>Ga0315268_10006061_pt1 | contig 12904 bp, 7 predicted proteins | sample C1_top_MG_FD_204535 | JGI IMG/M metagenome (GOLD analysis project Ga0315268, IMG submission 204535) | Sediment microbial communities from Yellowstone Lake, YNP, Wyoming, USA - C1_top | ecosystem: Environmental > Aquatic > Freshwater > Lake > Sediment | place: USA: Wyoming | collected 2017-08-01 | reverse complement strand
AGCCAGGTGAGACTCTTCTTTTCCAGGAGCGAGATGAGCTGCGTGTTGACGAAGACATTGATTCTTGACCCCGACAATCCGACGGCGATGGGAAGGAAAAGAGCCATGACTTTCCGGAATTCGGGGTCCTTGAAATTGAGGATCAGCCTATAGCGGAATCCTCTCTGATAAAGCCTGGGCAACTGGACGAGGAGCTGCATCAGCCCCCCCACTGTGACACCCACAGCCATGGCAAAAATAGGATCGCGGCCCCGCTTGACGTAATAGGCAAACAGGACGATCGGCGTGAGAATAGAAAAGACATTAAAAAACGCCGGCGCCAGAGCCGGAACAAAAAAGGCGCCTTCCGTATTCAGATAACTCATTGCCCAAGCACCAAGGGCGACAAAGAGCAAAAACGGGAACATGACGAACGTGAGCTTCCCCGTGAGATTGATCTTCCCGGGAGTTTTGCCAAAGCCAAAGGCAATGATCTCGGCCAGGTTGGGAGAAAATAGCATTCCCGCAATCGTGATAATCCCGACGACCAGAAGGAGAGTATTCAGGATGTTCGAGGCCAGCAGGTTTTCTGCCTCTTTTCCCTGCTTTTTCTGAGAAGTCAGGACGGGGACAAACGCGGAGGACAGGGCGTTTTCGGCAAAAAGGTCCCGGAGGAGGTTGGGGATCCGGAAAGCGGCGTTGAAGGCGTCCGTCGAATCGCCGGCGCCATAGAGATGGGCGAATACCTGTTCCCGGACCAAGCCCAGGACCCGGCTGATGGCTGTTCCGAGGGTGAAAGCCCGGACGCCTTTTGCTATATCGGCCATGGTTTTTTTATCTTCAAAAACAGGCTTATAACATAGGCTTTACGAGAAGTCAAAAGTGACAAATTTTGTCATAATTTATCGATAAAAATGCAAAATAACGTTGACTTTTTACAGAAAACGTATATTCTTATTTTGGGAGGCACATAAAAGATGAAAAAATTTGCTCTCTGCGTTTCTCTCTTCCTTCTGGCAGCCGTTATAGGTTATCCCCAGCAGTTCTCCCTCAAATTGACTGGGGGGATGTACTTTAACCTCGGGAACGACTATAACAAGGGCATCGAAGGGTACAACAACTATCTCAGAGATGAATTTATTTCGGTCACTGGAGAATTCGAAGCGTTCAAGAACGTCCCTATGTTTCAGGGCGAGCTCATTTTTTATTTGAATCCGAATATGGCCATAGGCGTCGGCGCCGGGTATCTGCAATGGAACAAAAACAACTTGGTCACGGCTGACTGGGACGGCGCCACCGAAGATATTACGTATACGCCCAAATTGTCAGTCATTCCGATCTTCGCCAATTTTCATTATCTGACGTCGATCGCTCCGCGCCTGAATCTCGACCTTTATGCAGGCCCCGGCCTCTACCTCACCAAACTCGATTGGACAGACACAGATTCATTCCTACTCTGGGACCTCAGCCATACATTCAGTTCCAAATCAACCATATTCGGCTTTCAGGCAGGCATTGGCCTAGACTTCCAGATAGCTCCCAATATCTCTTTGGTCGTCGACGGCCTCTATCGCTATGCCAACATCACTGAGGTCAAGGGAACCTGGACGGAATCGGGATGGGTTCTTTGGTGGACAGTCGATGACACTTATCCCGACTCCTATATGTGGTATTATGAGGACACGTCTACCAGCACCAGATATTCCAGGGTCGTCATTGGCCCCGATATGCCGAGCGGTGCAGGGTATTCCGGAGCGAGGAAAGCAGAAATCAATCTCTCCGGAGTCACGGCCACGGCCGGTATCAAAATTAGCTTCTAGCCCTCAAGCGAACAGGATTATCGATCCTTGCCGGTGCGGATTTTCAGTGTTTCAATGGCGTGATGGCCGATCTTCAGCCCGAGGCCGGATTTCTGGACGAGGATGTCTCGCCCCTCTTCTTCAATCATATTGACCAGCTCGGCTTTCGTGATGGGTGCGAAGCTTAAAAGTCGGAGGTCCGCGTCCCTTCCTTCCGCCTCATAAAAGCGCACGACCACTGACTCATCATCTTCGCCTTTCTTGATTGTGCTGATCAGAACGTTGTCCGAGGAAACCGAAAAAAAGCTTTTCTCTTCAGGCAACGCAGCGCCCGTTCCCGGTGAAGGACCAACGACGGCGCGCAGAGGTTGATTGGCCTGAATTCCCTGCCGGTAGCCTTTTTGCCAACCCGGGGCATGGGAATAAATCGAAAATCGATAGAAGTGGTCTCCTTCCTGGAGGTACCAGTTCCCTTCTCCATGGCAGCTCCTGCGCGAAGCCAGCAGGACCGCTTGGAGGATGGGAACATCGATCCGGTCCGGCGTCGGGTCCACGTAGTCGTTCACGGCGACGCTTGTGCTCATCGTGACGCCAAGCTTAGCCCCGCTGACATTGAGAAAATTCTGGACTTCGCGAGGCCGAATCAGCGAACACGGCTCGTCATAGATAAGGCTCCCATAAGCCGGTCCTCCGTTTCCTCGGATCTCGCTTTGACCGACTTCGACGGTCCCCATGGGGACTTCATAGGCCACTCGGCCCTCCGGAGCCGCGACCGGCAGCGCCAGCCGGAATTCTCTATAGGGCAGACCATCCCAGCCGAGTATCGCCACCTCGCAATCGATTCGTTTCGCATCGGAATAGACAATGATCTTCTCCTCGATCAGGCAACTTGAGAGCGGCTGCTTCAGGCTGAAAACAGTCCTGACCCCTCCCGATTCGGCTGGCTCGAACCTCCACGGGGTTTTATGGAGGCTGATCTTGTCGAAGTCTTCCATAGTCGGCTGCTGGACCCGGCCGAACTCGCCCGCTCCATTTCCCACGGACTGCATCGTGAATATTTCGAGGCCCAGGAACTTGCGGCTGTCCAGGATTTCCAGGCCGAGTTGTTTATCAATAATGCTCTTTACACCGCCAGGAGCCAGCTTTATGGCATAGAAAGCGTTCTCATATGAATCGGCGGATGGCCGGACGAGAGAAGGAGAAGGTTTATCCGAATTTTCCCTTTGGAGATACCAAGTCTTATACCCCAGGGGAGGGACATCACGGGCGACAAACTCGACGCGGATGACACTTGGATCCTGATCAGCGAGCGGAGGAAGGACTTGGTGGGAGACTCTTTTCCCCTGCCAATCCCGGATGGAGAAAGGAGTCTTGGGATTCTTGATGAACGACACGACGGGGTCCGTGCGCATCCAGGAGAGAGAATTGAAAATGACCAGGGGAATTCCTCGGTCAGGCACCGTCTTGATATGCGAAGAAATCGCAGCGAGGGCATCTGTCAGCATTTCTCGGCCCTTGTCGCGGGCAAACTCGCACTTCTTCCTGAAAAGGCGGTCGGTGATCTGCCCTTCTTTCCCGCCCCAGCCATGGTCGGGATAGATCGCGGCCTGCCAGGCCTCTTCCATCGTCCTTGTCGGATAATTCTTAAAAGTCCCCTCTAAGAGCGAACGGACCGTGCTGAAGATCTCGGCCGCTGGAAGAAGGGCTCCGGCTTCACGCTGAGCAGAGATCGCCCAATGGTGGGTGGGGCCATGGATATAAAGCCAAAGATTCGGCCGCTCTCCCATGATCCGGTCAAAGGAGGGATTGCCGCCGGAGAGGCCTTCGAAGAACTGCCTAGCCGAAGAATATTGCATAACGGAAGTCGGAGCCCCATCTTTCCCCCGATGGGTGCCATTCCAGAGGCCGATGAGGCCGCCGAAATCAGTCGGTCGGGAAAAATCCACGGAATTCAGCAGCGGAAACTCGGGCGGAATCTTGCCCGCACGATAGGATTCGCTCCGCCGGGCTATTTTGTCTTCGATGGCCTTCACTCCCTCGGACGGCTTGGCATTCAGCAGCGACGACGAATTCGAATAGTGGCCGGGAGAGTAGGCCAGCACGGAGGAGCCGTCGGGGCTCAGCCAGCGGTAGAAGCCTTCATGATAACGGCTGATGACCATGTAGGGAATGCCGGCCTTGCTGAGGATCTGCTGCATTTGGAGCGCCCGGCCGGGGACATCCGGATTGAAATAGACATTGGCGTCACAGCCGGGAAGATTCTTCTTGATCCACTTGCGGCCGAAATAGGTTTGCCGGACAAGCTGTTCGCCCGAAAGAAGCGATTCGTAAGGCTGGTTGAACGTGGCCCCCCACTCCATACGCCCAGCCTTGGTATAGGCCAAGATGGCGCCTTTTCGATCGGGATGGCGCTCGATATATTCCGCGAGGTTCAGCATATTCTCCATGACGAAACAATAATCTGGATTCTTGGCCATCATCTCCAGGGCGGGCGTGATGCACTGAAGGTCCCGGTACTCCTGGCACTTCTGGGGGCTGTCCATCCAAGCGATGTCCTGATGGCTGGAGGAGATGATCCGGAGTCTGCCGCCGTTGTCGAAATAGGTTTTGGACGGAGCCGCTTGATCGGCAGGGCGGTCCGCCGTCCCGACTGTTTGAGCGGCCAAACAAACCAAGAGGAGAAAAACGGCCATGAATTTCATTGGCATGTCATCCTCACGCCTATTGCGATTTTTGTCGAACGCCGAGGTTCGATCTCCTTTAGCTTTATTTGTCCAAGATCGAAAGGTCGGGCGACAGCAGACGCCGGATTTTCGGGTCATTCATGTTTTCTGGCGTGGCCAGGAAGACGCCCGTATCGATCACTCTCTCATACGGCTCTTTCCGCAAGTAGGCCACCGCCGTACGCACGCTTTGATCTCCCATCTTGAACGGGTCCTGCAGAACGAGCCCGAAAATTTCCCTTTTTCTGAGGGCGTCGATGAGTTTTGGGGAGGAATCGAATCCGACGTGGATGACCTTGCTGGCCAGGCCGTGATCCTGGAGCACACGCAGGCATCCGAACGTCGAAGATTCATTCGGGGTGAAGATCGCCTGGATATCGCTATACCTGGCGAGAAGGTTCTCGACTGTCTGATAGGCCGTCTCTGTGCCGACCCCTGCGTATTGATTGTCCGAGAGAACCCGGATGGCCGGGAACTTGGAGCGGATGGTTCCCAGGAATCCTTCCTCGCGTTTTGTCGTGCCCTCAACGCCCTCTTTCAACCGGACGAGGATCAGCGTTCCCCTGCCCTTAAGCAGCGATCCGATACGTTCCGCGGCGAGCGCGCCGCCCTTAAAATTATCCGTTGAAATATAAGCGACCTCATGACCGCCCTGAAGCGCCGAATTGAAGATAACGGTGGGAATGCCGAGCCGCTCGGCCTCGACGACGGGGCGAATCAAGGCCCTGTCATCCATGGGCGTGAGGAGGAGGGCGTCGATACCGGCGTTGGTCAAGGTTTCGACGATCTGGATCTGTTCGTTGCGGTCGTCTTCCTTGAGGGGTCCCTTCCAGATGATATCGATCCCCAGCTCCTGAGCCGCGGCAAGAGCGCCGGCGTGGACGGCTTTCCAGAATTCGTGGGTCGTTCCCATGGGAACCACGGCCAGTGTCAACCTCCCCTGCAGCCCTTCTCTCCCACGTTCCGATCCCTGGCAACCAGTCATCAGGATTCCCAGGCTTATCGCGAAAAGCACGAGTCCCCACTTGAAAACGCGAACCTTGATTCCGATTTCCCGGGGTGTAATTTTAGAAAGAAGCGTGGATAACATGCGGGGATCGCTTAATCATTAGCATAGGAAGGGAGTTTAGTCAAAGACATCTATGGCCGGAGGATGGATGATGGCAATCGTTTTGAGCCGAAAACGTTTGCTCTTCGTCCGGGCGGTGAATATAATGCTAATCCGACGTGAAAAAACGGACTCGCGTGCAAACACAACAGGAAGCCAAACCAAAAACCGGGGGTTTTCGTTGGACGGTCTGTGCGCTGCTGTTTTTCGCCACAACCATCAACTACATCGACCGCCAAGTCTTAGGGATCCTGGCCCCTCACCTGCAAAAAATCATCGGCTGGAGCGAGGTCGACTACGGCTACATCGTGACTGCCTTCCAGGCAGCATACGCCCTCGGCTTGCTCCTCTTCGGACGGTTCATCGATAGATTCGGGACAAAGACCGGCTACACTGTATCGATCACGCTCTGGAGTGTTGCGGCGATGGCCCACGCCGCGGCCAGGAGCGCCTTCGGGTTTGGCGCCGCACGGTCTGCCCTGGGTTTCGGCGAATCCGGCAATTTTCCGACGGCTATCACGACAGTCGCTGAATGGTTCCCCAAAAAAGAACGCGCCTTAGCGACCGGCATTTTTAATGCGGGCTGCGGAGTAGGAACCATCATCGCTCCGGCCGTGGTCCCGTGGATAACCATTCAGTTTGGCTGGCCGGCGGCGTTTCTCCTCACGGGCTCCATCGGATTTGCCTGGGTCGTTTTCTGGCTTTTGTTCTACGACACTCCTGAAAAAAAGAAATCCCTTTCCCGGCGGGAGCTCGATTATATCCTGAGCGATCCCCCCGAGCCGGCCCTGGAAAAAATCAAATGGCTCGGTCTTTTGAAATACAAACAAACGTGGGCCATCGTCATCGGCAAGTTCTTGACCGACCCGATCTGGTGGTTCTATCTGTACTGGCTGCCCAAGTTTCTGAATGCCAAGTTCGGCCTGACGCTTGCCACCTTCGGACCTCCGCTCATCGCGGTTTATGTCATGGCCGATGTCGGCAGCATCGGCGGCGGCTGGCTGAGCTCGGCGTTTATCAAGAAGGGACGGAGCATCAATAGAAGCCGTAAACTGGTTATGCTGATCTGCGCCCTCTGTGTGGTCCCGATCATCACGGTCTCGGCGGCGCCGAGCGTCGTGATCGCTGTTTTAATCTTCGGACTCGCGGGGGCGGCCCACCAGGCCTGGTCGGCCAACATCTTCACCTTTGCCTCTGATATGTTTCCGAAAAAAGCTGTGGGGTCGGTGACGGGACTCGGCGGAATGGCAGGCGCCGTGGGCGGAATGCTGTTTGCCTCTTTGACCGGCTACATCCTGGAGAAGACCGGCAGTTATTTCATCATGTCCCTGATCGCCGGGCTGGTCTATTTGACCGCCCTGGGCATCATCCAGCTCCTGGCGCCAAAATTGAAGCCCGCCGAAATTTAAAATCCATCATGTCTTTGCTATAATGAGGGCCATGGAAGTCATCATTCAGCCCGACATCCGACAGGCAAGCTGGATCGCAGCCCGAATCATTGCCCGGCTCGTCCGGGACAAGCCGCAGGCCGGGCTAGGTTTTGCCACGGGAAAAACTCCTCTGGCGCTGTATCAATTCCTCTCCGAGATGCACGAGAAGGAAGGTCTGGATTTCAGCCGGGTGACTTCCTTCAACCTCGATGAATACGTCGGCCTGGATCCTTCTCATCCGGCCTCTTTTCACAGTTTCATGGAGAAATATGTCTTCAGCCGGGTCAACATCCCCAGAGATCGGATTCACATTCCCGACGGACAGGCTGTCGATATTCCAGCCGCCTGCCGACGATTCGAAGAGACGATTACGGCCTCGGGCGGAATCGACATTCAGATCCTGGGGATCGGCCGCGACGGCCACATCGGATTCAACGAGCCCTCGTCCTCTCTCTCATCGCGGACTCGAATCAAGACGCTGACAGCCGAAACGCGCAAGGATCACGCCGTGGATTTCGGCGGCGAGAAGAACGTCCCCTTCCACGTCATCACCATGGGGCTCGGGACTATCTGCGAATGCCGGATGTGTCTTCTCTTAGCGTTCGGAAAGAAAAAGGCGGGGCCCATCGCTCGGGCCGTTGAAGGGCCGATCACGGCGATGATCCCGGCTTCGGTGCTGCAGCTCCATCAAAGCGCTGTCGTCATCCTGGACGAGGAAGCTGCTTCAGATCTCAAAAAGACCGACTACTACAGGTGGGTCTACGCGCACAAACCCGCCTGGCAGAAATATTGAGCGTCTGGAAAACGATTCGCAGGCGGCCTAGCTCCCCATCCGGGTTTTTCACGCCTTACTATTTATCTAGAGCGGGGAAGGAAAATTCCTTGGAGGGCTTTCGAGCGATTTTCATAATCGTCCGGATTTTCTCAATAATCTCGGGATGCCCGGGGGCAACGTTGTCTTTCTCTCCAATATCAACGGTGAGGTCGTACAATTCGATGGGCGCATCGGGGTTTTTCAGGAGGTTCTGCCTGACTCCCTTCCAGCGGCCGAGGCGCACCATCTGCTGCCCGCCGTAGGCAGGAAACTCCATATAGAGGTGCTCATGGCCGGGCTGCCGTCCTTTGTCGAGCAGGGTCGGCAGGAAACTCAGCCCGTCGGTTCCAGCCGGGCTGCGCTGAGAGGAGCCGGCGGCATCGAGAAGCGTAGGGAGAACATCCTGGAAAGCGATGACCTGATCTGATGTCCTTCCGGGTTTGATCCGGCCGCTCCAGCGGACGATGAGCGGCACGCGGATTCCTCCCTCGTACACAGAGCCTTTGCTGCTCCGAAAGGGACCCGTTCCCTGGAAGAAATCCGGATCGTATCCCCCCGTCTTAAAAGTTGAGCCATTATCGCTCGCCACGATAACGATCGTATGCCGGTCGACTCCGGACTGCTCGAGCTGAGCCAATATCCGACCGACGCTTCGGTCCATTCTCGTCACCATCGCCGCATAGGCCGCCCGGGGATACTTTTGGGGGAGATATCCGCTTTTACCGTCATATGGCGGATCCTCCCATTTGCCTCTGTATTCTTCGAGCGAGTCTTCCGGCACTTGAAGCGCCAGGTGGGGCACCGTCGTGGCGAAAAAGAGAAAAAACGGCATGTCTCTGTGAGAGCGGATGAAATCTAAGGCTTCGGTCTCAAACAGGTCCGGAGCATATTGCTTTCCCGTGAGCCCGGCGTCGTTGCCTTCGAGCATGATCTGTTGATCGTTTCTCCACAGGGTTTTGGGATAATAGTTATGGGCCAGGCGCTGGCAGTTATATCCAAAAAAAAGGTCAAAGCCCTGCTTATTGGGCTCGCCTTCCGAACCCGGAAAGCCCAATCCCCACTTGCCGACGGCGGCCGTCGCGTAGCCCTCTTCCTTGAGAAGCTTGGCCACCGTGACCGCGCTTCCCGGAATGGGCAGCTGTCCCTCGGGCTGGATTTCCCGGTTATCGCGGATAAAAGAATGTCCCGTATGAAGGCCGGTCAGCAAGACGCAGCGCGATGGGGCGCAGACGGGGCTTCCGGAATAACTCTGGGTAAAGCGGATTCCCTCCCGCGCAATCCCGTCGATATGGGGAGTCCTGATTTTTTGCTGGCCATAGCAGCCGAGCTCGGCATAGCCGAGATCATCGCCCAGGATAAAAACGATATTGGGCTTCCGGGAAGATCGTTGTGCGCCCCAGATAAATTTTCCTGAAGGCAAGAGCGTCGCGCCGATGGCCCCGGCCGTCTTTAAAAAATCGCGTCGCGAGGTCTTTCTCACGGTCATTCCCCTCTCTTCAATATCTCATCCCGAATCTATTCCGTTATCGTTTTGAGGGAAGGGACTTCAAATTCTTTAGTTTCTCCCGGCTTCAGAATCACGGGTGCCTTGAATTTTATCCCGCCAAAGGCCGTCAAGGTCAGTGCCTGGAAGGACAGTTTGCCTCCAAGAACCTGGATCGCCACCGTCCTCTTTCCGCCCAGGACTTTTTGCCGGATCATCCCGTACGCCGTGCCGTTCGACCAGAAGAATTTTCCATCTTTGGCCGCGAACGTGAGCGTTCGGTCGACCGCCGAATAATGGAATCCTGTCAGGGCCAGGGAGGCGGCCCAACTGATCATCGCCCGGCCGTAGTGGTGGCCGCATTCCGCTTCGTCATATGGATTCCGTTTGAGCCCGTCGTAGCGGCTACGGACCGCGCTGATGCATTTGAGACCGTTTTCGACCTGGCCTTCATAGAGCATCCCGATGGCGGCCGTATACTCAAACCCCGTCATGACTTCCGTGAAATAGGGAAAAGGATTGGCGGGGCGGCCGTCGGGATAGCTGGCCATCAGCAGGGCCGGCTCATCGGCCAAGGCGAAGGTGCGCAGGCAGTTGAAATGGCCGTCAAGCGAGCTGTGGTAATTATATTTCATGATGCTGTCGAGTGTGGCCTTCACATGTTCGGGCTTGACCAGGTAGCCGAGGCCGGAGACATGAGCGACGAGCTGCCCGATCAGCTGGTCGACAAGACAGCCGTTGCCGAGCTGGTAATCGGGACTGGCAAAATCCGCGGCGCCCATTCCGACCAACAAGCTCGGCGCGATATTCGACTTGTCCATCGGAGGCACGACTTTGTGGATGTAGAATCGTCCATTAAAAAGGTTGGCGTCGAGCCATCGACTTCCCCGCTCGGCCAGGGAGCGGCATGTTTCGGCGAACTTCTTGTCACCGACATAGAGGGCCATTCTTTCGGCCGACCGCAGGGCCCCCAGGTACCACAACCCCATCTGCGGATTCGGGCCGTAGTATTCGACGTCCATCGTGTTGTGCTGGCAGCCTTCCATGACGCCATCCTTGTCCGCGTCCCAGCCGCCTTTGATCCAGCAGAACTCGAGAGCTTTTTTGACTCTGGGCCAAAGGGACCTGAGCATGGCGTCATCTCCCGAAAGCTGCCAGTCGCGATAGACCTTCATAATGCAGCCCATCTGACCGTCGGCCGCGGCCTTGTCGAAGTGGCTCTCATCCAAAGGGAGCTTCACCCGGAAGCTCATCAATCCCGAATCATCAGTCTGCTGGGCGAACTCGACTTCGCGCAGGGATTTGGCGATTGAGCCGAACAGGAAGGCAATCGCCTGCTCATAATTCCAGACATGGGTGCAGGAGCCGTAACAGCAGCCCTCCTTGTCGTTGCATCCTTCCCAGGCGAAAAAGCGGCCGTCCTCGGTTTGGAAACACGTCTGCGAGCGCAGCGTGCTCAAATTGAAAAGGGCGGATTCCTTGACGGCGTCGGGCAGGTCGCTTTGGCAAAAGGCGCGGACGAACTCGCACGTTCCGGCCTCGAGCCGGGCGATTTGGGGAACGGTCTTTTCCGCAACGTCCCACGCGTCCGCATAGCGGGTTGTATAGCGGTTGCCCAGCCTTTTCGCCGACCAGGCGAAACGGTTGGGAAAATGCCAGGTGAGATAGAACGTAAAATCGCGCTTTTCATGTGCCGCAATTTTGGCTTGGACGGCCAACGAAGCCCGGGGCGTATCCTCTGCGGATGCGTGATTTTCGAGCCTGCCGTCGGCGCTGAAGTCGTCCCAGAAATTGAGGAGCGACGTTCCCCACCCCTTGGCCAGCCAAGCCGTCCTGGAGGTCACGTCCTCGCCCGTGGGAACCGTCAGGGCGATGGTCCCCCACGGCTCGGCGTCCCGAGGCACTCCGTCTGAAGACAAAAAAATCCCCTGGATGGCCTGGCCGCGGCGCAGCTGGTTCCTGTTTTTTGAGGCTGCCGATTTTGTACCGTCATTGCCGATAAAATTCTGGACCGTGCCGCACACGGAGACCATAATAGCGCCGTCCGTAGGGTTCGCGACTTCGTAGGTGAGAACCGCAATCGGAATGGCGCTGGCTTCGACATCGGCCGGGACGAGGGGGTTGAAGGCCTTGATCTTGACCGCAATCGGTAGGTCTGGGTCAGACAGGTTGACCTGTCCGAAAGGATATCCGGCATCAAATGAACAATCGCGGAAGACGGGAAGGCCAGGGTTCGTCGCGTCCTTCACCCCGAAAGGACCGCTGTACTGGAAGCGCTCGACAGGGCCCAGCAACGCTCGGGTCCATGACTTCCCATCAGCGGTCTTCAACCAGACGGCAAAAAAGGGCGCGCCCGGATTGAATCCCTTGGCGGGACGATTCATGATCTCCCAGTCGCGCAAATCTCCCCTGCCGCCGAGCGATACGGTCCCCGTGCCGATCCCGCCGAGCGGGAGGGCGACTTGGGCCAAGTGCAGTTGGTCGTAGTGTTTCAGGAACGGCCACTCCTCGGCCGCGATGCTGGAAGTGAAGCCAGCGGTCAATAAGAAAATGACCGGGAGAATTTTGGCATACCCAGAAAATCGATCATGGGCTGACATGCAGACCTCCTCTAAAAACTATCCCGCCTTCCCTTAGCGGAAATTCCGGGCGACTCGAATCATCGTCCGTATATTATCCGAGGGCGTATCAGGCGGAATGGCGCAACCCGCATTAAGAACAAAACGGGGAGTGTCGGAAAACACGGCCAGCAGTTCGCTCGCCTTCCTCTCGACAAGATCCGGAGTTCCCATGGCCAGGACGCCCACCGGGTCCAGGTTTCCCAAAAATACGCACCGGCCCTTCATGAGGTCGTGCGCCAATCGGATGTCCGTCTTGAAGTCCAGCTCAAGGCCGTCAGCGCCGGTGGATATCATGTCTTCGAGGATGAGGTTTGTGTTCCCGCAGATATGCAAAACATAGGGGAGATTGAGGCGTCCTGCGGCTTCTCGCAGAGCTTTTTCAAAAGGCTGCGCGAACCGGCGGTACAGGGCGGGTGAAACGAGGTCTGGCCCGGCGGGGCTGTCGCCGTTGGAGACCATATGAGCCCCGGCCTCACTCATCAGCCGGATGAACTGGAGTGAAATATCCAGGCAGACGTCGAGAAGCTTCAAAACGAGCGGCTCGTCTCGCTCCTCGAGCAAATCCATCATCCATAAAGCCGGCGAGCGCATCATGCTGGCCAATGAAAAGGGCGCCTGATCGCAGTTGCCGCGGATCATCATTTCCTCTCCGAAATGATCCCGCACACGCCGGACCGCATCCAGCCAGACGGAGACGCCGCGATAACTCTGGATGTCGACGGGTTTGAGATCTTCGACCATGTCCAAGCGATCGAGGCTTCCCGAACGGCAGCGAGCCGGCTCGTCCTCCGGGAAATCGATGGGGACGCCGGCTGCGCCAGCCAACGTCACCGTATCGATATCGATAAGGATACCGTCTACGTCATAACTCTCGGCCGCACGAATGAAGCTTTCGGCGATAAGCCGAGGACTCTCGCGGAATCGCCGCATCGTGATTCCGCGCTCCC
>Ga0315268_10006060_pt1 | contig 12904 bp, 11 predicted proteins | sample C1_top_MG_FD_204535 | JGI IMG/M metagenome (GOLD analysis project Ga0315268, IMG submission 204535) | Sediment microbial communities from Yellowstone Lake, YNP, Wyoming, USA - C1_top | ecosystem: Environmental > Aquatic > Freshwater > Lake > Sediment | place: USA: Wyoming | collected 2017-08-01 | reverse complement strand
GCCGCGACATGACCTTCCCAGAATTTCGTGCCCATTTTTTTCATGCTTGCTCCTTTTCGTTATAAGGGTTGCAAGCTTGATGAAGTTGGAATCAGATGACAAGGTTGCTGTTGGTGGAGCGCTTACAAACAAACCTATCTTTTTCTTTTCCTTAAAGTGCTCTCGCACAGCCCGCTTGAGACACTGACTGGAAACACGGGCTCGGCGAGTTCCACCGAAAAAGGCATCCTTGGGTGCGCCAGTGTCATCTCTATTCAGATTCGACGGGGCAAAATTTTGCAGGGCATGAATTTCGATAATTGTTTTCATTCGTTAATCTCCTTTTCTGTGTGATGTTTTGTATCAGTTCGTAATTCAATCTCTGTAGAAGTCTCGTGCCCATTCGGTCTGGGTTCGCTTTTGCTCGTCATTCCAGTTTAGAAGACCCACTTTCTTGTCTTCGTCCCACAGCATCATTGAAAAGTCCAAGTTGTGCTTTTTAAGCAACGCAACCATTTGGCGCAGGCGATGTGCTAGCTGATCGCGGTCAGAGTCAAGCAGGTTAATGAAACGTCGTTCTGTGCTGCTTGAATTACTTTCATCTCGGTATTTTGCGCACGCTTCCCCGATGCCTATTGGTATACCAGCTCGACCTTCACTCCAATGGCTAGCCCAGAGTCCGGCCACCAGATAGTGCATCTCCCTCCTCCACGAATTGCCCTCATCCTTCACGAAGGGTTCCACATAGGGGAAAACCTTAAAGTATTTTCCTGGGGCAAAGGCGAGGCTACGACGCAGCACTGCTCTCACCTTGGTGTCTTTCTCGTTTAAGCCTTCCAGCCATTCGATGAATTCGCTCATACGACCTCCTTCTGTGGTTCGAGTTTTAGAATCTCAACATTCAGTTCTTCCAGTTTTCGCTTCACCGGTTTCTCAGCTTTGACGAGAGCACGGATAGCCCAGATGTCGCCCGTAGAAACGGAAGCGCAATGCTGATCCCAAGCTTTCTTCAGAGCATCTCGGACGAATTTCAACCATTGGCAGAGCATGTCATCTGGGTCACGCTCAAGAGTGTATTCACCCAAGATTTCATGAAAGCGAGATTCAAGAGTTGACCAATACCATGGGACCGCGTTTACGGATTGAGCGAAGCTTTTAATATCGGAAAGCTGCACATCGCGCGTACCAGAAGTATCGTGAGAAAGAAGCGCCTTTGCAAAGCTTCCGATACTGCTGGCGAGACATGCCTTAATTCCATCATCTCCATTCCATAAAGTTTTCCCAGCATCTTCAGCTTCAATCAACATAACTCGAATATCATGACGAATGTCGCGATTCTCCAATATCGCTTCAGGAAGTGCGAAATATTCCTTTCTCCAAAAGGCAATATTAGGTCGAGGCGGAAAGTACCTCTGCCCAAGAATCATCACTCCTCTCGGTATCCTTTTGCGATCCATTTTTGTGAGCATTACGGCATGTTCAATGACTCTTGGGGCGAGGCGCGCATCATCCGGAAGCAAAGAATCAAAATCTCTCCAAAATTCCTTTTCCTCAAAATGGATAGACACCTTCTTTGTCTCGCCATCAGTTCCCTTAACAATGGCGTAACCAAGCATCGTGTCTTGTTCCACCGATGCCTTGTACCCGATGCCAGAAGCAAAACCCAACTCGGATATTTCGCCTGAAGGTAATTCCCTAAAAAAAATCGAACGGGTTCTCCACGTAAAAAGATCGACAAGCCCGGTAGCACCTCTTTCTACAGCACGATCTTTTTCCTTCCCCGATTTTTTGTCTAACACTTTAGTCGCGGCTTTCAGATACGCCAGCGGCTCAGGCTCTTTTTCCCACATGGGAATATCGGCCTGCATTACTTCCCGATTTTGAGGTACAAGGCAAAAGAGAAGAGTATCGAGAAGATTCAACCCAACAGGAATAGCCATCACAGAGCCAGCCGATGGTGCCGTCCCGGTATGTGCAATTTCACTTTTTCCTGTGGAAACGGCAAAGGTCTGGGTGGCAAGCAGCCACCGAACGGCGGCAGCGGGTTTGATGCTGCCAGATGCAGTCGTATCCACATGATCGAAGAGAACCTTGGCCGTGTCGGCATTGTGCTCGGCAGCAAGCGCCGTCCACGCCCTCCAAGCCTTCGGTTCGAATGTTGGAATCTGTCCGAACGGATATTTTTCATCAAACAGCCAGAACCTATCCCGCCATTTTTCCAGATAAGCCGTTATTTTTTCGCTGGGCAATCCTGCCTTGAATAATGCCTTCGCCTGATCTATGTCGGTCGGTCCTTCCAGAGCGCGATACAACACCGCGAGCAAAAAGCGGTGAAGGGCTGCCACCACCAACGGTGATGCGTCCTCAATGACGGCGATCTCCTTGGGTCGCAGCAGGGTGTCGAGGATGCCCAGTTCGTCGCGGTTTCCATCAGCGAATCGCACCGGAATCCATTTCTCGTCTATCAGGTTGAATCGGCTCATTCGGCCTCCTTTGGTTCGTAAACTAATCCCAAGTCGTCATCTAGTCGTACCTTCGCATCCTCTGTCCAGCGTCCTTGTGCGTCCAGTGTAAGCGGAAAGCAATTGCGCAAGAGCGGTGATTTTTTCCATCCTTCCGGCACACCAAGCGCCCGAAGTTTCTTGACCACACCTATACGCGAAATACTTACGGCCTGGAGATACCACTGTTTTGCTTGGTCGAAATCAGGAGTCGCTTCGGAACTGAATTCGTCATCCAGTAACGGGATAACGACAATCGAGTCTTCGCCAAGCCGAGTCTTGGCCATCAGTGTTTTATGCACACCTGGTTCGTCTTCATCGTAAAGAACGAATCGCGCCGGATCATTCCACGATGCATCGTCGGGAAAACCTATGATCGCTTGGTTCGCCTGCCCCCTGTGGGCGATAACTTCACCGTCTTCGGCCACCAATGATTTCTCCAGACGTACTCGCAAAGATTCCGGCACATCCACTTGCTCTTCGTACACCGCTTGCACCAAGGTGTCGATTTCATCCGGTAGTCTCAGGTTCGGTTTCGTCTGCAAAAGACTCCAGGTTCGCAACAGAATATCCTCGCGGTATACCGCGCCCCACCAGAGAGGTTTCCCGAATAAAGGAGGTTCGTCGCCAGCAAGTCCCGCAATCAGTAGGATCGGCTCTGAAACTGGCCTGAATTTTCGCGCGTGCCGCCACAATCGTCCTGCTCGCTGGAGTACAAGGTCAATGGGCGCAAGGTCGGTTGCGATCAGGTCAAAATCGAGATCCAGACTCTGCTCCGCCACTTGGGTAGCGATGAGGATTTTTCGGCCTGACCGATTCCCTGATTCCCCGAATGTCTCCAAGGCATGATCTTCGCGTTTCTGCCGCCGTTCAGCAGGAAAGCGGGCGTGGAAGAGATACACCTCCGTCCCATCGGCAAGGCGTTTGCCAATACGCTGGCCTTCACGCACCAGCGGTTCGCCCTCGGGAAAAAGCCGATACAAGTCTTGTGACCGCTGCACCGTATTAACAAGCGCCAAGCCCATACCGCCATTGGCAAGGTGTTCTTCCAGCGCAGAATGTATGCTGGGCAAATCCGCAGAGATACCTTGCAATTTTAACGTCAGCCGCCGTGCAGGATCGGCCTCGAAATGTTTTTGAGTTGCCTCTTCGCCGGGACAGAATACGGTGAGGCGTGGGTACTCCTTCTCTTGTTCAGGTAACTTACCACCCACCGCTTTTGCTAACGCTGCACGAATTGACGGTGGCAGCGTGGCTGATAGAAGAATGACCGAAGAGCCTAATGCCAGCAGCCAGCGCAGCAGATGAACCAGAAGCGTGCCAGTGTAAGCGTCGTAAGCATGTATCTCATCGAAAACCACTACGCGGTTTGCAAGACCCCACATGCGAACGAAGTTGTGTCGCACGGGCAAGATAGGCAGTAAAGCCTGATCAACAGTCCCTACGCCGTATTCAGAAAGGAGCGCCCGCTTCTTGTTGGTAAACCATTCTCCCGCACGAACCTCGCCACCCATGTTGGGGTCATGGATGCCCGAAAGACGCAAATTCTGGAAGGTGTCATTGAGTAACGTTCCGCCATGCAGCAGTTGCAGGTCAAGCTTTCGATCCGATCCTTGGTCGCGCAGGAATTTAAGGGTTCGCTTGAACATGGCATTACCAGTGGCCTTGGTTGGTAAGGCCACATACAAACCACGATGCCCGAAACGACGTTGCAACTCCAAGTGAGCGAAGTAGGCGGCCTCGGTCTTTCCCTCGCCCATAGGCGCTTCCACCAGCAATATAGCTGGTCCCTTCAGATCGGCCACAACATTAGCGACCGCTTGCTGCAAAGGGCGGGGGAAAAATTTAAAAACCTGCTCGAAGGATTTTGGTTCTAAAGAAAGTGGTGTTCGTGGCCCCCATCCGATTGCATCCAATGCCTGCTCAGCACGGACTCTGCGTTTTTGGAACCATCCTTCCAGCTGATCACAGTCTTGGAGGGTGCCGAAGACGAACCAATCTTCGTTGGAACCGATCCAGTCGGCAAAGCTGGTAAGACCAGACAACAACATGAAGTCGGGGCCAGTGAGAGTTTGTTTTGTGGGAATTTTGATAGGCTTGAAAACTTCCAACAAGGCTTCCACAAGGCCTCGACGGACTTGCGCCCAATCATCCTTGCCAATGGCGCGCCTATCGCCTTCCAAATCATTGAGGGTTATTGGCGAAGCCCTGCTCCCGTGATGACATCCCACCGCATCGGACACCAATTCCGCCAATTCATCTGGCCAGCCCCTCTCCCGCAACATCTCCGACAGTGCAATCTGGCTCACGAAGGCGTGGTTAATCTCGGTATTAGGACTCCGTGTTAGTTGCAGGCCGGTCATGTCCAACCACTTGCACTGGAAACCAGGGCAGGCCTTCCCCAGATCATGGCAGGCGGACACAAGCAACAACCATGGTCGAGCATCATCCCACCCCATCCCCAAACATGCCACCATCCTGCTACGAGACGTTTCCGGTTCGCGCGCCAAGATGGCGTCTACAGTGGCCGCCACATCCAGCATATGGAGAATGAGGGGATGCCATCTTGCGTCCCCGTCCTTGCCCGTTTTTGCCCAGAGGTTTGTCAATGTTTGATCCATTTTCCCTTACATCACCCCTTGATGGACGGCGAGCGAATGCCACTTATGCTCAAGCGGGTAGGCGGGATCGGCCTTGCCCCAGTAGTTGAAAACGAAGTTACAGTGGAGGCTAACGCCAGCTTGACTGGCGTTAGGCGTAGCGGCTGTAGCTAAAATCGTATCCCCTCGTTGATCTGGCATGTTTGGCTTTTTTAATTCATGGATTTTTCGGTTGCCGTGAAGTGTATACCCCCGGGTGTATCAAAACCTGAGCCTGCCTAAATCTTTTTACAACAACCCCAACCGCTCCCGAAATTCAGGGCTGCAAATTCCTATGGATAATCGCTCTATCTCCGCCCTATATTTCCAGCCATTTCACAGAAACATTAGATTACATTCCCACCAGCTTTACCCAGCTACCCTATATTTATGTTTCGTGCTACGCTACAAAACATGAATACACACCTTTATGAAGAGTTGGAGCACCTGAGCAGCGCTGAAAAGCGGTCACTGGGAGAGGCGTTGATTGTCAGCGCCGGAAGCGAGGCTTCAGCGCCTCTTATCACAGAAGCCCAGCGCACCGAGCTTCGTTCCCGTCTTGCCTACCACCGCGCAAACCCCGGCGAGCCGGGCGTTACCTTTTTGCAGCTCAAGAAAAAATTCCTGTCCACGTCGCGTTAAGTATGCTGTACCAGGTCATCTACAAGCCACTGGCTCAGATTGAAGCATCCGAAGCTTATAAACCCAGATAATCCATTACCACCAACACCCCTCGTGGGAGCGCAATTTATTGAGCGATTCTGTTGCGCAGCTATCGCGCAATAAATTGCGCTCCTGCATCAAGGGCTAGGCTTTTCTTGCAGAACTTGAATTTACTTACTAACTCAGAGATCAATTAATCATTCCACCAAATGATCATAAAAAATTTACATTTCTGCAATCATCAAATGAGTGTATAGCTTGAACGGTTCTAAATCCCCCCTGCCCCCCTTTGTCAAAGTGGGGAATCTGCAGATCCTTGGTTTGTGTGAGGCCTGAGCCTGCCAAAATCTTTTTACAACAACCCCAACCGCTCCCGCAATTCTGCAATGATGGCGGGGTCGAGCGGCGGGGTGGTGTATTTGCCTCTGCGTTCAATATCCATCAGCAGCGCTTCGACCATTTCCTTCCCGTCTTGGGTCTTAATGGCTTGCAGCGCGGTCTTGCCATTCAGGATGGGAAGTTTCTGGCTAGGCCAGTCGCGGTAGTGTTGGCGCATATAGTCGGCTATTTGCGCCTGGACTTCGGGATGGCTGTTCAGTTCTTCCTGTTCTTTTTGATGTTGTTTGGTACGCGCCGATTCGCCTTCCTTTTCCGCACGGGCGAGCGTGGCCTGCGGCGATTCGATCACGCTGGTTTTGTAGTGCGCCTTGCCGGGTAGCAGCTTTTCCATCAGCGCCTTGAATTTTTTGGCGCGGTTTTCGGAGTTGACCTCGGCGGTGAACTTTGCGCCTTCGATGTGCAGATGACCGAGGATGGTGTTGTTCCAATCCTTGTGTATTTTGTTGCCGGGCTTGTGCCAGGCGAATGCAATGCTGCGCAATTCGCCCGGAGGTTTGAATTTGGCCCCCGTCATGATGCTTTCGTCATCTTCTATCAGGTCAAGCGGACGCAGGGCGTCAAACGCCTCGCGCGGCGAGCATTCCAGGGTGTAGACCAGCTTGTGCGGGAGTATCGGCTCGCCATCGGTGTTTTGCAGTATTGGCATGGCCGGGTTGAGCAGGCGGTTGGTTATGTCGTGGTAAATGTCCAGCATTTCATAAACGTAATCCTTGAGCAGTTCCGGCGTGAGCGGTAGTTTGCGCTCATGGATTTTCTTGCGCAGGTCGAGGATAGCGCTTTTTTCAATGGGTGGAAACATCACAGGTGCGCAGGCTTCTAATAGCGTCACTTGGTCTATTGTTACCAGTTTGGTAAACAGAATGTCGCCCGCTTGCACCTGGCGCGAAGCGGAATGCTCAGTCACGCTGGTTTCTTCACCGGTCATGATGTCGCGCAAGACAAAGCCTACGTCTGGACGCACTGAAAGAACGTCATAAAAGCTGAAAGGCGCTAAGCAGCATTGTTCCATGTAGCGCACGAGTAACGGATCAAGTTGTTTGCCTTTCTTGTCCAGATACGCACGCGCCAGTGTGCGCCCATCCAGCGCCTCACGCTTGACTGAGGGTTCGAGTGGCGCTGGCACCCAGTCGTAAAAGAACCAGGGCATGAAGATCGGCATATGCGGCGTGTCGGGGGTGAATGTCTCACCCTGCCCATCGTCCCATGGCGGCATGAAGTCATCCCACGCTTCCAGCAGCGCTTCTTGCCCGAAATAGCTGCTGCCAAAACTGAGCAGTTGCGGGGGCGATCCTTCAATTGCGCGGCGTATTCTGCGCCAGAGAAAATCATCCTCGGGCTGGGACTGTTCGGTTTTCAGGCAACATTGCTTGTATTTTTTACCGCTGCCACAGGGGCAGGGATCGTTGCGGCTGGGCTTCATATTTCTATCTTTCGTGCTGTGTATTTTGCTGCTGCTTGACGTAATTGCTCCGCTACCTCGTAGCATAACTCTTTCGGCTGAATAACTTCCACTTCCGCCCCATGCTTGAGTATATCCATCACCAGTTCGCGCGGGTCGGCGTAGGGGATGTGCAGTTCGTAGCTGCCATCATCCAGCATCCTGCCCTGTTGTTGCGGGTGCCATTGTTCTTCCGCAACCCAGCGGGCGCGCTCGGGGGTGAAGCGCAATATGGCGGTGTGTTTGGGTTTGCCTGCAAAGATGCCGTAGCTGGAGGCGAAGTGTGCATCCAGTTCCTTTTCGGCGATGTCCTTTGCTGCTTTTTCAAGAGCCTTCGCTTCTCGCAGACGCTCCACGGCAAAGCTGCGCAGGCCGTTGCGCTCATGGCACCAGGCATCCAGATACCAGTTATCCCTATAGTGTGTGAGGCGTTGCGGCGAGATTTCGCGCCGGGTTTCCGCATCTGCGCTGCGGCTGTGGTAGCGGATAGCGAGGCGTTTTCTTTGCAGCACTGCACCGGCTACGGTTTGAAAATGTTCGCTGGAGGTGTTGCGCCCGGCCATGCGCAGGATGCGCACGCGCCTGGCGATTTCGCCGCTCGGGTGCCCGGACAAGAGCTTTTCGTCGCCCTGTTGTGCGGTGGCGAGGATTTTTTTTATCCCTCACCCTAACCCTCCCGTAAACGGTAGAGGGGACAAACGTGAAAAACATTTTCTCATTCTGCGCGTTTTTAGCGGCTTGAGGTGGTTGTCCAGCAGGCCGGGCTGGGCTTGCTCAAGCAGTTGCTGTGCGGTGAGCAGCGCATAAAGCTCGGTGGCGTTGAACCAGACGCCGGGCAGCTCAAATATTTCGCCATCCTTGGTGTCGTAGAAGTAGCCGTTGCGCTCGCGGTCGTATTCGAGGGGCGCACTGAAATAGAGCCTCATCTCTTGAATAATCCGGTTGGTCGTGGCACGCGAGCATTCGAGTTTTTCTTGCAACAGGCTGTGCGGCACGGGCAGGCGGCGTGCAACAATCAGATTATGCAGCTTGTAGATGCGTTGCAGACGATCCAAGGTCTATCGCTCCTCGATGGTGTGTGCCACTGGCCGCGATGGCAGGAGGTTGCCTACCGAAATACAGGCCGCCGCCCTTATGGCACGTAGATGAAGGAAGCAGGTCGGCATTGCTTGTCCCCTGTATAACGATCCTGCTGTGGCGGGAAAGCACCCTCTCCCGCCTGAGTGAGTGAATTGATGCAGAATCTGGCAATAATGAATCACACATGAAAACGCGAATTTGCAACCAAGGCCGGTGGCTTAACCCCCCATGGGGGGGTTAAGCATAACATACTGATTATATTTAATCTATTTTATATAAACTGCGGCGGAGTATCCGATAACCAGTTGTTTTCATTTATAAAATTAGCAAGGGAAACTCTACCCGAAACGGTAGCCGAAGCACCATGATTTTTACAGCAACCCCAGCCTCGCCCTTAATTCCGCAATGATGGCCGGATCCAGCGGCGGGTTGCTCCCCGTTTGCTCAATATACAGAAGCAGCGCTTCGACCATTTCTTTTCCATCCTTGGTCTTGACGGCTTGCAGCGGGGTCTTGCCTTTCAGGGCGGGCAATTTTTCTTCCGGCCATCTGCGATAATGTTCACGCATCATTGCAACAAGCTGTGCCTGGACTTCGGGGCGGCTGTTCAGTTCGTCCTGTTCCTGCTGCATTTTTTTGGAATGCGCGGTTTTGCCTTGTTCATCCGCGCGTGCCAGCATGGATTGCGGGGACTGGATCACGGTGGTTTTGTAGCGCGCTTTGCCGGGCAGCAATTTCGCCATGATGGATTTGAAATTTTCTGCACGGCCTGCGGAATTGACTTCGGCGGTGAGGGTTGCGCCTTCGATATCCAGATGGCCGAGTATGGTGTTGTCCCAGTCTTTGTGCTGTTCGTTGCCGCGCTTTTCCCACGCGAATGCGATCTTTTGCAGCTCACCCAGCAGATCGAACTCCGCGCGGGTGAAGAAGCTCTCATCATCCTCCGTCAGGTTAAGTTGCCTGAGCGCATTGAATGCCTCGCGCGGGAAACAATCGAGGTTGTAGATCAGCTTGTGAAACAGCAATGGTTCGCCATCGGTGTTCTGCAAAACTGGCATGGGCGGGTTTAGCCGCCGCTCGCTTATGTCCTGGTATACATCGATCATATCAAGTGTGTACTCCTTCAGCAGCTCGGGTGTGATCGGCAATCTTCGCGCCTCGATTTCCTCGCGCAGCTCAAGGATTTCCGCCTTCTCGATGGGCGGGAACGCTATGGGAGACAGAGCTTCCAGCATGGCCACCTGATCAATTTTTACCACTTTGGCAAACACGATGTCGCCTGCCTGCATCTGCCGCGAGGCGGAATGCTCGGTAACGTCCACTTCCTCACCGCTGATAATGTCGCGCAAAACCAGGCCGTCACCGGGTCGCACCGAGAGGATGTCGTAAAAACTGAATGGTGCGGCGCAGCCCTGCTCCAGATAGCGCACGCACAGCGGATCGAGGTGCCTGCCTTTTGTCTCCAGATAGGCGCGCGCCACAGTGCGCCCGTCACGTGCAGATTGTTTTACTGAAGTATCAAGCGGCTCAGGCAGCCAGTCGTAAAAAAACCACGGCATGAATATCGTCATCTGCGGCGTGCTTGAATCAAACGGCTCACCCTCCGATAGCATGAATTCATCCCATGCATCCAGCACTGCTTCATGCCCGAAATGGCCGTCGGCAAAATTGATCAGTTGTATGGCTAATCCGTCAATTGCGTGGCGTATCCGGCGCCAAAGGAAATCATCCCCGGGCTGCGCCTGCTCGCTTTTCAGGCAACATTGCTTGTACTTCTTGCCGCTGCCGCAAGGGCAGGGATCATTGCGACCGATCTTGCCGGCACGGCGGATGTAGGGTTCAGGCTCAAGGTACGGATCATGTCGGACTGCCCGGTAAGCCGCAGCTTTTTCCAGGCTGCGCCGGGCTGCTTTCGCATCCTCCTTGCGCCAGCGAATCTGGCGCTCGGCGATGGCATCCGGCTCGTAAAATTGCCATGGATTACTAAAGCTTTCCCACTCGGGAGCGTAATATTCTCCTGCATACGCACGTTGTATACTTTGCATGTCAAAGTGTTTTCCAAAACCGCTTTGCTGCGCTTCCAAATCTTGCAGAAGTTGCCGGTATTGCTCGCGCGGGAAATACAGCAACAAACTCGCAGCCGAAAAGCGGAATTCCCAATCCTCGCTTTCATCATGCGCAATTCCCGCGAGCCATGCCAGAACCTGTTCGAGCGCTTCACCGCCTTGCCGCGAGGTTGCGGCGATCAGCGAATCGAGCGCGTAGGTGCGCATATACCAATCCAGATCCCGGTCCTCGCACAGCGCGCGCAAGTCAGGCAGCACGCTGTCCGGTTTGTTCCTGAACAAGGCGGGCCAGTAGCCTGCAATCCAGTCCTGCAGTCTCTCATCGTCTTCCAGCGAGATGCGATGCATGAGCCCCACCAGCAGCAGCCCCGCCCGTTCGCCTGGGATCAGCCCTAGTATCATTACCGCATGGTGCCGCAGCCACCACACGCCTTCTTCCACATCGGTTTGCCAGAGAAAACCGCCTTCGTGCAAGCTGATCAAATGCTCCGTCATTTCATCGCCGCGCCGTGCGCATTCGTCTATGACGTTGCGCGGGACACGATCTGCATCCCCGATTACGGTGGCTATCAATTCTGCCGTGCTGAGTGCTGCGAGGCCTTCGTCTGGATAGGTGGGAAGTGGTGGCAAACCGTTCATGGGACTTTCCTTGATTTCGTTGGGTACCGGCTATTTTAACAATCCCAAGCCGTCACGGCGTATGTATTGCGATATCGCGCTGTAATCGCGCAAATCCGGAATGATCCGAAAGTAATTCACCAGGCCTGTAAAAACACCGTCTTTAACGTAAAAGCTTGATTCAGCGGGCGATTGCTCTCTGCAGTTATCGCGCAGAGATCTGCGCTGCTGCAGCAGCATTTGCCTCCAATGAATTATCTGGCTTAACCCCAAGCTCTTTCAACAAAAAAAGCAATCATCTGAAAAGATAGCACGGTAATATATGCCGCATTCCTATCCCTCAGATATTTATGCAGCCTATGAGTAACCCGCTCCACAAGGTCATACATGAAGCCGAGAAAGTCATCCTCGGCAAACCCCATCAAATCAGATTGGCGCTGGCTTGCTTGCTGGCGCGTGGGCACTTGCTGATTGAAGACTTGCCCGGTGTCGGCAAAACCACGCTGGCACATGTGCTGGCCCGCACGCTTGGCCTGCACTTCCAACGCATCCAGTTCACCAGCGACATGCTTCCGGCCGACATACTTGGGGTATCGGTGTACCAGCGCCCCGGTGCCGATTCAAAGGAGGGAAATTTCAAGTTTCATCCGGGGCCTATATTTGCGCAGATGATACTGGCCGATGAAGTCAATCGCGCCATGCCCAAAACACAAAGTGCATTGCTGGAAGCGATGGAGGAACAACAGGTGACTATCGAAGGTGTGACACATCCTCTGCCTGTGCCATTTTTCGTCATCGCAACGCAAAATCCCAGCCACCAGATCGGCACCTTTCCGTTGCCGGAATCGCAACTCGACCGCTTCCTGATGCGCATCCAGTTGGGTTATCCCGATGCCCAAGCCGAGCGCGGCCTGCTCTCCGGCGTGGACAGGCGCGAGATTGTGGCCACGCTTGCGCCGCAAATGGAAGCTGCCGAATTACTCTCGCTGCAACAGCAGGTGAAGCAGGTTTTCGTCTCCCCTGCGCTGCTTGATTATGTGCAAGCCATTCTGCGCGACACGCGCGAATCGGCACGCTATGTGCATGGCCTGTCGCCGCGCGCCGGCCTCTCGCTGCTTGCGGCTGCCCGCGCATGGGCGCTGCTCGACGGGCGCAACGCGGTCATTCCGGAAGACGTTCAGGTCGTACTTCCCGGCGTAGCCAGCCATCGTTTGCAAAACGTGCTGGATGTTCAAACCTCGGATGGAGACAAGCTGGCGCGCGAGTTGATTGAGGCGGTGGCGATTCCGTAAACTTGCGTCATTATAAAAACATCAATAATATCAGTATGTTAACGAAGATCTTTATGCGCTTGTCGGCAATGACTATATCACTCAAGGCGGACACGCCGAAATCCAAATACCCTCGCGGGGCGGGCAAAGGCCGAAGGCTGTGCACGCAAAATCCGCGTGGGAAGATGAAGCTTGCCCACCCTGCGTCAGCTTGTGCCCTCAGTACCTCATTCCATTTCTATTTCAATAC
>Ga0315268_10006059_pt1 | contig 12909 bp, 11 predicted proteins | sample C1_top_MG_FD_204535 | JGI IMG/M metagenome (GOLD analysis project Ga0315268, IMG submission 204535) | Sediment microbial communities from Yellowstone Lake, YNP, Wyoming, USA - C1_top | ecosystem: Environmental > Aquatic > Freshwater > Lake > Sediment | place: USA: Wyoming | collected 2017-08-01 | reverse complement strand
TACTCATTGTACTCTGTGGGGGGATTATATTCAAAGAGATTACGACTTCAACCCCTCGATCAACTCGGTCTTGGTCACCTGCAAACCAACGTTGGAAGTAAGGTTGACGTTGAACCTCATGGACGCTCCCATCGCGGATGATGGCAGACGTCTGAATTTCTTTATGTACAGGGTGCGTCTCCGCTCTGACGGACCAGCCTGCACCCACTCGAAATTCAACACCCCATCGACGCAAGCTGCGATCTCCTGCTCCATGTGTTTTTCGAGCAGATTGGCGTCCAGGCTTGCATAAATTATGCCGCCCCATTCTTTGGTCGCCCGTTGGAGCCCACGGAGAAATATCATAAATTCATACCAATCAGTCTCGGATTCAGAATACAGCATTGCGAGGTCCGTCAGTGTGTTTAGGATCACGACGTTGTTTGGGCCCTTTTTTGTTAGGAAGTCAGCGAGTGAGTTTAACAGTCCCTTCGGTTTCGAGGTCGGCCTTTCCGCGAGATTATAAACCCCTGCTAGCATTTTCCCAACTGTCGCGAGCATTTCCCCGTTATTTCCTTCATCTACCTGCCTCTTCGAAACCCACTCAAGCGGCACAGAGGAAGTTGCGAAATAGGCCTCGGACAGGTCCTTGAAGTTGGATTGCTTGTTGAACAGGTCGTAGAGGTCGCCGTCGAAGCTTGGAGCCATCTCGCTCATCAAATCCGATTGTTTGCGAGTAAATGTCACCCACCAAATCTCCTCCGGAAGCACTATGTTTCCCCCTGGCGGTCGTGTGAGTTTGCCAGCCTTGGTCGCTGCCAACATGACTGAAGAGGTCATGGCAAATTCATTATAGCCAGATCCTATCTCACCCACCAACAACACCAGGGATCCAGATGGAAAACCGCCCCCTATTGGTCCATCGAGGGACGATATACCCGTTGGCATTATCTTGAGATCCTCGGGTATCCCAAGTCCGATCTTAACTTCACTTCCTGCTTTTTCTTTCACGATCAATGGTGGTATTTTTTCCTCCGCGGCCGCTGGCATTACATTTTCTCCAGCAACCTCGGGCATTATCTCTTTCTCGGTTATTGCGCGTTCTCTCTTTGTTTCACGTTTGGGTTTTTTCTCGGATATCTCGTGTTTCACTTGAACTTCAGGTGCCTCGGTTATTCCCAGTCCCATTTTGACTTCACGTTTCGACTCTTTCTCCACGATCAACGGCATTTTTTCCATCACAACAGCTGTCGGTATCTTTTCACCGACTATCTCTTGTTCAACATCAACTTTGTGTGTAGGGCTTTTCTCGGCGGTCTTGCGTCTTCCCTTAACTTTGCGCTTGGGCATTTTTGCAGTGATTTTACTTTTTTTCTTAGCTTTGGCCGTAGGTTTTTTAAAGGCTTTTTCACGGCCCTTCTTCACCTCACCTCTGGTCCTTTCCTCGATCTCTACACTTCCGGACACTGGTGAAGGTGTAGTTGCCCACTTTTTGAAAAGGGCGATGGTTTTTCGATCTATCTCGCGTTTCTTCTCGATTTCACTTTTGTGCTTTCCTTCCGCTTTATCGCGCTCTCTCTCAAGTTCAAGTTTAGGGTTTTTCTCAATTCTTTCGGGTTTACTCTTGGTATCACTTCTAGGTCCACTTGGCGGTGCGGAGCCAGCACCCCAGGTATAAGTCGTGTTGTTGAAATTCACCGAAGACCAAGATGAAGAAGGTGAATCACCATCCTCCCTTTCGCGTTTCCTCTTAACATCGCGCGCGGAGGTTTGTCTTAAAATCCTAGGAGAATGCGGCTTTCTCTCAGTAATGCGTCTCTTCTTTACTCTGTATTTGAGTTTTTTCTTGGCCATTTCACACCCTATTAATTTTTTGCGCGCGTCGGGTATTTCAAGCGAATACGTGTTTTCCTCTTAAACAGTTCATTTTGTTGAACTCAAAAACAGCCCAACCTTAATTTGATTGAAATGATAAAAAAAATTGACGGAGTAATCATGCAGACTCATGTGGATGGATTAGAACGCGCTGAAGAAAAACAGCCGAAGTCATTATTGGACAAGATGGAAGACGAGGTGTTCTACTCGCTCGGGGAGATGTTCGAGAAAATTCTGGGAAAAAGGGCGCCCATATTCTCCACCAAAGAAGATCTCGAGTCATACCTCCGAGAAGAAGGCGTTGCTATCGAGGACGGTAAGGTTAGCTCAGGGGATCTCATTCCGCCGATCACCTCACTTTTCTCCAATACTGCGTACGTATTCTCGATGTTGTCTGCCCACGTGGCTAGGGGAGAAATCTTAGTGGTATTCAAAAAGGGCATACCGTATTACAGCAAAAAAGCCAAGTTCTGACTTTTTACCCATGGCAATCCGGGAACTAAAATCGGATTAAATCACCTTCGGGGCAACAGGCGCGGTGGATGACAGACCTCAGACGATAGGCGCCCCTCTTTAACATTAGTCAACAAGTCAACGATAGCTATATAAGCGGTCCCCACCACTAAAACTAATCATCAATTTTGGTGATCACATATGGAGTTCTGCCCGAAGTGCGGGAGCATGCTATTGCCCAAGAAGTCGGGGAGAAGCGCCAGGCTTGTCTGCCCCCGATGCAGCTACAAGGGCAAGCTGAAAAAACCGACCGCCTACAAGATCAGTGAAAAGGGTAAGGAGCCAAAGCAAGTTGCGGTCATCGAGGAGAAGGGTAAAAAGAAGAAGAAATTACCGGAGCGAGAGTACGAAGTTGAACCACCGGAGTACTACGAGGACCTGTACGAATGATTTTTAGACTTTGACGACCGCTCCTTTCAGAGCCTCACCGCACGTACAGGAACGTTTTTTGGGAATCAATGGTATTGCCGTGAACATCAGTTTTTTGACCCGTTCTATGTTGGCCGCCATAAGCTCCGCCACCTCGGCGTGAGTCAGCTTTTTCTTTGTTATCCCGGCCGCGAAATTCGTCACGATAGCAACGGCGGAGTAGCAGATTTCCAGCTCTTTGGCCAGCACGCACTCCGGCACGTTGGTCATCCCGACGAGGTCGCAGCCCATGTGGCGAATAGCCTTGACCTCCGCGGCCGTCTCGAAACGCGGTCCATCGGAACAAGCGTACGTGGCCTTGGGAAACAGTTTGATTCCTACCTTCTTGGCGGTTCGAATTAGGACATCTCGGATCTCAGGGCAATAAGGATAAGTCACATCGATGTGCACAACCTTTCCTTCCCCTCCTTCGTAGAACGTACTGGGCCGACACTTGGTTAAATCCACAAATTGGTACAGCAGCGCAAGCCCCTCAGGACGCATCTTTGGGTTGAGCGAGCCAGATGCTGTAGTGGCCAGAACACGCTCTACGCCCAGCTCCTTGAGCGCCCAAATATTCGAGCGGTAATTAATCAGATGGGGTGGTGTGGTGTGGCCCTTGCCGTGGCGGGGCAGAAAGGCGACGCGGCGGCCCTCAAGGTCGCCAACGACTATTTCCGGGGATTTACCGTACGGAGTTTCTATCGCAATAGTTTCCGGTTTCTTTAGTAGGTCGAGGGCATAAACGCCCGATCCTCCGATAACCGCGATCTCGGCCTTCACTCAAGCACCTCTTTCAAGTTTATTCATTCAGTTTTGGTAAACCATTTGCCAAAATTATTTGTTCACATCGCTTTAAACTCTTTTCAACAACTTATGTAGTTAGAATTAGGTGTAATTTGTGCTTATTTTGCCAAATTTAGCCAATTAGAGCCTCAAACGGAAAATTTTTATCTCGAAAAGGAGTACAAAATTTGGCTATTGGAGGATGACCGAAAGGATGCGGGGTGCCAAAAAAAGCACCCAAGTGAGAAAAAGTGGCGCACATAAGCAAGATAGAAATGTGGGGATTCAAGTCCTTCGGCAACAGCAAGGTAAATTTACCCTTATCACCTGGATTAACGGCGGTAATAGGGCCAAACGGATCCGGGAAGAGTAATGTAATCGATGCTCTGTGTTTTGTCCTTGGCTGGATGAGCGCTAAGACCATGCGCGCCGAGAGATTTTCCGATTTGCTCTTCAACGGGGGCAACGGCCACAGGCCGGCGCCCTTCGTTGAAGTTTCACTCTATTTCGACAACAGCGATGGGACTTTGCCAGTCGAATCCAAGACCGTGGTGATAGCTAGGCGGGCCGACCGCAGCGGTAATTGTGTGTACAGGATGAACAAGAAGCGCGTGTCCAGGCAGGAGATAGTCGACCTTCTAACCAAAACCATGTCGACCTCCGGCGGGCACAACTTCGTCCTTCAGGGAGATGTTGACAAGTTCATTAAGATGAGCCCCCTTGACCGCAGGGCAATAATCGATGACTTGGCGGGGATTGCGGAGTACGACGAAAAGAAGCAGAAATCACTGACCGAGCTTCAAAGGGTCGAGACGAACCTTCTGAGCATGGGCGCCATCCTAAACGAGATCAACATGCAGATGGAAAAATTGCGCTCGGAGAAGGATTCCGCCATCCGGTACAGACAATCGAAAGCCAACCTAGAACAGACTCGCGCGATATTGCAGTGTGCCCAGAGGGAAAAATATCAACGAAGCCTGTCCAAGGTCCGACAGATGTTAGGCGCCTGTGAGCAGGAACTCAACGAAATGGGCGATAAACAGAAAAAAATTATGGACGAGATAAACGAGCATGAACGAAAAATTAAGCAGTTGGATAAACTAATCGAGGAGGAACAATCCGCAGATGTACTCGCTGCCACCGACAAGCTTCGTGAACGAATCAGCACATTGACTGAGATGATGACATCCGCAACTGGCGAGCACAGTGACATCGAGACGAGAATCGCCAGAACTAAAGCTTCGATTAAAAGGATCAGTAAGGAAACACCGAAAGAGGTGGGTGGCGATCGTGAAAAATTGTTAAAGGAAATCAACAGAGTTTCCGCAAAATTCACAAACCTTCACCAAGAATTTAACAATCTATTTCGTGCATTGAGCAGTAGCGGCCATAAATCGCTTGCAGAGGCTCGCTCGGCGCTAAACAGGTTGCAAGTGGTGCTCGACGAGATGCACCAGATAATTTCCAATTTCGACACCTGCGTTAAAGAAGGTTTGAAACTGCTCTCGCAACTTCCGCAATCTTATAAAGTGGTCGATGCGCATGAGCCCGGATCAGAACTTCAGCGGTTACAAACTCAACTGATTACACTTGAAGGTCAGCGCATTCAGCTTGATCAAAGGTTGAAGGAACTCCAACAGAAGGTCCAAGAGGCCCAGGTGGCGCTTAATGGTGTTGCCAAGCGAGAGAGCGAGGTACGGGAATCGATTCGGGTCGCACGGAGGGAGAAAGAGCACATCCGAGAAAAGATTTACTCCCTGAGAAGCAGGGCCACACAGGTACAGGGAAAAATCCAAGCCCTCGAGGGCGAGCGGCAGGGGAATCGCATAGTGGAGGCCCGGCTGCAGATTCAGCTCGATGCTGCGGAAAAGGAGCAGCGGAACATCAAGGTGAAGTTGCCGCCACACGTCGACACGCCAAAGCTGGAGCGGGACATCGAGGCTCTCCAAGCCGAGCTAGAGTCGCTTGGACCGATCAACTTTCGCGCCGTAAGGGATTTCAGAAATGCAGAAAGACGCTACAACTCCGAAAAACTGCAAAACGATAAACTAATCGGGGAAAGGCAGGCGCTGCTAAACTTCATGGAAGAGATAGACCGAAAGAAAACCGAGGTTTTCATGAAAGCTTTCAATGAGATCTCGGGGAGTTTTGGTAGTATATTCAGCGAACTCTCCCCTGGTGGCACTGCGAGGTTGGTCCTCGAGAACCAAGAGCACCCGCTCGATGCAGGCCTCGAGATAGAGGCAAAACCTTCGGGCAAGGAGCTTGTCCGGGTCGGTTCCATGTCTGGCGGGGAGAAGGCTTTGACCGCGCTCGCGTTCATCTTCGCGATTCAGCGAATCAGGCCCACTACTTTTTATGTATTGGACGAAATCGATGCTCACCTAGACGACGAAAATCTGCGGCGTGTGGCGGAGATGCTTCACAGGTCATCGCAAAAATCGCAGATACTGGTCGTCACGTTAAGGGACTCGATGATGTCGGTTGCAGACAGACTCTTCGGCGTCAGCATGGATAGCACCAAGGTGTCTCACCTGGTCTCCGTGGAGCTGGCAGGTCTTGCGGCGTGAGGTGTTCGAATGGTCGTGGTGTCCGATCAACCTTTCCAGATCCTGTTAGAATTGGTCCAAGCCCACAAACTCGACCCTTGGGACGTTGATATAGAAAAACTCACAGGCGTCTTCGTGCAGCGGGTTCAGAATGCGCAGGAGCCAGATCTTCGCCTTTCTGGTAGGACTTTACTCTCGGCCTCGATTCTGCTGCGCATGAAGTCGGACTACGTGATGAACAGCAACGGCAATGGGGAGAAGGTTGAGGAGGAACTCGATGAGAATCTGGATTTAACCCTGCCCGAAATCGGCCCTATCATGATGATACAGAGGACTGCTCGAAAGATCACTCTCGTGGACCTCATGGGGGCGCTGGGGGATGCTCTCAAGGATGTCCCAGTCCATTCGCACCCAACCAAGAAGGGCTTGGAGAAAGTGATGCGGCTGTTGAGCGAATACCACATCAACGTAGAAAAGTACCTGGAAAATCTGCACAAGCGGATAGCTGAGATGACGGCTGGAGGACGTACCATTACTTTGATGGAACTAGTCACCGAAAGGACGAGGATTGGCGTGGCGCGGACCTTACTTTTAGTGCTATTTTTGACCGTGCAGGGTAAAGTAGCGATAAATCAGGAGGAGCCATTTGGCGAGATATTCGTCTCCCTGCTTAAGCAACCGGGTGATTAACATGGGTGTGAAAGAGGACCGTTCAGTTATCGAGGCTGCTCTGTACGCGGCAGATCATCCTCTGACTTTTAGCGAGATTCGTGGCCTGATTGGTACGTCGTCCGAAACATATTCGCGCAGGCTCATCGAAGCTCTCATAGCAGACTACAGCAAGCGCGGAGGGCCACTCATCCTATCAGAAACAGCCAAGGACACTTTTGCGCTCCATCTCCGGGAAGAGTACATGTCGAAGCTCGAGAAGATAGTGCCGAAGGCCAAGATCTCAAGGGGCGCACTAAAAACCCTGGCGCTGGTGGCTTACAAACAGCCCGTTTACCAGGCGAAGCTGGCGGAATTGCGCGGAGGGCGCGTGTACGAGCACTTGAGACAGCTCACGACGCTCGGGTTTGTTGAGTCTAGGGCATTCGGTCGCACTCGTGTACTCAGGACTTCAAGGAGGTTCGCCGGATACTTCGGCTTCGAGGACGACATGGACAAAATACGAGAGCGGCTAGAGGAGCTTACGCGATAAATCTGATTCCAACCCTGAAAGTTTCCCACTTTTAAACGACCTTCAACCCAAGATTCGGAGGGCATTTGAACTCCATCCTGTTCGTCGTTTCGCTTGCCATCTGCTGGCACGCCAGTTTGTTCTGGCTGGAGCGTTCCCGTCAATCTTTCCCTAACAAACCATCCCTCACAAAACTGCTTCGCGTTGTCGAGCTTGACGTGTTGGGCACCATTCGCGGCGAGTTAGTCCGCGCGCTGCAGACAAGGCCAGATCTCAAGCCTGGCTACGAACGGAAGCTGCAGGAGGTAAATGAACAACTCAACCTTTTGGGCGGTCAAGATGTATCATAAACAGCTTCGGGGTCTCATAAAAGAAATTGATTTGCTGGTCAAACTTTCACCCTCCCGCTTTTCGGCCTCTTGCAAGGGCAGCGCAAAGGTGTGTAAAGACCTCAGAGAATTCAGAGACGCAATCGAGCCTAATGTCAACCAAAGCGATAGGCTAAACCAACTCCATGCTGCGATCGACCAAGCCACTAGTCAACTTATGCAATCCCTGGTAAATCTTAGGAAGGATAGAAGACTTGGTGGCGATTGGGTCAGATTCGCCAAACGGGACATAATCAGGCTTAAGGACGAGCTCTTAGCATTGCGCGAGTTCCTGGTCGTGAATTTGAACTCGTTCAAGCCAATCTCGCCTTCAATTGGCGTGTATAGTGGCAATTTGGAAAGATTGCTTGAAATCCTACAAAAGGAAAGAGCGATAAGCGAACGCACATTCGTGATGCTGACAGCCCACCTAGCCCAAAACGGCCGATCCAAACCCAAGGACCAGAAAATCATCGAACAAATTTCACGAATCTCAGCCCACCTTTCCGAGCTGCACGAAATTAGGGAGGTGACCGGCAACGCTTGACAGGGCAAATGAGAGGGCGATCTTGGCCGAGCAAGGAAAGTGGATAGCGAGGTTGCGGGATGCTACTCGTCTTTTTGACCAACGATTGGGAGGGCTAGAGCACAGAATGTCCATCTTGGAGGAACATCTTTCAGACATCGCAAATTCGAATCGCAAGCTGGATGTTCGATTGGCCTCTGTAAACGACAAATTGAGCGTGTTGAGCTCGAAAATCGAAGTATTGGCGGACCACGTTTCTGCAGCACAAAAGACTAGAAGGCAACCTCGTGTACCGGCGGAAAAAAATTCAAAGTAGGGTGGGACTATGGGTTGCAAGTCCACATCGATTCGGATGGGTCGAGAACGAATTCTGAAATTTGATTGTGATGGTTGCAAGCACGGAGCATCTATCGAGCAATCTGAAGCGTGCATGCGAGAGGTCGTCAACAGATTGGCCGAGGATCCTGGGATCGATGCAGTAATCCTGGCCGATCCTCTCTACGAGCGCGAATATCGCGGGTCGTGCCTGGAAGCGCTAAAGGAACTCGCGCAGGTATATGAGGATTGTCGCTACTGGCCGCTAAAATTTCTAGCCTCAAGCGACTGCAGGCGCTGTGAGGCAGAACGGAAGCAGCTCCTCGTAAACATAATTGAAGAGCTGCCTTGGCACCCTTGGAAAGCGTACAACGATCTGATGCAGCTATCGGTGGATGTTCGAGCGCAGTCGAAGCGCGGGGCTGAAAAATGCAAAAGTTGTAGGGAATATTTCCTTAAAAATTCACTAGAAGCAACAATCGAAATCATCGGGCGTGCAAAACTCGTGAGCAGCGGAAAACGTGGACGGAAAGGATACGCTGAAATGATAACATCGCTGACCAAACCGCACTTCTCCGCGTCTAGGATCGCGATGGAGCCGCCTCTGGGAGCCAAAATTGTAGACGCGTACAAACTCGAAGAAAGCGAGGTACGCATTTATAGCCTGCCCAATGGATTGCAGCACTTCTACTTCCTCATTCTGCCGGAGTACAGGTTGCCGCCGGAACATCTGGCGTTACTCAACAGGGCGCGTGAACTGCTGTTGGATCGTGGGTTTGAGGAAATGGACCTTTCCGACCCTTCGCACGCTAGGGAAAAAATCAGGCGGATAAGCGCTAGGCTGATGACCAAGCAGTCGGTGGATGGCAAGCTTGACATAACCAAGGAAAACATCGAAACGCTCGCCGGATGCCTAGCAAAGTTTAGCGTCGGGTTGGGCGCGCTGGAAACCATGCTCTCCGACGTCCGAGTTCAAGATATCTACATCGATGCACCGGTTGGTAAATCCCCTGTGCACATTTATCACGGCGATTATGAGGAGTGCCTAACCAATGTCTATCTTACACAGGAGGACGCGGAATCGCTCAGCTCTAGATTTCGGGCGATCAGTGGGAGACCTTTTTCTGAGGCAGACCCTGTGCTTGACCTAAATTTGTCTGAATTCGGCGCAAGGGTGGCCGCCATTGGTCGCCCGCTAAGTCCCGAAGGCTTGGCTTTCACACTGCGCAGGCACAAGACTACGCCTTGGACGCTCCCTCAATTTGTGCGGAATCGATCCCTAACGCCCGAAGCAGCTGGCCTACTTAGTTTGTTAGTAGATTCCCAAGCCTCGATTTTAATAGCAGGCAGCCGAGGCGCGGGAAAGACATCGTTGCTGGGAGGGCTCATGCTTGAGGTCCCCCAGAAATTTCGCATCATCTCGATCGAGGACACTCTGGAACTTCCGATATCGAAGTTTCAGGCCATCGGATTCAAAATTCAGAGCCTCCATGTGCAGTCGGCGGCCACCGGATCTGAAGTTGAATTAAGGGCTGAGGATGCGCTGCGCGCTGCACTACGGCTCGGTGAATCCGTACTCGTCATTGGCGAGGTTCGTGGGGCGGAAGCCAAGGTGCTGTACGAGGCCATGCGCATTGGCGCTGCCGGCAACTCTGTGATGGGAACTATCCACGGTGCGACCACTAGGGATGTATTCGAGCGCGTAGTCTATGACCTAGGCATTCCACCCACATCTTTCAAGGCAACTGATGCAATCGTAGTTGCAGCCCCGATCAGGCCCGGAGGTAGTGTCAGCCGTGTAAGAAGGGTTGTGCAGATCACCGAGGTCGGCAAGGACTGGAAGGTTGATCCAATGGTCAGGGGCGGTTTCGCCGACCTGATGATTTACAATCAACGTGACGACCAACTCAAACCGACAAAAAGGATTTGGGGATCCTCGCAGCTCGTGGCGGCAATTGCGCGGAAGTGGGGGATAAAGGAGGCTGAGGTGATGAATAATTTAGAGCTGCGCGCCCGCGTACAGTGGGCCCTCGTTAAAACATCCGCGGAACTCAACATCCCAAAATTACTTGAAGCTGAGTTCGTCGTGGCATCCAACAATGCCCTCCACCAGCTGCTTGAGGAACAGCTGCGGCTGCACAAGATCATCGATTATAATGGAACATTTCAGCGTTGGCAGGATTGGCTGAAGGGTGAAATTTCTAGGTGAAGTGGATTGCAAATCGACCACTACAGCACGGAAATTACCCAGTTGGATAGGTTATACGTGGAGTTTTGCCATTTTGCCGATCGATTCTCGATTTTTAAAAATATCCAGCGCGCGCCAAACGAGCTTCGCGAAAATCTGGAGTTCATAGGAATTGCAGTTCAACCAGAGGAAGTGGTAACGCTCGCGATTTCTGCCGCCTTATTCACCTTGGCCATCGCGATCGCCGGCGTGCTCCTCATCAGATCATCATTACTACTGGTGCTTGCGGCCGTAATGCCCGTTTTAGCTTATGTATCCGTTGGCTGGTATCCGAGGTGGCGAGCGGAGAGGGCGCGTGTTTTGAGCATGGGTGAGGCACCGATGCTGGTCAGTTACATGGCAATGGCAATGAAGGTGAGGCCAAACTTGGAGAGGGCTGTTCAATTTGCAGCCGAAAATATTAAGGGTTCACTTGGGAGGGGTCTACGAAAATACCTCTTGAATGCCGGCCTGCGCAAGCACGTGAGCGTCGACGAGGCCCTGCTCAAATTCGCGGATTTTTGGGGGAAATGGTGCGATGATCTGAAGCGCGCGATACACCTCATCAGGAGCTCGGTCCTTGAACGATCCGAGGTTCGCCGCTTAAGCGTCCTCGACAAGGCCCTCGATATCAGCCTGCAAGGTATGCGCGAACGCATGCAGACGTTTGCGGCTGGGCTTTACCTGCCGACCCTAATGATATACAGCATAGGAGTGCTCCTGCCGCTCGTCTTGGTTGCGGTGCTGCCAGTGCTTTCAGCAATCGGGATCTGCGCGAGCACCTGGCAAGTTTTCTTCATCTACTGTGTCGGTCTCCCGATCGCGGTTTGGGGGCTGAGCAGGTGGGCGCTGGCTAAGCGACCTGCGGCCTTCCCGCCCCCTCATGTGCTAAACGAGGCAGATTGCGTTCGAGCAGCGCTGGTTGCAGTATTGGCGGGATTCGCGGGGGCTAGTCCAGCAATAATCAGCCTTCTTGGTCCAAAAGTTCCAGGCACCATTTGTTCGCTGTCCATACTTTGGGGCATAACTTTAAGCATCGTCACGTATCTCTACCTCACCACCATTGAAGCTTATGAACTTCGTACTTCCATCAAGCGAATGGAGGATGAATTTCACGATTCGCTCGTGCAGCTCGGCAATCAGATAACTGATGGGCGCCCGGCGGAAAGCGCGTTTGAACGCGTCGCCATCGCAATGCGTGGTACCTTAATTGCCGACGTTTTTCTCCGAGCATCTAACAACATCAAACTTGGATTTATGGGGCTAAGGGCGGCGCTGTTTGACCCTGAAGAAGGTGCACTGAAAAATGTGTACTCTAGGACCATTCACGACACCTTGCGCATGCTGGTGGACCTCATCGAGCAAAGCACAAAAGCTGCGGGGGATGCGATCATTCGAATATCCGATCATCTAAATGGGCTGAAACAGGTTGAAGCGGACATCCGGAAGTCGCTGGGGGAAGTGGTCACCTCGATGCGATCGGTGGCACTCTTCTTCGCCCCCCTCATAGCTGCGGTCACCTCTCGCCTTCAAGGGGTGCTTTCCTCGAAGCCGGGTGCCGTGTCATTCCTGAATTCCGGCGCTTCGCTACCCCCAGATGCATTTCTTCTCGCGCTGGGGCTTTATGTGGTGGCGCTCGTTGTGATTCTAATATCTTATGCAGCGGAGATAGAGCTCGGGGACGATCGGCTGTCAAAACGGGTCATGATTGCCCGAGGACTTCCGGTAGCAGTGGCTGTTTTTACCATAAGTGTTCTTGTGAGTCAACAATTGTTCTCATCTATAATTGGCAAGGCTAACATTTTTCTAACCGGCCAAATTTTTAGTTAGACTGCAAACTTTAATTGCTTTGCTTGCAAATTTTACATGGGCGGCCGTAGTCTAGCTTGGTTAGGACTCGAGCCTGCCACGCTCGTAGCGCGGGTTCAAATCCCGCCGGCCGCACCAATTCATAGCTAAATCAGAGCTAAATTGGAGCTAAACTTGAGCTAAATCTGAGCAATTGCGTCGCACAGGTGGGGTCTCCACTCGTGGCGCGCAAAAGGCTTTATATCGCACACTTTTTGAAGACTGAGATTTTACCGATAAATTTTTGATCGGCGCGAAGGATGATTTTCGAATGCCTCGTTTCAAGGACAAAAATATCTGTTTTTATGGTTCCTTTTTCAGATTAGAGCCAAATA
>Ga0315268_10006058_pt1 | contig 12911 bp, 10 predicted proteins | sample C1_top_MG_FD_204535 | JGI IMG/M metagenome (GOLD analysis project Ga0315268, IMG submission 204535) | Sediment microbial communities from Yellowstone Lake, YNP, Wyoming, USA - C1_top | ecosystem: Environmental > Aquatic > Freshwater > Lake > Sediment | place: USA: Wyoming | collected 2017-08-01 | reverse complement strand
GGTGCCGCAAGCCGCCGCCCCAGGTGCGGGCGGAGAAGTGGCCGATCTGGTCGGCGGTGGAGAAATTCTCCGTGCCCACCGCGAACAGCAGATGCGCGCGCAGGCGGTCGCCACGTACAGGGAACGAGAGGCGCGTGCTGCCCGCCGGCTGCCACTCAATCCCGGTCAGGGGAAAGGAACTGCGCGCCGCGATCATGGTCAGCGACCACGTCCAGTCGCGTGGCAGATACAGCACCTGGCTGCCCGAGATGGCGAGGACGCGCGAATCCCGGTACCACAACCACTGCGGCGAGAAGGTGAGCTCGATGCCGCGCACCAGACCGCTCGAGCTGCGCCGGAATTCGCGCCCGGCCTCGATCAGCAGCTCCCTCCGGGGGATCACACCTTGATCGTGGGCTGCGCCCGCGCCCACGCCGATCCAACTGTTCGAGCCGAAACGCCGGCTGACGCGCGCCGTCCAGCGTCCGGCCGAAGCTCCGAAGCGCTGATACAAGGTGGCCCCGAGCGAGGTCGTCCAGCGCTCGTTCCAGCGCGAGGTGAGTACGACCGCTTGCGCCGCCGCGGTTGCGGTGTAGTTGAAGCTGTCCGCATCCAATCCCAGGCGCAGCTCGTGACGCCGCTCGCTGAGCAACACCAGCCCGGCCTTGGCCTGGCGATCGTCGGGATTCAGCCGCAACGCTGCCCGAAATACCGTGCGCGCTTCCTGGGTGCGCCCGAGTCGCGCCAGCAATCGGCCGCGGCGGTCCAATATCTCCGGCGAAGCGCGCGGCGCCCGGTCCAAAACGGCCAGCGCCTCGGCAAATTTCTCCTGCCAGAGCAACACGTCGGAGAGCCCGGTGCGGATGTCGGTGTCGTCGGGGGCCTTCTCCAGCACGCGGCGGTATTCGGTCGCGGCTTCCGGCCACCGCCCTGTCCAGGCCAGCAGGCGGCCGCGCCAGCCGCGAGCTTCCAGATCGTCAGGATCGGCAGTCAGCCGGGTTTCGACCAGCGAGAACGCAGTTTCGAAATTCTTTCGCTCCGCCTGGGCGCGCACCACGGCCTGCCAAGAGGCGGTTTCCTGCGCGGCAGCCAGCACGCAGCTCAGCAGCGCGCAGCCCAACACGCGGCGGGTAAACGCAATCACATGTCCATTGTTTCCGGAGAGGGGGGCAGGCAGAGCAAATCATGGCCTTAGTTTTGTAGGTACGTGCACCAAGTCGGGAGGGTTCCCAAGATGAGACTAGCGCTATGTTGCCTGGGAATTTCGGCTTGTCTGGGACGCCCGATTCATCGTGTGAACCTGACCTTCGCTCGATACGTGCGAGATCCGGCGTGCCGAATTGAACCCCCGTCCGGTACGGACGAATGAAAATAGCCCGGCACTTCAGTGCCGGGTGAGCGTACGATTCTTTTCCAAGTCCCGGAGGGACGACTGAAATTACAACCGGGAGGATCTCCTGCGTGTGTGTAAGTGATTTCAGTCGTCCCTACGGGACTAGGGTGATCTAATGTTCAGCTTCCCCGGCGCTGAAGCGCCGGGCTATTATGACCCGCCGCTCCGCGGCTGCTGTAACGTCGTTCCGCGGGTCAACGCGCACCCGCCATAGAGCTCACCACGCCAGCAGATTTGACTTTGCGATAACCGAGTTCCGAAACGATGTAGTCGAAGACGTGCTCAAACAATACTGGGGAATTAGTGGAAGCAGGTCGCGGGTACGTCCATCTTCCAGTTACTTTTCCGTGGCCATGCGACGGTAGGTCAGGTGAGTACCGGCAGCAGCAACAGAATAGAGATAATGCATGCATGCCTCCTGCAGCAGGCGCGGAATTTTATTCTTTTACCGCGATGCCCAGCGTCTTCATTTTGCGGTAGAGGTGGCTGCGTTCCAGGCCGAGCACCTCGGCGGTGCGGCTGACGTTGCCGTGGTTCTGGTCCAGGGTCTTGAGGATGTAATCGCGCTCGTAGGCGGCGCGGGCCTGGTGCAGGGTGGAAAAGCCGTCGCCGCCGCCGCGCACGCCGTCGCGATAGACCAGCGCCGGCAGGTGCTTGCGGTCCAGCTTGGCGACGGTGGGGTTCATGATCACCACGCGCTCGATCACGTTGCGCAGCTCGCGCACGTTGCCCGGCCAGGAATAGCGCATCAGGGCGTCAATGGCGTCCTCGGTGATCTCTTTCGGACGGCGGCTGTACTGCGACGAAATTTCCTTGAGGAAGTGCCGCGCCAGCAGGGGCACGTCTTCCGGACGCTCGCGCACCGGCGGCACGTAAAATGGGATGACGTTGAGCCGATAGAACAGGTCCTCGCGGAAGTTGCCCTTGCTGATTTCCTCTTCCAGGTCGTGGTTGGTGGCGGCGATCACGCGCACGTCCACGGTGACCAGGTCATCGCCCCCCACCGGGGTGAAGCTCTGCTCGTCCAGCGTGCGCAGCACCTTGGACTGCGTCTTCAGGCTCATGTCGCCGACTTCGTCCAGAAACAGCGTGCCGCCGTTGGCCTTGTGGAATTTGCCTTCCTTATCGGCGGTGGCCCCGGCGAACGACCCCTTGCGATGGCCGAACAGCTCGCTCTCGATCAGGTCTTCGGGAATGGCGGCGCAGTTGACCTCGACGAACATGGCTTCGTGGCGCGGGCTTCCGGCGTGGATGGCGCGCGCCACCAACTCCTTGCCGGTGCCCGATTCACCGTAGATGAGCACGCGGCCGTTGGTGGGCGCCATCAGCGCAATCTGCTGGCGCAGCGCTTTCATGGGGATGCTCTCACCCACGATGACGCTCTTAGGCTGCTGGCGCTTGAGGTCGCGGTTCTCACCGCGCAGGCGGCGCGCTTCGGCCGCGTTCTTCACCAGGATGAGCGTCTTCTCCAGCGAGAGCGGTTTCTCCAGGAAGTCGAAGGCGCCCAGCTTGGTGGCGCGCACCGCGGTTTCGATGGTGCCGTGACCGGAGATCATGATGACCTCGGGCGCGTCCTCGGCGGCCTTGATCTTCTCCAGCGTCTCCAGCCCATCCATGCCGGGCAGCCAGATGTCGAGCAGTACGACCTCGAAAGCACGCTTCTCCAGCATCTCCAGGCAGGCTTCGCCGCTGTCGGCGACCGCGGCCTTGTAACCTTCGTCCTCCAGCACGCCTTTCAGCGACTGCCGGATGCCGGCCTCGTCGTCGACAATCAAGATTCTGTGCAGGCTATGCATGGCTGGCCACTTGGGTAGAAGGTTCTGCTAGGGCCGGCAACTCGACAATGAAGCGCGCCCCCACGGGCCGGTTTTCCTCCACGCGAATGCTGCCGCGGTGGTCTTCAATGATGCGGCTCACGATGGCCAGCCCCAGCCCGGTGCCGCGCTTCTTGGTCGAAAAATACGGCAGGAAGAGCTTTTCCTTCAGCTCGCGGGTAACGCCGTGGCCGGTGTCGGCAATCACGATCTCCACTCCATCGTGGCTGCCGGCCAGCCCGGTGGAAATCTGCACCTCGCGCACCAGGGAATCCTGCATGGCCTCGGCGGCATTGTCCACCAGATTCGCGATGGCGCGCTTGATGGCTTCCGCGTCGGCCATCACCTTGGGCAGATCGGGCGCCAGTTCGGTGCGCACCTGGATGCCGCCGAGCCGGCCGTCGAACATGGCCAGCGCACTCTCGACGATGCTGTTGATGTCGGCCGGCTGCGGCTGTGCCGTGGGGAAGCGGGCAAAGGTCGAAAACTCATCCACCAGGGTGCGCACGGTTTCCACGGCGCCGCCGATGGTTTCGGCGCAGCTCTTGATAATTTCGAGCGAGGCTTCATCGGGCGCCGCACACGTCTCCGCACTTGGCACATGTGAATTCATGCGCTCCAGGTGACGGCGGATGCGCTCGGCGGAAAGCGCGATCGGCGTCAGCGGGTTTTTGATTTCATGCGCCACCCGGCGCGCCACCTCGCGCCAGGCGGCCTGCTTCTGCGCCTTCAGCAGGTCCGACAGGTCCTCGAAGACGAGCACGTATCCCAGCCGCTGGCCTTCGTGGTGCAGCGAGGCGGCGGTGACCGCGACATTGAGCTGGTGCCACCCCACCGGAATTTCCATCTGGCTGGTGGCGCTGCCCATGCGGTCGGCCTTGCGCAGCATGTGCCGCAGGTCGTCCATCACCTCGGCGGGGAACAACTCGGTCAGCGCGGTCCCCGGCGTGAACTGCACCAGCGGCGTGCCGCCGTCGGGGCGGAAAATGCGGCTCATGGCATTGTTAGTGCGCACGATCCGGCGGTCCGCATCCAGCGACAACACGCCGGTCGGGATGCTCTCCAGGATGGTCTCCATCTGCTGCCGGCGCTGGTCGAGGGCGGCGTTGGCCTCGCTCAGGTCCTGCCGCGAGGCCTCGATTTGCCGCCGCGAGGTTTCCAGGTCCTCGGCCATGCGGTTGAACGATTCGATAAGCTTGCCGAGTTCGTCCCCGGCGTGCACGGAGACGCGGTAGTCCAGGCGGCCGCGCGAGATTTCCTGCGTCGCCTCGGCCAGCGCCGCCACCGGCCGGGTGACGAACTTGGAAAGGAACAGAGCAATCCAGGTGGTGGCGAACAGCACCAGCACCGTGAGCAGCAGCAGCAGGAGCATGTAGGTGCGGCGCACCAGTTTGCGCTGCGCTGCCAATTCCAGGTAACGCCGCTGGCTGGCTTCGATCTGCTTCATGGTGCGGGAAAACTGGGCCGGCAGCGGCATGCCCACCAGCACCCAGCCGCCGCGTCCGCCCACCATGGCGGCGCCCAGCATGTACTCCACCCCGTTCAGGGAAAAACTCCGGGGCAGGGGCAGCAGGCTGCCTTCGCGCTCCCCAAGGCGGTCGCGTAATTGCGGCCAGGGCTCCGGCAGATGGAATCCGGCTTCCGCCTCGCCCTCCAGGATGGCGACGGCAAAGCCGCCTTGCAGCGGCGCCTCGTGATGCCGGAAAACCTCCATCACCTGCCCGAAATTCCCTGACAGAAACCCGCGCTGCGTAGGCGCCGCCTCGGCCATCGACACCGCTTCGGCCTTGGCGTTGTCCAGGGCATAGGAGGAAAGCAGCGAGCCCACCGCCGCCGTGTCCTGGCGCACTTCCTCGATGGGACGCGAGAACCACTTGTCAATCGAACGGTTCATCAGCCCGTAGGCGAAGAGGAAGAAGAAGATCACCGGGGCAGTCGCGAGCGCCAGCGCGCCCAGCACGATCTTGGTGCGGAACTTCGATCCCAGCACTCCGCCGCGGGTTTCGGCAAACAGCTTGAGCAGGTTGCGCAGCAGCACGAAGGTCAGCGCCACCAGCAGGAGGAACACCAGCGCCGAAAGGGCCGAGAAGATCAGCGTCTGCTCGCTGCTGGTGGGACGGAGGAAGGTCAGGTCGAAGGCCTGCTGCGACGATACGATGGTGAACAACAGGAAAATGCTGATCGCCAGCGCGATGATGGCGCCTTTGCGCTGCCGCGATCCGGGCCGGGTCGGGTTGGTAGACGCGGAAGACACTGCCGGTAACCCTCGCACGCAGACGTATGCCCGCAGCCGGCGGGGAGGGGCCAAGCCATTATAGACAAGCATAGAGACAGGCTGCGCCACAAGACGTTGCGGCGTGGCGGAGGTTCGTCGTCTCCTCAGCCCGTTGGAATACGGGGCAAAAGCATGGATCCTGAGCCTCGTGTGCGAAAGGCATGCCCACGAGGCTCAGGATGACGCCACTCTCTTTGGCAAGAATTGTCCCAGGGGGCACTGTTCGCACAGCGGCTTGGATTTCAGACAGTAGTTCTTCCCAACTCCGACAAGCAGTCCGTGCATTTCGTTGAACACCTGCGCCGGCGGCGTGCGCCGTGCCGTGCTCATGCGCGAAGGCTGATGACACGACCCCGCGGGTCGAGGGTGCCCCACATCTGCCCGCTTTTGGCAGATGTGGGTTTGTGATACCGACGCAAGAGACCCACGCGCGCCCAGCGCCCGTTCAAACAACGCCCGAATGTCCTCGTAGGGCGCGTTCTCCGGCAGAATCTCGTGGCGCGCCAGGATGCGGCGGGTGTAGGCGTCCACCACGAATACCGGGTGCTGGCCGGCGTAAAGCAGGATGGAGTCGGCGGTCTCCGGGCCCACGCCGTTCAGCGCCAGCAACTGCTCGCGCAGGGCGGCGGTCGGTTGGGCGAACATGCGGTCCAAGGAGCCGCCATAGCGCGCGTCGAGGAACTCGACAAAGGTTTTCAGCCGCCGCGCTTTCTGCCGGAAATAACCCGCGGAGCGGATCAACTGCTCCAAGCGGCGCAGCGGGGTGGCGCGGATGCCCTCGATGCTGAGCACGCCCGCCTGCCGTAGAGCGGCGATGGCCCGCTCAACATTGGTCCAGGCGGTGTTCTGGGTGAGGTAGGCGCCGGCGATCACCTCGAAGCGCGACTGCGCCGGCCACCAGTGCTGCCGGCCCCAGGCGCGGAACAGAGTGCGATAGAAGGCGCGAATCTGCGCGGCAGGAGTTGGCACTGGTTTCAGTTTAATCGAAGGTCTGTTTCGGCCGGCATTGCGATTGGTGCGCCTGATCGAGATCGGAAGCCTAGAGCCTTGCGCCTAAAGCCTGAAACGTCATTTCCTCCGCCGGGCTGCCGGTGCGGCGCTTCCAGTCGAAGAAAAGCTGGGCGTAGGAGTCGGTGATGTACCTGGACTCGGCAATCGCCAGCGCGCGGGCGGTCCGGTCGATCCACTCCGGCGGGCCCTCGATCTCGCCGTAGGTACCGATCGGGGTTTCGTCCAGCACCACGTGACCGGCGCCGTCGGTCCACTCGCTGCGGAACTTTTCATAGCGAAAGCTCGGCGCGAAGCCGAGAGCGCGCAGGATGCCGTCCATCTGCTCGCCGTCGCCGATCCCGGTTTCCAGTTCGTCGCGCGACTTGTGGCGTCCGGACGCGCCCTGGCCTTTGTGGGTCAGCTTCCATCGGTCGCCGTACTTGCGCAGGCGGAGCAGTTGGCCGCGGGCGCGCAGCACGCCGGCGGGCAGATCGTACAAGCTGTTCATCTCGTGGGTGCGCGGTGTCTGCTGGCGGAAGCCGAGGGCGCGCAGCTTGCTCTCGGTGGCGGCCAGATCGTCAACCGCGAACTTGATTTCCACTTCCCGAGGCGCTGTCATGCCGCAAGCATAGCATCCGGGCAGGCGTGCCAGGCCGTACCATATCTGCTGGCGAGAAACTTCCAGGAGAGGGAACGAGCACGGGCAAGCCGGCCCGCCGCCCCGCCCGCGGCCGCCGCTAATCCAGCGCCGGCGATTGACTGGGAACTGGCGACTGGGTCCTGACGAGCGGCGACTGGGCGGAGACGGGCATGGGATAGATGCCGTCCTGGCGGGACAGGGTGATGGGAATACGGATGATCTGCTGCGGGCGGTAGCGGCGGAGACCGCGGCCGGCGGCCAGCACCGCGGTGTCGAAGCTGGCGCGGCCGGTGAGCGAAGTCTCGATGTAGAGGTAGTCCTGACTGTTTTCCGCCTCGCGCACCCCAACGTAGGCGTGACCGGGAACCAGCACCACCACCGGGTCCAGGCCGAGATTCTCGAACAGGGAAGCGTACATGACCGCGCCGTCAATGCAGTTGGCCGAGACGCGGCGCAGGGTTTCGCGCGGCAGGCGGACGCGCTCGCTCACTTCCTGGTGCCCGCCGAAGGTGAGGGAGCTCTTGACGTAGGAAATGCCGGCGTCCTGCAGGGCGCGGTAGATGGCGCGGACCTGCACGTAGGTCTGGTGGACCTGGGCGGCGGTGTTCTTGTCGAGCTCGTAGCCGGGGAGGCGGCGGCCGGGAGCATATTCCTTGGCGCGGCTCAGGATCTGCTCGACCTGCGAGTCGTGGGGCGTGACCCAGGCGGCAATGAAGGCGGCGTACTTGAAGTTGGCGCCCCAGTACATGTCTCCGGCGGCACGCAGGCGGACAGGCACGGTGCCGGTGAAGACCAGGTGGGTGGCCATGTCGGTGGCCACCACGCTGGCCGTTGCGGGAACGATTTCGCGGTTGGCGAACAGCCGCGGCAGGAAGGTGGGGGCGAACAGGAAGCTGCGGGTCTCGCCGGGCGCGACCTCGACCATCTGGATTTCCTGATCGCTCCAGCCGGGTATCTGCACGGCAACCCGGTGGCGCAGCAGGTCGTGGGTGGGGTTGACGATCTTGACCGAAACCGTGGCCAGGCGGCGCTGCTCGGGCTTCTGCAGGGAAGCATAGTTGGCGAAAGCGGGGAAGATTTCGCCGTCAAGGCCGGCGTTGACCACGTAAATCGGCTGCAGCTCGGGTACGGGGACGGGAGGAGTTGGCGGCTGGGCTTTGTCCGCCCGCAGGGCGGCGCCGCCAATGGGAATCAGCGCCGCCAGGACTACAGCCAGTACCATGGCGAGCAGCCACACACCAATTCGGCAACGTGAGGCAACGGGGGTCACAGCTTGAGATTAGCCGATCTAACTATTCATACAATCGAAGCTTCGCCTTAGCAAGTGGACGAAAGGATTAAGGTGGGCCGCGGATTACGCGGATGAACGCGGATTGCAAGATTGACGGATTTACGGATTTACGAATTGACGATTGCCGGTGTGCCTGAAAGTGGGTGCAAATTCGTCAATTCGTAAATTCGTCAATTCGTAAATTTGGGAATTCCGACTGAAAAGATCGCAGTTTCTCGATACGAAATTCCGACTAAAATAATCGCAATTTTCTAAGTCATTACTTATGTTACGGTTAGCTCTGACCAGGCAGCAAAATTTCTGTTGCTTTGGGAGCTCTGGATGGTCTAGAATTCTAAGTACGACAAAAAGAGTCGGACTTGTTGGGGCCGGTGCTGGATGCTGAAGCTGACCAAGCGCGCGGACTACGGGCTGATCGCCATGCGATACCTGGCCGAGCGCGGGGCCTCATCGAGCGCCAAGGACATTGCCGAGGCGCACGGCGTTCCCCCGGAGTTGCTGGCCAAGATCCTGCAAAAGCTGGTGAAGACCGGGTTGCTGGTTTCGCAGCAGGGGATCAACGGCGGCTACGTGCTGGCGCGCGATCCGCGCACGATAACGGCTTTCGAGGTAATCAAGGCGATCGAGGGGCCGGTGTTTTTGACTTCCTGCGTGACGACCCGGGGCGAGTGCGGGCAGACCGACCGCTGCACGGTGCGGGCGCCGCTGCGCAAGGTGAGCCAGAGCATTGAAGACGTGCTGAGCAAGATCACGATTTGGGACATGAGTGAGGACGAGAGCGTGCGGGATGAGCTGGTGAGGCTGGAGTAGTGGTGGAAGAGCGGTGGTTAAAGCAGGGTGGAGAAAAGACGATGAGCACGGAATTCAGGCAGGAAGAGAAGGACGGGGTGAAGATCCCGATCTACATGGACTACCACGCCACCACGCCGGTGGATCCGCGGGTGATGGAGGCAATGCTGCCGTACTTCACGGAGAAGTTCGGCAACGCGTCCAGCCGCAACCACGTGTACGGCTGGGTGGCGGAGGAGGCGGTATCGCAGGCACGGGAGCAGATTGCCAAGCTGGTAGGCGCCAGCAGCAAGGAGATCATCTTCACCTCGGGCGCCACCGAGAGCGACAACCTGGCCATCAAGGGTGTGGCCGAGATGTACCGCGAGAAGGGCAACCACATCATCACCGTGGTGACCGAGCACAAGGCGGTGCTGGACTCGTGCAAGCGGCTGGAGAAGCAGGGATTCCGCACCACCTTCCTGCCGGTGCTGAAAGACGGGCTGATTGACCTGGACGACCTGAAGCGCGCCCTGGACGAGAAGACCATCCTGGTGACGATCATGGCGGCGAACAACGAGATTGGCGTGCTGCAGCCGATCGCGGAAATCGGCAGGCTGTGCCACGAGCGGGGCGTGCTGTTCCACTCGGACGCCACCCAGGCGGTGGGCAAGATGCCGATCGAGGTGGAGAAGATGGGGATCGACCTGATGTCGATTTCGGCGCACAAAATGTACGGGCCGAAGGGCATCGGGGCGCTGTACGTGCGGCGGAGGAACCCGCGGGTGCAGGTGTCGGCAATCATTGACGGTGGCGGACACGAGCGCGGCATGCGCAGCGGCACCCTGAACGTCCCCGGGATCGTCGGGCTGGGCAAGGCGTGCGAAATCTGCGCCCGCGAAATGCCGGAGGAGAGCTGCCGTCTGGCGGGCCTGAGGAACCGGCTGAAACAGCGGATTATGGGCAAGCTGGATGAGGTGTACGTCAACGGCTCCATGGAGCAGCGGCTGCCCAGCAACCTGAACCTCAGCTTCGCCTACGTGGAAGGCGAGTCGCTGCTGATGGGGATCAACGACGTGGCCGTGTCCAGCGGCTCGGCGTGCACGTCGGCGACGCTGGAGCCTTCCTACGTGCTGAAGGCGCTGGGCACCGGCGACGAGCTGGCGCACAGCTCCATCCGCTTCGGGCTGGGACGGTTCAACACCGAGGCCGAGGTGGATTACGTGGCCGCGCGCGTGGTCGAGACGGTGCAGCGGCTGCGCGAGCTTTCGCCGCTCTACGAGATGGCGAAGGAAGGCGTGGATTTGAAGAAGGTGAGCTGGAAGGCGGAATAGCGGCGTGGGTGAGTATTTCAGTACGTCAGTATCTCAGTACGTCAGTAGAAACGTTCACGACTGACGTACTGAGATACTGACGTACTGACAAACTGAATAACGGCTGTCGAGGATCAGCAAAGGGTTCGACGAATGGCATACAGCGACAAGGTACTGGACCACTACAGCAACCCGCGCAACGTGGGGTCGATGGACAAGAGCAGCCCGCAGGTGGGCACCGGGCTGGTGGGCGCGCCGGAGTGCGGCGACGTGTTGAAGCTGCAGATCAAGGTGAACCCGGAAACCAAGGTGATCGAAGAGGCCAAGTTCAAGACGTTTGGCTGCGGCTCGGCGATCGCCTCGTCGTCGCTGGCAACGGAGTGGGTGAAGGGCAAGACGCTGGAAGAGGCGCTGACCATCAAGAACACCGACATCGTGCGCGAGCTGGCGCTGCCGCCGGTGAAGATCCACTGCTCGGTGCTGGCGGAGGACGCCATCCGGGCGGCGATCAGCGATTGGAAGAAGAAGAACAACGGCGGAGGTCGTTAGTCGTTAGTCGTTGGTCGTTCGCCAGTCTGGCCAACGACCAACGACTAACGGCCAACGACCAGAGTCAGGACAAAGCGATGGATAAAGCGGAGAGCAACGGGCAATTGGTATCGCTGGGCGGCGGCGCCGCAGCGGCTGCACCCGCCGGTCAGCCGGCGCGGGCCCTGGAAGTGACGGAGCGCGCGCTGACCAGGATCCGCGCCACCTTGGCGCAGGAAGGCATCTCGCCGCAGGAAGGCGGGCTGCGGCTGGGCGTGCAGGGCGGAGGCTGTTCCGGGCTGACCTACAGCATCCGTTTCGACACCCAGCCGCGCGAGCGCGACCGCGTGTTCCAGTTCGGCGACGTGCGGGTGTTTATCGATCCCAAGTCGTTCATCTATCTGCACGGGATGACGCTGGACTGGCAGGAGTCGCTGATGGAACAGAAGTTCGTCTTCCTGAACCCCAACGCCAGCAAGCCGTGCGGGTGTGGGACGTCTTTTAGCGTTTAGCAATTAGCAATTAGCAATTAGCCATTAGCCATAGCCGCGGGACGCAGGTTGGTTTTGCTAATGGCTAATCGCTAAGAGCTAATGGCTGCAGGCAACAAACCGGAGCCGGCCCTGCAAGTTCTGAAGAACGGCACGCAGCCGAACGCCTGCTGGTCGTGCGGCGACATGCGGGCGGCGCTGTTCTGCGATTCGTGCGGCAAGCTGCAGCCGGCGGCACCGGCCGATTACTTCGGCTTTTTCGGGCTGGCGCGCAAATTGAACATCGATGCGGCCGAACTGGAGCAGGAGTTTTACCGGCTCAGCCGCAAGCTGCATCCCGACCTGTACGCGCGCACCAGCCGCCAGGAGCAGCAGTGGAGCCTGGAGAAGAGCTCGCAGCTCAACGACGCCTACCGCGCGCTGCGCGATCCCATCGCGCGCACCGAGTACCTGCTGAAGCTGGAGGGGCTGAAGCTGGAAGAGCAGTCGAAGGCGGCCACCGAGCGAGCGCGCGAAAGCGGGCAGCAGAAGAAGCAGATGGTGGCGCCGGAGCTGCTGGAGGAGGTCTTCGAGCTCAACCTGCAGGTTGAAGAGGCGCGCCTGAACAAGAAAATGGGCGAGCGCGATGCGGAGCTGACGCGGCAACTGGAGGATACGCGGGACCGGCTCCGGGCGAAGCATGATGCGCTGATGGGCGAACTTCGCGGACATTGGAATGAGTGGGACGCGCTGCTCGAGCGCGCACCGAGCCAGCCGGAGCGCCGGACGGTCTGCGAGAAAATGCTCGGGGTGCTGAACCGGCGGTCGTATATCAGGAATCTGGTGCGGGACGTCAACGAAGTGCTGGACGAGTAGAAAGGCTGACCGCGGATGATCCGATCATGCGGACTTCGCGGATCAGAGGAATCTGCTGAGACTCGCGGCAGCCGAGGGCGGCTGCCGCCACGTCAGCTTTGTGTTGATGAGAACGCAGCCCCGGCGAGGGCGCCGGGGCCCACAAACAAGAAAAGAAAAGACAATTCGTGCAAAACCGCGTCGAACAGTGAAATCGGCGGTGAATTTAGAAATCACCATTACCAATGCCTGAAGAGAGAGTAGTCGGAATCGATCTGGGGACGACGAACTCGCTGGTCGCCTACATGGCGGGCGAGAAGCCAGTCGTCATTCCCGGCGAGGACGGTTTGAACCTGGTGCCGTCGCTGGTGGCGCTCGATCCCCAGGGCCAGATCATGGTGGGCAATGCCGCACGCAAGTGGCTGATCGAGACGTCCGAGCGCGCCGTGTACTCCATCAAGCGGCTGATGGGACGCGGCGTGGAAGACATCGCCGAAGAACTGAAGCTGTTTCCCTTCCGCCTGGCCGAGGACCTTCAGCCGGGGGAAGTGCTGCGCATCAAGCTGGCCGACCGCGACTACACGCCGCCGGAAAT
>Ga0315268_10006057_pt1 | contig 12912 bp, 12 predicted proteins | sample C1_top_MG_FD_204535 | JGI IMG/M metagenome (GOLD analysis project Ga0315268, IMG submission 204535) | Sediment microbial communities from Yellowstone Lake, YNP, Wyoming, USA - C1_top | ecosystem: Environmental > Aquatic > Freshwater > Lake > Sediment | place: USA: Wyoming | collected 2017-08-01 | reverse complement strand
GCCTGCTTTCAAGCCTTCAAGGCCGAGGTGAAATGAAGATCAACAAAAGCACCCGGCACGCCAGGATCACCCGGGATTTTGGTGAGGCCGTGGCGCTGTATTGGCTCTCCAAGTGCGGGTTCGAGTGCGCTCGGGTGGACCACACGGGAATTGACATCATCGCCCGGAATCCGCACACGGAAGAGACTATGGGCATCTCGGTCAAGAGTCGAAGCAGGATCGAGGGTACCGAGGAGGCTGTTGTCAGTATTCCTAATGATCACCTCGACAGGGCCGACGCTGCCTGCAAAGCCTTCGGCTGCGTCCCTTATTTCGCTATTGTCGTCGATGCGGGCGAGACAGTGCGAGGATTCATCCTCCCGATGCTGCATCTCCTGACCCTCTTTCCAAGGGCGAAAAGCGGAACAGGATGGAAGATGTCCGAGAAATGCCTGAGCCAATACGCAGCGGACCCGAAGATCATTGCATTTGAGTTCAAGACGAAGGCGACAAGGTGGTGGACGGCCAACAACGGCCTGCGTGCCGGGCGGGACCGGTTGCCGGATGGAGTGCGGCAGGCGGCACTGAGCGCGAAGCGTTTGGAGTGCGTGGAGCTTGCTCCCGCTTTCAGTCCGGCTGCCGACAAAAGCGCCGGCAAGCCGCCGCACTCCAAACGCTTCGCGCGGTCGGAGCCCCTCAGCCGTTGATCGGGTTCAGCAACTGCTGCTCCCAGGCCGCGGCCTCAGTGGGCGCAGCCGCGAACGGGTCCTGGAGGACCAACGCCGGCAGACCCTCGGCGTCAATCACTTCCCAATCCACAAAGTAGCGCACCGGCTGTTCCTTGAGCAAGCGCATGAGGCGGCCCCGGACGTGGGCCCGGGTGTTGGCCGGCGGCTGGCGCAACGCGGCGACGACCTCCTCGCGCGAAACTTGCCAGGCCAGCGGGGTCTGCTCCAGGCCCAGGCCCAGACTCCGCGCCGGGTCCACGTGGTGGAATTCCAGATCCAAGGCTTTCAACCACGGATCGCTCCAGCGAACCCGCTCGCGGCTCACAAAATGGCCCAGGAGCCACCGCTTCGTTATCCAATCCACTTTGCCAATGAGCGCCTCCGGCTTGGCCTCCAACTGGACCAGCGTTTGGCCCCACTGCTCAAGCACCAGGTCGGTCTCCCGGTCGCGTCCGCCGAAGGCCGCCTGGGCGCTGGCGCGGTACTGCGCCAGCAATTCCACCGCGCTGGCTTGGCTGCCGTTGGCCAGCAACACCGTCCAGGGCCCGTCGGGCCGGTGTGACAGCTCCCGCAAGGTCGTCACCGCGTCCGCCAAGGCCACCTTGGGCAGCCGGTCGGCCTCCAGCAAATCCAGCACCAAGGCGGTGGCGCCCGCTTTGAGCGCGAGCGCCGCAGGCAGCACGTTAGTGTCGCCATGCAAGAGGTGGAGGCGGCGGAACTTGCGGGCGTCGCCCAGTGGTTCATCGCGGGTGTTGATGATGGCGCGATTGAACTGGACCCATTCGAACAGATCGTTGTTGATGTAATCGGCGCGCTGGCTGATCTGGAAGTCAGTGTCCGCGCCGGGCAGGCGCAGGTCGCCGCGGTATTCGGCGCCCAGTGAAGAGCCCACGCGCCCGGCGCCGGTGTAGAGCACGCGCAAGGTCAAGAAGGCCAGCAGGGAGAGCACATTCGCCTCGTTGAGCGGGGCCGTGCGGCGCAACAGGTAGTTCTCGTGGCAGCCGAAGGTGGCCCCGGTGTAATGGTCAACGTTATTGCGGATGAAACCGGTTTGCTCGCTGAGCTTGAGCTCGCGCAGGGCTAGTAGCAGGAGCGCGTCGCCGGCCCGGTCGTAGCAGAGCAAATCCCGCAGGCTCAGGCATTCGGGCGTGCAATACTCCAGGTGGCCCATGTCCACATAGGCGCGCCCGCCGTTGAAAAGGAAACCGCCGTTGCCCGCCAACTCGTCCCAGTCCCGCTGGTGCGTGTCCGCCAGGCCAAAACGGTGTTTTTCAAAAAGCCAATTCCGCACGCGGCTGACCACGCTCGGCGGCCCAAACTGCTCGCTGGTCAGGCAGCCGTACTCGGTCTCCAAGCCGACGATGCGGTTCATAGCCCCAACTGAGCCAGCGACAGCGCTTCAAATCTGGCGGGGCGCTGGCTGCGGCGGGCCAGCCAGCCCAGTTCCACGACCCGACCGTTGGCGGCGGCGCGCCACCCCGCGCGGCGGTCGGCTTCCGCGGGCAGGCCCTCGTCGAAGGCTCTGTTTTCGGTCAGACACCACCAAGCTTGGAGGCAAAGCTCGGCGACCTCTACACGGTCGGTCTTGCCGGCGCCCGCCTCGGCCAGCCATTGCTGGGCCGCGGCCTCCGCTTCCGGCCGGCAGGCGCACACGACAATCCCCGCCGGATGCGTCTGAAACGCCCCGTCGAAGTGCAGACGCATCAGCAAGTCTTGCCCGGCTTCCGGCCCCAACTCCGCGAAAAGCAGTTCCACCAGAAACGGCGCGCTAAAGACTTGCTCGAAGTTGGCTTTCAACTGCGGGCTGAGGCCGAAGCCAACCAGGCGCCGCAGGCTCACGTCCTCCGGCGCGCGGGCAAAGGCCTCCAGGTGCGCGGCATCAATCGCCGCCTGGCGCACTTTCTCCAGATCGGCCGGATGGCCCAGGCCGGCCATGGCGTGGCGGTCGAAGAGCTCGAACACCTTCGAGTGTCCAGCCCCCACGCCCAGCAGCAGGATGCCCTCGGGCAAGCTGGCGGCGAACACGGGCGTGCCGCTCTTGAGCTGCTCGCGCACGTATTCGCGGCGGTTGCCCATCGCTTCCAACCAATGATAAGGCTCCTCAATCATGTGCGACTTGCGATTCAGGTTATCAGGTTATCAAGTTGTCAGGTTATCAAGTCCTCGGGTTGTCACGTCGGAAGCGAACACATGGCCACGTGCCGACCCAGACGACTTGGCAACCCAACGGACTGAGCCTGATAACTTGATAACCTGAAAACCTGACAACCCTGGTCGTCGGCGCGCATCACGTTTCACGCCCGGCCCATCCAACATCCAGCATCCAGTATCCAGCATCCGCTTTCACGCCTCTGTCAACCACTCCGCCTGTTGCTCCGGGCCGATGCTTTCGACCCCGGCCGCGCGCAGCACTTTAATGGTCCCGAAGGTTTGGGTTTCCGGATTCACTCCCCCGGTAGCCGAGTCGAACTCGGCGGCGGTCATCAGCAGGCGCAGCGCGAACCGAACGGCTTGGCTCAGGTTCATCTCCGCCGGGCGGGGTTGTCCATAGCGTTCCTGGAAGCTGAGCACGCTGCGGATGCTCAACGCCCCGGAGCCCGAAGCCGCATAACTCACGGCCTGGAACTGCGCGCCCAGCGGGTCGTAGAAGTAAATCTGCGGCGCCGGTGGGCAGGCCGCCAAGTCCACTCCCGCAAACAATGGCACCACCACGCCCACGCCCTGGATGGTCATGGGCAGATTATCCCGCAACAGCCGGGCCAGGGCGCGCACTTTGGCCGGCAGGCTCAACGCCTGCAACTGGCTCCGCCGATAGTACTCAAAGGAGCTTTGCAGCACCCGCGCCATTTCAAAGGCCATCGCCGGCACCCCGGCAATTGCCAGCAGGGACGTCGCATCCAACTCCACCACTTTGTCCACTTGGTCGGTGACGATCTGGTTGCCCACAGTCGCGCGCCGGTCGCCGGCCACCAGCACCCCTTCCGCAAAACGAAAAGCGAAAACCGTCGTCGCCTGGGTCTGGGCGGGCGCGGCGCCCGACACCTCGGCGCGCAAACGGCTAACCCCATGCTGGGCTAGCAGCGAAAGGAAATCACCGGCAATGGCAGCAGGCTCTGGCATTGGCTGTCGGCTATTGGCTATGGCCCATTGGCTACTGCCCCGTCCGCTGGCGGTAGCGCTTGGCTTGGTTGGGGTCCACCTTCCGCATCCGTTTGAGGAGCTCCTCCACGTTGGGCTTGTCCACTTTGGGCGCCGCTGGGCCGTCCCCGCCCCCGCCGCCGCCGCCAGGGACGGTCGGCCGGGTCTTCTGTGCTTGCTCAGGCATAACCTTCGTCGCCCTAAAATGGCACGCCTCGGCCAATTTCGCAAATGCTTAGGTGAGCCACAAACGCCGCCCCGCCAGCCTGCTTACAGGTGCCGCAGGTCATCCGGCGTGCGCGCGGCTTGCACAGCGCGCAAGTGGCGTTCAATGTCTGCCGGCTCAAACACCTCAAGCAGCGAGACCTTGACCGGGCCGCCGCGGCCTTGGAGGGTGACGTGGCCCCACTGGGCCGAGAGCACCGCCGCGGGGAACTTCTGCACGCACAGGCCCCGGATGGCCGCGCGCGTCGTCGCGGGCGGCTCAACCATGGCCTGCTGCACGGCCCGCTCGTCCGGCACTCCCATCATCGCGCCGGTCTGTTCCCAACCGTAATAGAGGCCTTCAGCCAGGTCCAGCCGGTGGTACTCCAGGTCGAGGCTCTGCATCCAAGGGGCATCCTCCGCCAGACCCTGCGCCGATTGAAACTCGCGCAGCAGTGCCCACTTGGCCACCCAGTCGAGCCGGTCTCGGCAACGCCGGAAGTCAGTCTCCAGGTCATTCAGTACTTGCTCCCAGTCGGCCACCAGCGCGGCTTTGGCCGGGGCTGACAAGTCGCAGAGTTGTTGCACCACTGCCAGGTAGCCGCGTTGGACGGCAATCGCCGTGCTGGGCGTTCCATCCTGCAAGCTCACCTCCCACCGGAAGCGCAGGTCGCGCGAGATGCTGTGCAAGGCCGCCACCGGCTCCGCCAACTGCGGAAAACCATGCGCGGGGCGCCGCACGATGGCTTCCAACACCAACGCCGTGGTTCCCACTTTCAGCCGCGTGGCGAAAGCCGACATGTTCGCGTCGCCCAGGATCACGTGGAACCGCCGCCAGCGTTCCGGGTCGGCGTGCGGTTCGTCGCGGGTATTGACGATGGGCCGCCGCCGCATCGTGTCCACGCTCTCCAAGGCGCTGAAGAAATCGCTCCGTTGCGCAAGCTGGAAGCCCGGCGACACCAGCCGGTCGTCCGCCTCGACGGCGAACTTGCCGGCCCCGGCAAACACCTGGCGCGTCACCAGAAAAGCCTGGACGCTCCGGACCAACTGCTCCCAAGGCAGCGCGCGCGGCAACAGATAGTTCTCATGGCAGCCGTAGCTGTGGCCGCAAAAGTCAGTGTTGTTCTTGTAGAGCTTGACCGTGGCGCCCCGCTGCTCGGACAACCGCCGCGCGCAGGCCATCACGATGCGTTCGCCGGCGCGGTCGTGCGCCACCAGTTCCTCGACCGTAGTGCATTCGGGCGTGCTGTACTCAGGGTGCGCGTGGTCGTTGTAAAAGCGGGCGCCATTGCCCAGCACCAGATCGCTCTTGACTTCGCGCTCGCTCAACTCCCGTTGGGCGTCCCGGCCGTAGTAGCGCGCCTCGTCCACGTCCTGCGCCAGTGCTTCGACGCGAAACCCGCGCGCATCCTGATGCGCGTCTTCGGAGCCGTAGTCCCAGCGCATCAGCACGCCCGGTTGGGTGGCGCTGCGCACCAAGGCGATGGACTCCGCCACCACGTCCAAGTCCGGCGCGCCTTCGCGCGCGATGCCAAACTCGGTTTCGAGGCCAAACTGCACTACTTGGGGCTGCATGAGCATCACGTCAGGACCGCGCCGGGAAGAATGGTGCGCAGCGCGGTTGACAGGCGAGACGAAAAAGGCGAGAATAATCCTGTGAAGGCGCAGATAGCGAAGCGCGGCAAGCACCGCAATTCTTATCCTTTGACCACCCACGCCAGCGAAGTGGCGGAACGGGGCCGCAAGAAGGCCAACAAAATGACCCGCGAGGAAGCGGACTACCACTTCCGCCGGGCGATGGCTCGCATCTACGGCGCGCCCAGTAGCCAAACGTCTGTCGCTGGACACGAACGTCCTGTTTGACCTCGCTGACGGGAGCGGTCTTGCTCTGGAGTTTCTGGAGACGTTCCGGGCGAGAGGTTACTCGCTCGGGATCGTACCCAGGGTCGCGGCGGAAGTCAGCTTCCTTGAGGCCCATGGCGACCGCGAAGAAATGCCCCTTTCGGCCATTGCGCTTGCCAGACTGGACTCCTGGGGAATACAGGCCACTGACCTTTCGGATGTCTTGACCTCCATCGCTGTGCGGTTTGCCCAGGTCCTGATTGGCAACGGGCTGGTGCCCGAGCAAGAATTCAACGACGCCTGCATTCTCGCCGAGACCTCGGTTGCCCAACTGCCTGTGCTTGTGACATTCGATCAGCATCTTCTCGGCATAGACGATGCCGCGTTGCGGCTTGCGTTCGAGAGTGCGGACCTGCCGGTGGTGGCGGTGGTTCATCCAGGACGCCTGCTGCGGGCGATGCGGTGAGTCCATCGCCACAGATTCACTTCTGCCGGGCTTCTGCAATCTGCCGGACAGGTTGTTCGATCGCTGCCATCCTCATGCGCGGAGGCTAATTGATGAGCATCGCGAAATCAATCCGTGGGCTGCGACTGGCCGCCGCTCCGCCCCGGAGCTGCGTGGGACCATGGCTGAGTGGGTGCCGGACGAAGGACTCTGCCTCGCCACGACCGGCGGCGAGAACTTCAATGAAAAACAGTGTCCGTCCTAATGGAAGTGGCTTCTTCACGAGAGCGTTTTCGCCGCTGGGCGGCCTCACGGGTGCGGTTCTCCTGGCTGGTCGTCGCCACTGGCGGCCTGCTTTGCCACCTTGCGACTGGGGCGGAGGCCCAGAGCGTGCAGTCTCTGCTTGCCAGTGGTCATGCGCAGTTCGCGGCCAAGAACTACCGGGCCGGCCGCGCGGAGTACACCAAAATCCTCCAGCAAACCAACGCGCTGCCCTTCCAGCGCAGCGTGGCTCAACTGCGCCTGGCAGAAACCTGGCTCCGCGAAGCCCATCTCTCGGCCGCCAAGGCGGAGTTTGCCAAGGCTGCCGCGATGCGCGGCGCGCCGGCGCATCACCTTTGGGAGGCCGAGCAGCAAATCCAGCAAATCTCCCGGCGCCAAAAGGGCTTGCCCCAGCGCGACCCAACGGCCACGCGAATGCCACCGCCAAGGCTGCCAGCTCCAGGCGCGACTTTTCACGTGGCCCCAAATGGCGCCGATGCCAATCCCGGCACAAAAGCGCGTTCGTTTGCCACTTTGGAGCGCGCCCGCGACGCCGTGCGCGCCCTCAAAGACAAAAGTGGATTGCCGCCAGGCGGCGTGGCCGTCGTCATCCACGGCGGGCGCTACCATGTCGCAGACACGTTCAGACTCAGGGCGGAAGACTCCGGGACGGAAACAGCGCCCATCGTCTATCGCGCCGCCCCCGGCAAAGCGCCAGTGTTCACGGGCGGCGCCCGGCTGTTCGACAACTTCGTCATTGATGCCGACCCCGGCTTCCGCGGCGCGGCTCGCGGGTTGTTCCAGTTGCCCGCCACCGCACCCGCGCTCGCGCAGACGAGCTTCCAGCCGATACCCTTCGCCGAAATCGGCCTCTACCGCGACGCCTTTCGGAAGCAGTTGCCGGCTGAGGCCATCGCGGTTCTGCGTTCAACGGGAAACCCGCCCTGACTTGAACCGCGACTTTTGCTGCTTGGCGGCCAGGCCGATTCGCGGTTCAATGCCGCGCGCATGAATGAGCAAATTGCGGCGCTGATCGAACTCTCGCATGAACTTGGCCGGGCCGACCGCCACCTGGCCATTCTGGGCGAGGGCAACGCCTCTGTCCGGCTGGGGCCGGCGCAATTCGCCGTCAAAGCCAGCGGCACCAGCCTGGCCGCGCTGAGCGAGGCTGACGTTACCGTGTGTGAGACCGGCAAGGCGTTGGAGCTCCTCGACAATAAATTCCTTGCCGACGCCAAGGTGGAGCAGGCCCTGCTGGAGGCGCGCGTGGATGCCGCGGCCAAGAAGCCCAGCATGGAGGCAATGTTCCACGCCTGGCTGCTGAGCTTGGAAGGCGTGAACTATGTCGGCCATTGTCATCCGGTGGCCGCCAATCAAATCCTCTGTTCCCCGCGCGCCCGCGACTTTGCCGAGCGGCGCATGTTTCCGGACGAGATCGTCTATTGCGGGCCGGCCTCGGTGTACGTGCCCTACACCGACCCCGGTTTGCCGCTGGCCCGCGAAGTGCGCGACCGCGCCAACGCTTTCATCAAGGAACACGAGCACGTCCCGCGGCTCATCGTGCTCCAGAATCACGGCATCATCGGCTTGGGCCCAACCCCCAGCGCCGTCCTGGCCTGCCTGTTGATGGCCGACAAAGCCGCCGCCATCTTTGCCGGCGCCGCCGCCATTGGCGGCCCGAATTTCCTCCTGCCCCAGCACGTCGAGCGCATCTTCGTGCGGACCGACGAGGCCTACCGGCAGCGCCAGGCGGGATAAGTGCGGAATGCGGAGTGCGGAATGAGTCGGACAAGTCGGACAAGTCAGACAGGCCGGACAGGCCGAATATGAGCGCGAACAACATGTCCAGCCGGATCACCTACGCCGCCATCGAGATTGGCGGCAGCAAACTGCAACTGGCCGTGGGAAACGCCGCCGGCAAAATCCTCGAGCGCTTCCGCTTTCCGGTTGACCGCAGCCAAGGCGCCGAGGGCATTCGCCGGCACATTGAGACCAAGGTCAAGCAGCTGCTGGCCGCCCGGCAGCCGCGTGCGGTGGGCGTCGGCTATGGCGGCCCAGTCAACTGGCGCAACGGCCAGATTTGCTGCTCCCATCACATCGCCGGCTGGTCCGACTTTCCGCTCGGCGAGTGGTTGCGCTCCCTGACGGGGCTGCCCGTCGTGGTGGACAACGACGCCAACGTGGCCGCTTTGGGCGAAGCCACCCACGGGGCGGGCCAGCGCCACAACCCCGTCTTTTACGTGACGCTGGGCAGCGGCGTGGGTGGCGGGTTGGTCGTGGACGGCAGCATCTATCACGGGACCACGCCCGGTGAAGCGGAGTTGGGCCACGTGCGCTTGGACCGCCGGGGCACGACTGTGGAAGCCCGTTGCGCCGGCTGGGCGGTGGACAGGAAGATTCGGGCGTTCATCAAGCGCCACCCGCGGAGCCGGCTCGCCCGGTTGGCCGGCAGAACCGCCGGTGGTGAAGCCCGCTGCCTGGGCCCCGCACTGCGACAGAACGATCCGTCCGCCCGCCGCATTCTGCGGGAAACGGCTGCTGACTTGGCGTTTGGGTTGTCGCACGCCGTCCATTTGTTTCATCCTCAGGTCATCGTCATCGGCGGCGGCCTGGCCCTGCTTGGTGAGCCGTTGCGCGCCGCGGTGAGCGAGGCCCTGCCGCGGTTCGTGATGGCGGCGTTTGCGCCTGGGCCGCGCGTCGCTCTGGCCGCGCTGGGCGAGGACGCCGTGCCGGTGGGGGCCCTGGTGTTGGCCGCGCGCAGCGCGCGGGACTGCATCGGTGGGTAGGACGTCTCCGACGTCCGATCATCCGCGAAATGGTAGGGCGTGCAGTCCTCTGCGCGCCGCACGCGCCGCCCCCGAGAGAAGCCGGCGCGCAACGGAGTGCGCGCCCTACCAAGCCGGGTCGCACGCGCATCTCCGACCTATCGCTGGCCAAGCCGGCATAAACATGCTATCGTGCCGCCGATGAAGGATTGGATGACCAGTTACATTGGCGCGCAGAAGGCGGTGCTCGACGCCGTTCCGCTGGACAGCGTGGCGCAGATTGTCAAGACGTTGCAGCGGGCGGCGGAGGAAGACCGCCAGATATTTGTCTTCGGCAACGGCGGCAGCGCGGCCAATGCGTCCCACTTCTCCTGCGACCTGGGCAAAGGCGCCTCGGACCAGTGGGGCAAGCGGTTCCGCGTGATCTCGCTCAACGAGAACGCGAGCTGGATGACCGCGCTGGCCAACGACTACGCTTACGAGGATGTCTTCGCCGGGCAACTGATGAGCTTGGCGCGGCCCGGAGACATCGTGCTGACAATGAGCGTCAGCGGAGATTCACCCAACCTGGTCAAGGCGGTCGAATGGGCAAATCAGCACGGGTTGCACACGATTGCTCTGGTGGGCGCCAACCGGGGCCGGCTGGCAGAATTGGCCGACCGAGTGATCGTGATTGACTCGCGGCACTATGGGCGCGTGGAGGATGCGCACATGGGCATCTGCCACTTGATTGCTTATGCCTTCATGGAATTGCCGCCAGAGGCGATCAATTCGGTGCAAGAAACCTTGAATTAGGAGCCCACCGACGAAAGGAAGGCTTCTTTCCTGGCCAGAAAATGAAGCTTAGCCACGGATGAAACACCGATGAAACGCGGACTGAATTCCGCGCTCCGTGCTACGGGCCGGCCCCGCTCCCATTTTCATTGTTTGTGGTGGCGCAAGCGGCATGGCGTCTGACCTGAAAATGGCGGTTGGGTGCCTGTGCGCGAAGCGTCTTGGGCTGCGGCAGTCCCCTGCCGCTTTTGCGACGAGTGCAAGACGCTTCGCGCCAGCGACCGCTCGCCCCATTTTCATCGCTTGTGGCCCCGCGCGCGGCATGAAGTCTGACCGCAAGATGCCTCGGTGACGGCAGGGCGGAGCTCCCGCGCCGCCCAAAGAATGGGCGGAGCAGCAGCTCCGCCCTGCCGCGCGGCGCCCTAAGGCCCCACCATCACGACGCGAAAGAAGCGGGCGGGCACGCCGGGCATGAGCTTGAGCGTCAGCTCCACTTCCTGCGTGCTGGAAGGAGGCAAAACCGAGGCCCACAACAGCCAACCGCCTTCCTCCAGCGAGTCCCGGTAGTGCACGGCGTAAGATTTGCCAGCCACGCCGTTGAAGGCCAGACGCAGACCGCCCGGCGCCAAGCTCACGCGCGTGACGACGACGCTGAGGGCGCACGGATTGCCGCCGAGCCGGTATTCCTGGAGGTTCGTCAAGCCGTCGTGGTCGGGGTCGCCGTCGGCACCATTGTCGCCAGTCGCATCGAATCGATCCAGTCCGTAGGCCCGCTCCCAATCGTCCGGCAGGCCATCGCCGTCGGTGTCAACGACGATTGTGGTTGAGTTATCGAGGCCCGGCGTTGGCCAGCCCGCCTTCCAGTTGGCCGGGTCATTCCCATAAGCGCCGGCCACTTTGCGCTGGAGCGACATCCCGTTGCCGTTGGCGGCGGGCCAGGGGGCGCTGTTGCCGTACACCACCCGGTCCACTACGATATACGGCACGAATCCCGCGTCTGGGCGCGGTGGCATCTGGGGCGGGTCAGGCTTGAGCAACTCGACGGCTTCGCCTTCGTTGGCCAGCCGGCCCTGGTAAGGACCAAACAAGGGAGTGTTTGTAGCCAAAGGATACGCGGCCAGAAACTGCCCCAGGGCCGCGCTGTTGGTCGCCGGATCAAAGGCAACCACCAGGAGGTAACCGCCGGCGGGCAGGCTGCTGCCGGGCGGAAAGACAAACTCAGCGCCGCTCCCCAGCTTCCAGCAGTTGGTCGGCTCCAGCAGATCATAGAGCGGCACCGTGGCCGCGCTGAGGTTGTGGAGTTCGATGAATTCGGCGTTGGGGTCCTCGACGGCGTTGGTTCCGCTGCCCGCGATGGGGTGGTACATGAGTTCGTTGACGACCACCGGGCCGACCTTCGGCTCCGCGTTTGGCAAACCGGCCCCGGTGCGGAAATCGGCCACGCTTACCGGGTAGTCCCGGCCAAAAGTGCGGCGGCTCATCGCCACGAAATCGGTCCCGATACTGGTCCGGTAGCGGCCGAAAGAGACGCCGTTTTCGGCCGCGCCGAATTGCGCCCACGCCCGGTAGCCAGTCACATTCCCGGCGGCATCCACCGCCGAAAGGACCACTTCCCCGCCGTGGGCCGAGTCGAGTTCAAAACTGGCCGGGGCGCCCGGGTGCGGGTTGAACTGGTACTCGTAGAACACCAGGCAGCCGCCAGCGGGAAGCAGCGTCCCGTCGGGGATGCGGAACTTCGTCAGGTTCTGACGGCTGTCGCTGAGATACCACCCGCCCACCGGAACGGCCTCCTTGGCGCAATTGAACAACTCAATGGCGTCTTCCAGCGGCGGATCGGTGTGCGTGAGGATTTCGTTGATGAAGACGTTGGTCAGCAGCAGGAAATTGGCCAGGCCCGGCGAGGACGTGACCTCGAAGCTGACGACGTTGGTGTCGCCGTCCGGGAACCGGCCTTGGGAGAAGCCCGGCTCCTGGACCTGCCACTCCACTGTGTCAATGATGTTGAAGCTGGGACTGTAAAGCCGGGCGGTCTCGCCGAGGGCATCCAGCTTGAAGCTCAGATGGTCGCGGCCCTTGGTCACGTCCCCATCGGCCTTCCACCTTACCCAGCCACGCCCGGCAATGAAAGTCAGGGGGCCGATCACGTAGTTGGTTTGGCCGGCGATGGACGGATCATCGGTCAGGGTCAGCCCGGCCAAGTTCACCGGCAGCGGGTCGAGGTTATAGATTTCGAGCCAGTCACCGCTTCCTGCACCGGCCATCCATTCGTTGAGGCGCAAGTTGGCTGGATCGCCCAGCGCCGCCGGCTCCGCGTTGCTGGCGCCGGGGGTGGGCTGGCTCAGCAACGCCCAGATCATCCCGCTGCGGCCGATGGACTGGTCGCGGAGTTGGAAGCCGTATTCCACCCACTCGACCAATTGTCCCCCGGCGTTGAACAGATAGACTCCCCCGCCCTCGCCGGGCAGCGGGCAGCCGAGGTTGAGGTTGGCCTCCAGGTTCGTCGAGGCCGGGCGCGAATCATCGCACCAAATCACCAGGTAGGCGTGCGGCTCGATGACCACCCCCGGCGGAAACACCCATTGTCCCGGGCGGCTCGAGTTCACGCTCAGGCTCAGGCCGGACAAGTCGAATCGGTTGGTGTCCGGATTATAGAGTTCGAGCCAATCCGACACCCCCCCGGCGGAGTTCGTGACGGCACTCTCGTTGCGCGCCATCAACTCGTTCAACACCGGGCCGCTCCATGCCGCCACGTAGTTCGGCGCCCCGGGACTGGCCG
>Ga0315268_10006056_pt1 | contig 12914 bp, 15 predicted proteins | sample C1_top_MG_FD_204535 | JGI IMG/M metagenome (GOLD analysis project Ga0315268, IMG submission 204535) | Sediment microbial communities from Yellowstone Lake, YNP, Wyoming, USA - C1_top | ecosystem: Environmental > Aquatic > Freshwater > Lake > Sediment | place: USA: Wyoming | collected 2017-08-01 | reverse complement strand
GTCCGCGGGTAAACCAATTAACGATAACGGGCACTTTCTTCTTTAGCCATTCTTCAATCTCCGTAAAGCTGCTTTCGTTTTTTATCACTGCTTTGAAGCCGAGAGATTCTGCCGCTCGCGCAATACTCGTGTCGTCAGTACCAGCTTCTGTTGCGTTTGTGAGCTTCGCGAGTTCCTCCTCACTCTTATCCACTCCGTAATAGTTCAGTACGATTTTTAGCGACGCAGGTCCGCACATGCTCGCGTGCAATGTTTCTTGAAATGGTTCGAGTTCGAGTAATTCCATACTCCTATCATCTCACAATTTCGGATTGGAAGAATTGCTCTTGGAAATGCGTAAGGATGCGGATTTCATCATCTGAAAACTCCTTCCCTTCTGGCACAACAATCAGCTTATCGTCATCGTCATTGGTGCGGTGAATAATCGCAATGCACTGACCCGAAAATGTCTCGACAGGAGTATCGACACCAAGCAGATATGCGTCGAGCTCTTCGCCGTCAGGCGAGACCGTGTCTGGCACAAAGCCATAATTAAGCTCGTATACAAACCCGTGCTTCGGATGTTTCGTTCCAAGCTGTCGATCAATCTCTATCGTAACTGCCTTACCGAGGTATTCGGCAGAGTTGGTTACTTTGTTTTCCATGTTATTCGCCGGTTGTTTTTCCATAGTATTCGCCTACTGATTTTACTACCCCCTTCATATTTGGGAAAAATCTCTCAAACGCCTGATCAACCATCGAAACGTCCTCTCTAATGTTCTGCTGCTTCTTGAGCCCCGGGAAATACTGCTCCAAAAGCAAATCAACAAGACGCTCTTTGTGCCACTGTCGCACCTTATATTGGTCGATGAGATATTGAATAGTCATGTGAGTGATCTCATGCACCACGACTGGAACGATACCTTCTTGCAAGTTTCTATTTATACGGATAATGACTCTGTTCTTTTCGAGGTCGTAACTCCCACCACTACCATACTTCGTCAACATGACTTCGTACTCACTCTCCAGATGAAGAGTTGGTTCTTCCTTCATCTTTTCAAATCCACTTGGAATATCTGTCCATTCTTTTTGAAGGTTCGCAACAAACTTCACATATTCATCCTCGGAATATTCACTACGTACTGCTTTTGCAATGGCCTCATCATTTGAGGCCTTTGTTATTCCTTCTGGAAGTTTTGCAAAACTCTCTCCATAGCCATTCGCCACATACCAGGGAATTTTCTTCACAGCGCTTTGTGCACGCTGTATTTCCAGTTCGACACTATATAAAATAGTGAGTTTTACTACCGTATTTTGAGTCTCTTGTGCGGATTCCATAATCTATATAAACGGATTTGGACCATCGAACACGATACGTGGTGTGTGGTTATTGATATGATCTTCTGTCTTGCCATACCGTTCCATATAGAGCGTGCCGACAGCGCAGAAACGCGCGTCTTTCCAATCAAACCCGAGTTTCTGTGCCACCGCCTGCACTGCCGATTCTGACGCGCCTTCAATCTCTATGAAAGGGTCGAGAAACGGCCATTCATCTATAGTCACTTCGACATCATCAAGCATCCACAATTCTCGCCTTGTCTCTTGATATGCTTTCTCGATACAGCCAAGTGATTTCAATAGGACAACTCCTTGTGCAAAGTCATTGATAACGACCATGGCTTCTTTTTGCCCCTCAATATCCTCGCCCGTTATCTGTTTCACGCTCATGGTGATGCGATCACCTTCATCGCGTACACGTGCAAAGCGGTGTACTGACGCGAGCGGAGGAGGAAGGTTAAAAGTGGTCCGTCGCATGAGTCGTTCTGGGTATGCAAGCTTGGCACCCACTGCTTCAAGCTTCGTGCGCGATTCGTCTTTGTCCACCGGAGAAAAGGTCGCTTCGTATTCAGTATTCATATGGCAACTCTAGCATTTATAGGTGACGAACTAAAAATCTGCAAAGATTCTTTTTTCCGTACTGTCGATCTGGATGTGACCGCCATACGACAGCGGTATCTGCGGACTTGTGTGCCCGAAGTCCATGTTTTGTATCACTGGAACGATCGGGTTATATGCGCGGACAACTTTGAGAATAGTTTCGCGTTGCTCTATGCGGTGGGCAATTTGCCAGGCTTCATCATGTTCATTTCCGAATTCCCATGATTTCGGTCGGCCGACGAGCACTCCTTTTACGCGCGCGAGAATACCACGCTCGCCGAGTGCTCGATAGACGCGAAATACTTGCTCAGCTGAGGGCATTTCTTCGGATGTTTCGGTAAAGAGAATCACGTTCTCGAAATCAGAGAGCGTAGGAATCGCAATGTCGTGACGAAGCAATTCATCTATTGATTCAAGACATCCGCCCCAACTGATACCACCGGCGTTCTCCTCCCCATTCCATTGCCAACCGTCATTCGGCAAGAATGTTTCCAACTTCCCTAGATTCGTTGGATCATTCCAATCAAGACCCATGTCGCTATAGACCGGACTCGCTTCGAGTTCATGTTCGCCGGATTCGAAAAGTGCGAGCTTCAAATATTTGAGCGTGAAGTCGTCTATCTTCCCTTCCATAGCGAACTGTGTAAACAACGCACCTCCATAAAAAGACGGGACGCCGTTCATCCAAAGGAAATTCGCGAAGTGAGTGTTGTCGCTATAACCGAAGAACGGTTTTGGGTTCTGTATGAACGGTTCAGGTGGGAGATTCTTTATATAGGTGACCTGATCATTCCCGCCGAGCGAGGTGATGATTCCTTTGATACTGGGATCTTCAAACGCAGCGATGAGGTCAGCAGCCCGTTCCTCACCAGTCGCTCCGAGCTTCGCTGTCGCAGGGAATGTGACCGCTTCAAGTCCGAATATATCATGTAGACGCTTCACACCAAGTTCGTATACATGAGGGAATCTGCCGGGGGCCGCAAACGAAGGTGAGAGAATCGCGATCTTGTCGCCTTTCTTGAACTTATTTAGTTGAGCCATTTGGTTCATATGCTCAGTATACTTCCAAACTCTACAACGCCATCATTCGTGACATATAATCCTGCACAATCTTTGCAAGCGTAAATATCTCGTCCATGAGCGCGTTTGTATTCCGCGAGGCGTTCATTCTCAGCTAGGTCGCCGGTGAAATGCGGGTGAAATTCAAAGTCAACGAATCCGAATCCCGAAAAGTCAGTCATCCCGACTTCGTTCTCATCGCCAAACTTAGCAAGCTCGATTGATGGTGTGCACATAATGCTCCCAGCGCTTGCACCGATAAGCACTCCGCCGTTTGCTAGGTACTGCTCAAGAATTGTCTTGAGCCCACGCTTCCGTGCACTATCCATGAAGGTGAATGTATTCCCTCCCGAGAGGTAGATGGCAGCATAAGAAGAAAGCCCTGCGAGCATTTTGTCTGTGAAAGCATCCGAGAGGTCGAAATAGTCGACACGAATGTCAGGACTGATGGCGACATAATCGGCGATGGTCGATTGATAGTATGGTCGGTCGCCATCCTGCGGACTTGAGGAGATATATGCCACTTTCGTACCACGTTTGAGAATCTCTTGAGCAAGAGTCTCGCGCAACCCCTCGTCGAGCGGACTCATCATGCTGAGTAAGAAGATATTTCGAGTCATGCCGAAATGATATCAGGTTTTAAGCCATATTCTAAAAACACTTCCTGTACCCTAAGGGGGACTGGAATTCAGGAACCGGTGTAGACGTTAAGTTTCGCCGGTTCGATTCCGGCGCCCCTGCTCGAAATCAGATCAATTCGCACGTGATTGCGACACGAAAGTACGTCGAATACGAGAGTCGGAATCGAACTGGAAATATGGTGTATATGCTGAAAACGCAAAAACCACTTTCGTGGTTTTTGCTGGCTTTTCTAACTGAACAGGGGCGCCGGTACAGTATCGACTTTGACGAGGAACGGTACTGGTTCCTGGCGTCACAACCGTGTTGGGGGGACCAGAATATACCTGGCTCACAGCCCCCATGTATTTACTCACTATTTTCACCTTGAATCGCGTGGCAATTGCCTTATCTGATACAAACTGATAATATCTGATATATTAGTTATATGGAAGAAAACGCACGAAAATTCGATCATCGGATCAAACATCTCGACCCACACATTGTCGCACTCCTGGCTGCGATTGATGAAATTCGAGGAGTCTTTCGTGTTGGGCTACGCATGACACCACAGGCACAGGTGAGTTTGCGAAAGTCAGTACTCGTCACTTCGGCAGGATCTTCGACTCGCATTGAGGGGTCGAGACTCTCAGACGAAGAAGTGAAAGAAATCATGCAGGGGCTCAGCATTCAGAAATTCACTGACCGCGACTCTCAAGAAGTGCAGGGATATCTCGAGACGCTTAAAAACGTCTTTGATAACTATAAAGACCTCCCGCTCCGAGAGGGCGTCATCACCTCGCTTCATAAAGAGCTGCTCAAATATTCAACCAAGGATGATCTGCATCGCGGAGAATACAAACATAAGGAAAATATTGTCGGTATCCTAGACACAGAAGGTAAGGTAGCTAAGATAATGTTCGAGACAACTCCTGCATACCTGACACCCAAAGAAATGAGCGAGCTTGTCCTCTGGACCGCCGAGGCGTTTGAGAAAGAGCGCTTCCACCCTCTCCTCATCATTGCGAACTTCATCATTGAATTCCTAAAGATCCATCCGTTTGAAGATGGCAACGGGCGTCTTTCGCGCACTCTCACAAATCTCCTCCTGCTTCGACTTGGATATCCATTCGTTGAATACATTTCACATGAACAAATCATCGAGCAACGCAAAGACCAATATTATCTCGCGTTGCGTGCCTCCCAAAGTACGTTCCGTACTCAAAACAAGCCCGAAGGAGAACAAGAGACGATTGCACCGTGGCTCAACTTCTTCCTTTCCGTCGTGAAAGAGCAGGCAGTAAAGTCTCTCGCGCTTGTCGAAGAGAGTGCGCATGACGACACGCTCTCCCCCAAACAAAACGAGATATCAAAATATTTCTCAGAAGTTGCTGAGGCGAGCCCGAGCGAGATCGCGGCAGCCACGGGCGTCCTCCTCCCCACCGTACGCAAGGCGCTCGACCGGCTCATAGAGATTGGAAAAGTGAAGCGTGTCGGTCGCGGACGAGGAACGAGGTATCGCCGGGAGTAACCGGTGTTATATTCCAAATCCCTGTTCGTATTCCTTCAGACGCTCTTTTGGATCTTGGAACTCAATTTCTGCAGGGTCGAAATACTTTGGATCAAATTCGTCTGCATCTTCGATACACAGCCACTCGAGCATATCCTGACGTTCTTCATGACTCGGATCTTTTATGATCTTCTGAAGGTCATCATACCCTCCCACACCTCCGCAATCATCTGGTGGGCAAGCATTCTTGCCGGCGGTACAACGCGGATACGTAACACCCAATTGACGAGGCGACTTCCCTTCAAAGAGCACCGTATGGTCCCAACTGTCACCAAAGTCATATTCGTAGACGCACTGCGTCATACGCGACCCAAACCATTCAGCAATGTGCTCCTTGCGCTCGTCATAGCACTCATCTGAGTATTCATCCTTCCCTTCAGGATTTGGAAACTCGATGGTGATAATTGTCCCCCGTCCATCCTTTCGTTTCGATTTAGATTGGCTACGCGTGTCGAGACGGAACGCGTGCAGATGACTATCTGTCCAGCCCATCGCGTCTTGAATCGCACAATGCAAATCAAAAAACGTATACGATGCGGGCACCTCAATGCGCCGCCAGACGCGCGGCGTACTGTCATTCAGTGTTATTTTGAAAATGAGTACTTCTGATAATGTATCCAAAGCTCCTTTCGCACGCGACTCAAGTTGTCGTGCAACATTATGCATAACAGTCTCTGTGTCCATTGCCCTTATGAGCTTTGCACGGTCACAACCCTCTCCTTTGTGAATTAACTCGCACGCCGCGCAATTTCCGCATCCTTCAAACTCTGCTTTGATTTTCACATGGGGATTATTCGTTAGCCACTCATGTACAGACTCCCATGCCTCGTCTGAAAGATATTGATCCCATCCGTGAATCCACCCGTCAGTCTTTTTCTCGAGGAAGTCTTCCATTGCGCGCCATCCACCATGGACGAGAGCTTCCCGAGCCCCTAGGGCAGAGCGCGAATCCATATCTGCAAGAATAGTATCTACGAAATACCGAGCGAACGCACCACGATCCGTATCAGTAAAGTGTTCAATTATGAAATATCGTTTCGTCGCACCAATTTCTTCTATCCATCGCTTTAGACCATCCCGAGACGGTATTTCTACAAGCACACCGAGCTCAGTGTCGAGATATACTTGCGGATATTCATCCTCCATAAGCACCGCGTCGACTACGCGTTCAGCATTTATCTTAGCTCCACTTGGCAACGTGTACGAAAACATAACTCAAGAATATTCCTTGTATGTCTTCCGTGCAATAGATCTACAGGAGAACACAAAAGCCGCGACGTATGTCGCGACTTTTGTATTCTTTTCGGAGCTTCATGTCTGTCGGTACTGTACCCGCTTTCAGAGATTTCTGATGGGGGACCTTGAATTCTCCCTTGAAACGCAACAAACCCTGAGGTATTGAAAAGTGCATACCCGCAGGTACGCTAGGAGTGTTGAACAACCTAACCACCATACGGGTATGCACCATCACATTAACCGCGAAGAGCGGGTTGCGCTAGCAGCGCTCCTGCGAGAAGGATATACACAAACAGATATCGCCGGCAGTCTCGGTGTACACCGTTCAACCATCGGACGAGAACTGAAGAGGAACCCCATGCGAGACGGATACCATGCGACGCATGCAGACAAGATCGCCCGAGAGCGAAGACGCCTCTCGAAAAGAAGTTCACGATGTCTCGAGAACGACGAGCACCTCGTCATACTCGTCGAAGCCCTGCTTCATCCGCTCATCTCTCCGAAAGTCGTCGCTCACCTGGTCGGCATCACGCACGAAACGATATACGCATGGGTCGACCGCTCCCGACCCGATCTCAAAGAGCGCCTGCCACGACGAGGGAAGAAGCGAAGGCGGTACGGTTCAAAACGGCAAGCAAAACAAGGCTGGACGAGGCTTGTACGACCCATCGACGTGCGGCCGGACATCGCCAACGAACGTGGCAGAACTGGCGACTTCGAGGGGGACACGGTGCGCGGGAAGAATGGCCACATTCTCACCCACACCGACCGCCTGAGCCGGTACGAGATCCTGCACAAGATACCGAACGAGGGATGCGATGCGATTCATGCCGCTATCAAAGGCGATGAACGACTCAAGAGCGCTGAGACCATCACATATGACCGCGGCTCAGGCTTCGCCATTTGGCGGATGATCGAGCGCGATACTGGCGCGACTGTATTCTTCGCTCACCCGCATGCGCCTTGGGAGCGCGGTACGAACGAGAACAGCAACGAGCGCGTGCGGCGCGTGTATGAAAAAGGCTCCGACCTTGGTATGGTGTCTCAAGAAGAGCTCGACGAGGTGGCAGACTTCATGAACCACACACCTCGCGAGTGTCTTGGCTGGCGTACACCCTGCGCGGTATTCAAAAAGGCGTGTTGCGTTTCAAACTAGAATTCAGGCGGTCATAGACGAACCGACATTTTCGTCGCCTAGATACTAGAGTTCGATTCCTGCGCCCTTCTTCCATTTATAAAAAATGACCCGCTCGTTTGTATTCGAGCGGGCCGGTCAAAAAAGACCAACTAAAGTTTGGTAGCCGAAACGTTCCGGGTTGAAAACATGCCGCAGGCCCTGTGCAAGGTTTTGTTGGGACAAGTTACGCAATGCTTCATGCGGAGTATATGGCCTCGCAAGTTCCCCTTCTTGTGCATCCTGAATCCGACGCTTTAACAGCATGAACCGCCGGTATTCAACCGCAGCCGAGGCGTCATACAAGCACGAGTCTTTCGCTTGCCACCCGAGCGACCCGATAAGCATAAACCTTAACAAGTCGCCAGTGAATCCTAATTCCATCAGGCGACCTACGTTCCATTTCTCCAAAACACCTGGATGCGTTATACATGGAGAAACAATGAGGTCGGCCTTGAGATCAGGATTTAGAGCCTTGGCTAACAGGAGAGCGATTGCGGCTTGCCTTAGCACATGATTAGTAATCACGAGACGAATCCGTTCGTTAGGATGCTGACGTGAAAACAACAACGGTATCAGCGACCATACGAATTCGACATCAAGATTCATGTTCTCCTGACTTAATCCGGTCGTTCTCGCACGATCCAGAGGTATGCCCTGTTCATGAAGCTGTCGTACCAGCTCTCGCAGCTCTCCCCGGTACCATTCGGGGTATACGGAGATTGATTCAAGAGACCAGCCAGAGCCTATCTGGAAAAAACCGCCGCTAACGCGCACAATTTCGCCTGGTTTTTTACATACTTTACATATGTAAGCGTTACCTGTACGCGTAAACGTCTTCTCTTTGGCGAATTGGGCGATATGTACGGGAAGTTCCAGACACCCGCATGGACATCTATAGCAATCTTGTTCACGGTGCTCAACTGAGCCTCCGGCGTACACCTCTCGTGACAGATTGAGCAGATCATCCTTGAAGACTGAGTCCGGTTCGCGATTGCAAGTCAGGCCCAGGAAATCAAGAGTCTTGTGGAAAGCGTTCTCTAGAGATGGGGTCGGGCAGCGAAGCCCGAGTCTCCCATAACAAAGAACGCCTTGTTCTTGGTACTGCTTCGACAATGCGTCCACAAGGATTGGTGTGAGCCAATACCCAAGCGGAGCACCGTCCTTGACGGTGATTGGCAATGTAAAGATCATTTGATCCTCCTTTTGGGTTGAGGGGGTTAACTGGAATCAACTATACATTGATTTAGCAGATTTGCAAGATTTCAAGAAATACTATCCTTCGACGAACTTTTGAATTAGAGCCAGACTTTCATTATCAAAACTCGAAGTGCTATGAGAGGAGTTTATATAGTGCCAAGATATGTTTGCGTTCATTGTTTCTTTTTCTAGAGAACGAGTCAGTTCAGCAGGAACCGAGGTATCACCCTCTCCATGTATTACCAAAGATGGACATTCTATTCTATTGAGAAAATCTGTAACTGTACTACGTTGTGCAGACTTGCTTTTCCCAAGTAAAAATCTTTTTAAATCTTGTGAGAAGCCGGTTCGGTACGTGAAAGGATGCGCATTCTTGAGAAGATGAAGCAAACTTTTCATTTGTTCATGGAAACCTTTCCCTGCTTCTCCACCTATATCTGTTGGATTGAAGAGTAACGCAGGAGACAAGAGAATTATCTTCTGATAAAGATTCTTGTGGCCGAGCAAGGCTATTGCTGCCCCGTAACTCATACCGGCCAAAATAGTCTCGCTGGGAGTACCGAGCTCAATCTTCTTACCGAAATACAGCTCCGTGACCTCCATCATCTGAGTTAAAGGGTGTAGAGCGGCAACGTCATGAACTGATTGTGTTGCATTAAATGATCCCCCGCTATCATACGAACCGGAAAGATACGGATAGAACACCACAGCACCCGCATCGAAAAATGGCTTGAGTATGTTATTTATGTTCGTCGACATTGGTAGTCCAGGCAAGAGTAAGACTACTCGACCTGACTTTTGCTCAGGCACATAAAGATTAACGATGTATTTCCTGTATTTAACCTTGTAGGTAATCATACTTTCTTATAATAGCAGAGTGCGACTTTGTGCTTAAAGACTGTTTTATTAATCATTTCTTTTGGCACACCTACTATTTCATTGAGAATTTCCTTCGCTTCTTTAAGGTTTTTAAAGCGAATGACCACCTCATGATGTTCAATCGTAAATCCTTGAGATATAAAGGTTCTGTTGATCCTGTTAATCCGTTTAATATCAAAAGATGGGAATAGGGTTGTAAATTCATCTTCTACACAGGCCCCGATACGGAGGATACTTCCACCATTTTTAAGAACACGTTTCATTTCACGCAAAGTTTGAGAAAGCGGAAAAGACCCCCAGGTAACCACTATTGTATCGATACTCTCATTTAGAAGAGGAATATGGGCAGCTGTTGACCAAAGAAAATTGAGCTTCTTATTTCTCCCATACTTCTGTCTTGCAAGAGTTAACAAAGGTGCCGAATAATCTAGAGCAAATACTTTCTCGAAAGATTTAGACAGTAAATTGGTCTTGTGGCCCGTTCCGCATGCAACATCCAGCAAAACACCTGGCGAGGAAAGTTCATGAATTCTTTTATTGAGTCTTGGGGAAAAGTACTCTGAGGAGCTGAACGTGTTGTAAGCCTCAGGATTGGATCCGTATACTTTATGAAAATTAGTTCCAAAACCACGTTTTGTCATATTATGAATGAGTTAATGGATGTAGTTTACGCTATATCCCCCATCGACCGTAATACTTGTTCCGGTGATATATCCGGCCTTCTCCGATGCGAGGAAGATGCATATCTCGGCAATCTCCTCTGGAGTTCCTATTCTTTTCAAAATAGTATTATCCTCTCCATACAACTTGAATTCCTCCTCGGTTATGCCCTGACGTTGAGGGGTATCTATAGTGCCTGGCAGTATTGCAACAACCCGAATATCAGGACCGAGCTGTTTTGCTAATACAGCAGTTAAGGTGGGTATGCACGCCTTACTGACACTATAGATCATATTGTTCAACCTACTGACGTGTGTAAAGCCACGGATACTCCCGATATTAAGGACAACTCGTGCTGATGGGCAATTCTTCGAAAACCAGCTCGTCATGTTTACGATACCAAAAACATTTACTCCGAACACATACTCCCAATCGGAAGTGTGTAGCTCCTGAAATGTTCCTCGTTTCAGTGCGCCAGCATTGTTTACCAATACCGTTATTTTCTCGCGAACGGAATCAGGGATAGTAAGGCCATTCTCTATAGACTCCTCGGTGCTTATATCTGCGTGTATAAATAGAAAATCGTTGCCTTCGGAATAACCTAACGATATCAGTTCCGTTTTCTTCGATTCAGCACGATCGGTATCGTTTCCAAACATAATTACCACACCATATCCGCTTTCAAGGAAATGCCTCACCGTCGCGTACCCAATACCGGATGTACCTCCGGTTATGATTGCAAATTGTTTGTGAGAATCGTTTCCCATATATATTCAAAACCTACGGTTGTAAATTCACGCTGATATTGTAACCCATATTTCTTAAATTGCTCCTCGACCATCGAATCTGGGATTCTCAACACCGCCGGAAATGTTATTTCACTCCTTGTATCTAAAAGAAACAACGCGAGTCGCTGAAACTTTGACCATCGTTTTTTAAGACCATATTCGACTTCCTTGCGCGACGTTTCCAGCTTCCTTACTTCATAGAGATAGTCATAGAGACGATCCAAAATTGATGCTTTCACCAGTAAAGTACTGGGCACTGACATTTTAAGAAAGATGTTTTCTCCATACAGCGCTACTCCATCCTGCAACGAACAGAGAAGGTGTACTCCGTGACTACCAAATCTAAATGAACTTGTGCTTCCAACTTCTTCCTCCCGCACAAGACTTATGTCAATGTTCTTAGGAACGAGAGCAAACGGCTCCCCAGTAAGAAACTCGAAAAAAGCTCCATTTTTCGTAACAATGCATAAATCAATATCCCCTGGATCCGATGTGTGAACGGAGGAACCAAATTGCACAACTGAGAGAATTTCTCCCAAGGATTTTTGCGAAAGAAATGTTTTCGGATCTATGGTTGTTACAGCCTTCATTGCAATTTTGCTTGGGTCGAAACCGGCAACAATCCAAGTTTAGCATTTTATATGCGCTATAGTATTTCAATGAAAAAGGTTCTTGAAACTACCAATTTCGTCGTAGAGAGGTCTGAGGCAGTGCATATATGTGCAGATAAAATAGAGGCTCTTGTAGGGCAACTTTCAGACGAGAGAATGCCGCCATGGTTACATGATTCTCCAATTGATTTCTCGAACCTGAGCGACGCAGAGTTTCTCAATTTCTTACTTGTCCTGCATTCGGTTAGTTTCTGTTACTGGGGAAACGTTAAATGGACAGTGGAGTATAGGGGACGTTTGTACCATGGCGCATGGGGAATGGTTGCAGCAATTATGCGTGCAATTGATGAAGGGAGACCCATCCTAGACAGCCAGTACCGAGCCAAGATAAGTAGTGACGAATATGCGGAGATCTTGAGGGGAAATATCACCATTCCGTTACTTACGGAAAGGTGGAGGATAACTAGAGAGGTAGCCAGTGCGCTATTAAGCGTTTCCGATGGGAACTTCGCAAGTCTAGTGCAACAGGCTCATAAAGATGCGGCACATCTTCTGGATTTGTTGATTGATCTTTTTCCATCATTTGAAGACTCGTCCCAATACAGAGGGAAAACGATTTATTTCTACAAGCGCGCACAACTTCTTGTCGAGGACACGTCTCAATTCTTTAAAGATCGAGGGGGTAATGATTTGGAAAATATAAATGTACTTACGGCCTGTGCAGATTACAAGCTTCCACAGGTACTAGAAAGATTAGGGGTACTTTCTTACACGAAACCTCTCAAGGAAAAGATTGTTGCAAAGATCTGCATTCCTCACGAAAGTCTTGAGGAGGTAGAAATTAGGGCGAATACCATTTGGGCAATTGAGATGATGCGGCAGTCATTTGAAAAACGTGGTAAGAAAGTCCCTTCACATGTCATTAGTAATTACATATGGTTATTAGGAAAAGATAGAAATACCAACATCACACCTCACCACAGGACCGTAACCACGGCTTATTAAGCGGTTCGATTACTGCTCCCATGCGCCCGAGCGGGAATCAGGAACTGAGGTAAATACTGAACGCTGTCAGTTCGATTCCGGTGCCCCTGCTCAATATCGGATCAATTCTAATGTGATTGCGACACGAAACATCGCCGAATACGAGAGTCGGAATTGAACTAGAAATATGTTGTATATCCTTAAAACGCAAAAACCAC
>Ga0315268_10006055_pt1 | contig 12915 bp, 12 predicted proteins | sample C1_top_MG_FD_204535 | JGI IMG/M metagenome (GOLD analysis project Ga0315268, IMG submission 204535) | Sediment microbial communities from Yellowstone Lake, YNP, Wyoming, USA - C1_top | ecosystem: Environmental > Aquatic > Freshwater > Lake > Sediment | place: USA: Wyoming | collected 2017-08-01 | reverse complement strand
GCCATCAGATATTGAAACACTTCGGCGTAGTTTGGACAAGCGCTTAGACACAGAGAAAAGGAAGCGTAGAGAAGAGCTTCTTGCACCCTTAGGCATTGAAGAATTTTTCGCTGAAGGAAGCATCACCATCAACAAAAGAACATGCAAAGGAGTTGAATGCAGGCTGTGCATGAAAGCATGCCCGACCAATGCATTATTCTGGAAGGCAGGAGAGATCGGATTAATAGAAGAGCTTTGCATATACTGTGGAGCGTGCGTTTTGAACTGCATAGTCGATGACTGTATAAGAATTATCAGGAAAAGGCAGACAGGCGAGGTTGAAAGCTTCAGCAGACCTAGAGATTTTCTGACAAAACAAGACAGTAGCAACACGAAGAAACGAGTTGAAAAAGTAAGAGAAGCTTTTCCCGAAGCACAAGATTATCTTAAGGGACGTAGAGCGAAAAGACCGTGAAGGATGGTTTTCAACGGTTTAAGCTTGTTTTTGCCATTTTTCTTGAAGAAATTTCGGAATGTCTGAAGAGTCTCTTGGTCCGACCAGAACTTGCCAGCCGCTGAGTTCTTCGATCTCGCCGCTTAGGCGGGCAGACTTTCCGGGGACAATGAGTTTTCTATGTTTGACTTTGTTTTCAATTCCAGAAGCTTTTATCGCGTCAGCAACCTTTTCGGCTGTCAGTTTTCTTCCAGCAACGGCGCTATCCACGGCTATTCCTTCTGTGTCTACGACCAGCAAGTAAGCGTTGACTTTTGCGGATTCGATGTCTGATGCGACCGTGTAATAGGTAAGCGCGAAATTTGTTGTAAAAAGCACAGGGGAGTTCTCTTCAGGAGTACCAAGCATTTTCAAACCCGGCTCAACAGCCACTGGCTTTCTAGGGTCTGTGTAGATGTTCTGTCTCAATATCACGTTTGGCAGAAGTGACCAGCCGTCGATGCCGTGGACGATCATGATGTCGGCAAAGCGGACAATGAGCATTGACGCCAAGTAAGCTTCTCTCCACTCCACAATCTCGTCTACGGCTTGGCCTCTTTCCGCCCACGTGACCATCGGCACTCCCATTAAAGGAAAACCGCAAAGCATGTCACCTCTCTCGCACGCAGCTCTACGAATCATAGTTAAGTTGTTCAGCGTGTCGCCTAGCCCCTCCGCTGGAAACGTGCCCGGATCCAACACTAGGTCTTCAATCCCGTACTCAAGCAGGGTTTTAGTCAAAGACGAAAGCAACTTCAGATCGTTCGGCGCAAAAACGACAAGTGGGCAATCATACATCAGTGCAAGCTCAGCCACGCCTTTCCAGTTATCCTTGGTCGCCGCATACAACAGTGGTCTAGACTTGGGAACAGCTCTCAGGCCCGCTTCCAGAACAGTCAGGCTTAGTGAACACAGAATAAGCGGCAAGCTCGTGTTCTCTGCAACTTTCTTGACTGTCGCGCCGAACTTGGCCGGATCGTTTGACGTTGAGCGGACGGCGATCATGTTCAGCTTCAACATTTGCCCAATGTACTCAAAATTGAAGCTCTCAGTCCTCTTGACTCTTTCCAATAGTGTTTCATTAGACATCTCGTCAGTCACGTCGATGGCGATGGCCGTTGGGTTGGCATACGTGAATTCGTGTCGATACATAACGAGTTTTCCGCCGATTTTGACGGCTCGGTCGCCTACGCCTATAACAACCTCCTTCACGGCCGGCTTAAGCATCTCTTTCAGCCGTTTGCAGGCTTTCTCGTATTCTTTGGTCCGGAACGGTGGGCAATTCTCGAGTGCCACTTCGCGGTTAACGAGTTTTGTTGCGAAAGCCAAACAGTTTTCTGCTCCGCATTCTTTGCAGTTTATCTTCGGAAGAAGCTTGTAAACGTCTATTGGGCTTAGCTCTTTTATGCCGATCTTTGCTTGGCTTTCTCTTTCACTCATAAGTGCGCGCCTCAAGGTCTAGACTTTCGCTGAAATCCATTCAGTAAGTTTTCCTGCGTTGCCTGAGTTGCCGCCACAGAGCTGGCGGATTATGTCTTTGAGGGTTTTCACTGCTGCCGGATGCATCATCATGAACAAGTCCACGCCTGCAAGTAGAAGGGTCAAGGCGGTGCTTAATTCCCACAAGGGACCTCGCAGTTCACGCGGTTCCCACTCCGGAGCCATCTTCAGCCACGCTTCTCTCGCCGCCCAAGCGTTTGTCGTTCCTGAACACATTGGATGCGCTAGTTCAAGGTCTCCCGTCAGTGTAGCCAGCCTGGCCCTCTCCATGTTACTGAAGGCATAGTCCAAGCCGTAACCGAGAGCTGCCGTTGTCAGGTCCATTATGATGTCTTTTTTGGGCAGAAAATCATAGAGTCTGCGGTTAAGCTCCCTGGCCAAGTTTAGGTCCATAGGAGTGAAAGACAAGGCGACGTGCCCATTTTTCTTGATAAACTTTGCACAACGTTCAACATCCATGTCTCTCGTCACCGAGCTGATTAGGAATCTTTCTCCAGCGAAGGTTTCAGCGATTTCCCCAAAGACGTCAGCGTCCTTAATTGGATCTCCGCACCCGCCAATTACGAGAGGCACGTCCACGGCTTGAAGGACATTCTCAACTGTTTTAACCGCCTCTTTCGGCGAGGCATTCTTGAGCATCGGATCTATGCTGATCAGATGTATGGTTACGAGGTCTGCTCCGAACCTTTCGACTGCGAGCCTAGCCCAAGCTGCAGGGTCGTCCATGACTTCTCTCACGTGCATCTTAACGGCTTTTGGAAGCGAAACGTCCATGTCAAAAACGTCCAGGGTAACGGCCGGAGGGTGCATGACAGATCCTTCAAAAGTGTAGAAGGCCGGGGTCGTTTCGCCTCCCACAGTCACAGTTTTTCCGCGGGTTCCACCGTCACTCTTTGTGGCTCCAAGCTTCACCTCGACAACTTTGTCTGGATAGGTTTTGACTGGCGCAACGAACTCGGTTTGAACGATGTTGGAAGGCTTGGTCTTCGCCAGCGCAACGACCTCAGACTGAAAAACCTCAGGCAAGACAGCGACACCCCGTCGAATGTATATTTCCAGATCGCCTATCTCTATTTTGAAGTCTTCAAGCTCTGTCCCCTGAAGCTTCGCGAGAAGCTCAATTGATCCTGGGCTTAGTTTTAGTCCGGAATGGATGTCTTCTTTGTTTTCAGCCAAACCTTCTCACCTTTTGTCTGACTTCTCATTTCTTATCGAGCGGATGATTACTTGGTGTATCGTTAATATGATGGGCAAAGAACAGAACCGGCGTATTGCGTCTCCTTAGAGTTCGTCGGCCCGGTCTTTTTCGGCGCGCTTCGACAGTGTGTCTTTACTCTGACGCAGGCGATGTTCCGTACTGCGAGATAGTTTGCAGCTACAGGATAAGTGTCTTTAGAAAAAACGGCAACTTTGAAGTAGCGCGACTAGATTTCGCGGATTTCGCATTGAAGCTTCTTTATGACTTCCTCTGCCTTTGGCGCTTCGACTTTTAGAGTGTAGAGTTTGCTGGGTGTGCGGAGCTTCAGTTTGACAACATCTTTTAGCCTTTTCACGGCGCAGTAGTCAGCGTTTCCGCTGATTTGAACGAATTTTTCAACGTCAGTGACTTCTGCTGGCACAGAACTTCACGCTCGTCTCACGCATTCTTGGTATTGACCACGTTTTTATCTGTTTTGGTGGGCCTGCCGGACTCGAACCGCCGACCTTCCGGATAAGACAATCCGCTCTATTAGCGCGCACTAATTGAAATTCGTAAGCTTGATCGGGTGGCGTGCGCTTGGATATATCGATTTTAGGAATAAGTCATATATTAAGTCCTGCGATATAAGATCAATTGTACAAGCGCGTAACAATAAAACAGTTCAACAAAAATACAGATGGAGTTGGAATATATGAAGAATGTATTTATATCAGATCAGTACGCACAGGAAGTAGACTCGCCTTTTGCAGTGATAGAGACAAAAGCGGGCAGTCATGGAGTGTTCCGTGAAGCTTTTTCACAATCTAGTAGCAGCTACCAAAAGCTTGTGTGGGATGCAGTCGATGAAACTTTCTCTGCGTTAGGAAAGACAGCAAAACAAGTAATCTATTTCCATCTAGAAAAGACCTTCAAGATCTGCAAACAGGAAATCCCATGCAAAATCGAAAAGTTCACCAAGGCGATTGAAGAAATCATCGGCCCTGGAGCAAAACTACTCGAAATAGAAATAATTGAAAAACTTTACAAGAAAATCGGACAAGACTTCAAATATTACCCAAAGCAGAAAGACCTAGCATTCACGGAATACCTAAAAGCTATCTACACCTTCCTAAACGTAACGAACAAACTCAATAAACTTGCATGAAGTCACGCGAAAAGCGCGCGATAGCATTGGACTTCCCCTTGCAGAGTTCTCTAATATCAATTCTTAAACTGAAAATGAGAAATTCCACTTCTTCTCTTCGCTCAGAAATCTAGAATCTTAAGACAATCCGCTCGATTCTCAACGCGAGCGCTAGAGCATGTGCGTGGGCTTCTTCTTCAGGGTCTTTTTCCATTCTTCGAACAGATGCCAGTATATACTGTCAAAACTATCGTTTGACGAGTTCCTCTCGGCAACATACTTCTCGATGAAGTCATTCAGTTCCAAGGAGTTCCTGCACTTCCTGACATCCCAAATATTCAGCAACAATATCACCTCTCTTTGAATTCTTTCTTTATGTGTAGCTAAACTAGAGAGGGTGCAGAAATGTGCGCGCGCAGCTTCCTCAGGATTTCCGCACTGATCTCAAATCTGCTACGGTTTCCAACAGAGACCTTTCTCATCTTCAACATACTTCAGTGCCTCATATAAAAAAGCAAACCATTTCTATTACAAACAATAATTGCAATAAGCCAACGGCGCGCTTTTTCTTGGTGTTATATTCTCAGCATACCTTATAAAGATACGTGCAGCAAGGTTGTGCTCCTACCTCACGCGTACTGAATTGGAATTTCAGAAACTTGTCTTCGTTACCTTGATTGATGAAGTGCAAAAGATGAATGTGTGAAGTGCAGTAGCGGCTGAATGGTGGTGTCGTAAGGCGCGCGCGAAAAAAGTCATGGAAGGAGCATACTGGATTCAGGACGCAGGGACAGTTGGCAATCATGAAAAACAGGTAAAGGAGAAATCAGGGCAGAATGGGGGCTAATATGTAGGGGTCATCAGAATCGAGTGTATGTTTGTTTCTTATGGTGCGCGCTCAGCTAGAGCACGAATTTACCTTTCTGATAGACCAATTCATTGTCAGCGTAGATTTCTCCGGTTCGCATGTCTTTTAGAAGGTCCCAGTGGATAGACGACTGATTTCTTCCACCAGTTTCTTCAGGAATGGGAGCTAATCCTAGAGCAAGATGTATACAATGTCCCATTTTTTCATCGAAGAGCATATTCTTCGTGAACTTGTCTATCCCGGTGTTTGTGCCAACCGCTATTTCGCCGATTCTTCTTGCTCCGTTATCTGTTTTGATGATTTCCTTGAGAAAATCTTCACCTTTTTCAGCCTTGGCCTTTACGACTTCCCCATTTTTGAATGTTAGTGTAATGTCGTCCACTTCTCTGCACATTTCATGATAGATGGCGGGGTACGAGAATCTAATGTGTCCTTGGGCAGAGTCTTCGATAGGGGAAGTGAAGATTTCACCATCTGGCATGTTTACATGGCCATCGCAGTTGAACCATTTTCGGCCGTCTACATTTAGTCTGAGATCCGTATCCTCGCCGACAAAGCGCATGTTCTTGGCTTTGTTAAGTCGCTTGGCAACATTTTCCTGCATTTTCGACAGTTCTTTCCATTCTTTGACTGGATCTTTCTTGTGTAGGAAGCAAGCTTTCGCAACAAAGTCTTGGTATTCAAACAGTGACATCTCAGCTTCCTGTGCAAGAGCCTCTGTTGGATATGGTATAAGAGCCAAGCCTCCCGGTTTCAAAAGTCTCTTTGTGCGGATATCGATTATCTCTCGTTGCGAAGCAGCATGTTGTTTCAGTCTGTTCGGAGGTATGTTCGATAGTCTTTTGGTGTTGGTTTCAGCAAAGATCTGGAACATTAGAAACAGCCTAAAAGCACGTTAAAGCTTAGGAATTGACCTAAGCCAGTACTAAGGTAGCAGAATTTGGCTTTTGGGATATCCCGATTATTCAAAGATTTAAGGCTCTTTTTGAATTTCCAACGCAACGTTGAACGCGTTCAGGTTTGGATATCCACTGTTAAAAGCGGGATAGCCAGCGAATTCCATGTGTAAGGGCTGTTCAACGGGTGGTGAGCGAGAGGTCAACGGGTATTCAGCGTGCCCGTGTGACAGTTGAACATAAAAATATGGATGGCATATGCATGAATCGCTATGTCATTGCGATTTCCATCATTGCAGCACAATTATCAAACGCTATGTATTAAAGAACATTGCTCTAGTACGATGAAATCCGAGAATTTACAGAAAGCTGTCAATGTTTGAAAGACGTTCTTTTTGGGACAATTCCCAGCGAGCGCCAGAATACAGAAATAGAAGAACAATGGAAAAGCTTAGGTTGTCAATTAAGAAGATACAAACTAAGGTCACCCCAAATTATAAATTTGCAATCACTGATTAGCTTTTATGCCTCAGAGGAAAAACAAAGCAATCCTCATCAGAACGGAACCAGATGTTATTCAGAACTTCAAGAAATCCATATCGGAGAACAAACTCTCAACCTATGGTGAAGGCTTGAAATGTCTGGTCACCATTGCAGGCTCTGAGGTTTTCCAAGAATACCAAGACTGTGAGTTCTTCGGCGAATATCCACCAGACTCTAAGCACTTCATACAATGCAGCTATGGAAAGTTAGGGAAAAAGCCACGGAAAAGGGAGCATTGTCAAGCATGTGCACATAATAGAGTAATCAAGGTTCTGATGAAAAGCAAGGCAAAAATCGAGCAAGAAAATTCTGAGCTTCAACGTAAGGTTTCTGAGCGTCAACATAGGCTAGGAGATTTGAATACTGATATCGTAAGGAAGACGACAGAAATAGAGAAGATAACGAATTTGCTTACCATGCCCGAACAACTCAAAAACAAAGACAAGGAAATTGTAGATTTGAGAAGTCACTATGAGCATGTACTTAGAGAGGAGAAAGAGAAGAACGAGTACCTAGATCAGGCATATGAGGAACTTCACAGAGAATTTGAAGACCTTCAAAGACCACCACCCAAGAGTGTTTTAGAGGTAATAGAGAAGAGGTTTTCAGAACAAAAACCACCTATCGCGGCCGCGCCACCTCAAAAAGTAGAGACAAGCAAACCCGCACAAACAATCCAAAGAGTAACTGAAAGAGAAAAAACCGAGAAAGAGAGAATAATTGAAACGGTCACTAGCGATCCCTTCACCAATCAAGAAATACAATGCCCACAAACAGGACAGTACGTGGATATCACCAAGGAATGTAGGAAGGGCTGCTCCGACATTTTTCAATGTCCTTATTGGCAAGAAATTAGCAAGGACAAAGTTCCTCTAGATGCCAAAATTAGACTCAGAGAATCTTGAAGGATACCTTCAAACCATAGCTAGTTGAAACAATGAAGACCATCCAAACATCACTAAACGAGCAAGAATACAAACACTTCATGCAAAAAGTAAGAAACAAAGGCCTAACTCCCTATGCCTATCTGAAAAAGCTTGTCTTGAAAGACCTCTCAGGTGTATAGGTATACGTCTATCCTGCTTTTAAGTAAATTGCAAACTTGGTATGGATAGAGGCAGTTTGAAATGCCATGGGTAAAAGTATCTTCAGATGCCCACAAGGACATGAAACAGTTTCTTGTTGACATAGAAGGGTTGAGTCTCGGCGAATTGGTTGAGGCTGCTTTTGAGTTCGCAATGGAGAGCCTGGAAGAGTTTGAGAAATTTCTCGAATTAGAAGAGTCTGAAGAGACTGAAGAGAACAAACAAGACGAAGAGGAAAAAACCGACAAAGAAGAGGACTAGATGGCGGTATGCGCGCGCTCATTGAGAAAAGCCGCTTAGGAGTCTGAAGGCTATGAACCGACTTTTACATAAGCTCTCAACCTTCCACATCGGCTTTGGCAACGTGTTGAAGACGCGAACCGAGATGATTAACAAGCCGTGGGTGACAGGATTCAGAGATTCCGATGCAAAGGGGCTTATTCGGGTTTTGAAAAGAGAGGACGGTTCATACTATCCTGAGTTGACGTTGTATATGGGGAAGGCGAATAAAGGCGTGATCTCTAGTCTTGTCGATTCGGGTTTCAAAGAGGAAGAGCGCGGTAAGTGGGTGCTGAGAACCAACAAAATGAACGTGTTTGTCTATGTCGAAGAATGTACTAGAGATCCGTGCTCAACTAAGTTGATTGAAGCTAAGGATAGAATTGGAGGGTGGTACTGACGGTGCAGATTCTCCACGCCGCCAGTACCATAAACAGATGAGAGGGGGTGAATCGTATTAGTCAGGAAAGTGCCGCGCAACAGATAGAGCGGATTCATCGAGAGGTGCTACAGAAGATAATAGAGCTCGACACTCAGGCACAGAACGAATTTTGGACATATCGCAATAACGATGAGTTGAGAGTGCAAAGGCAGCTATTTTGGCAGCGAAAAAAGCAAGAAATTCAGACTGAGGCTCAGAACAAGATCAATGAAATTGAAGAGCGTCAAAGGCAGATAGATGATGCTCAAGTCGTTGGAACGGATGCGTACGGCAGACTTGTGACAAGGAAGATGCAAAAAGGATACTGATTCTAGGCTTTTGCAGTGGCCTCTTTCTTTTTCAACCACAGGTTGATAGCTTCCTCAATGGCTCTGCTTAATGCTCCTCTTTCTCCTCCATAGAGCCGAGTGACTTCTATTCTGAACTTCTTGGCTAATTCCTTTTGAATCCGTACGTAGATTATTCCTTTTTCTTCGCTCATTCTATCATGCTTCCTCTGCTTGTTTGCTAGAATGATTGTACGCAATCTTTATATTTAATCGTTGTGCTAATATCAAGCAAGCACGCAAGCAAGCAAGCAAAGAGCGAAGTGAAAGAACAATGAATTACACTCCTAGAAGAGACATACCGGATTTTGCGAGAGCGCTGAAAACGCTTTCTGCAAGTGCGATATGTCAGATGATCTTGAATAGAAGGAATGTTGAAAGAACGCCTGAAAGCGTTACTATGTGGTTTAAAGAGCATCTTGACGTGAAAGGCCAGCTTGAAAAAGAGATCGTTGAAGGATTGCCAACTGAGAAGCAAGCTGTGGACGATAGTATTTTTCAGAAGGGCACGTTTGAGACTATTCCATGTGTCAAGGAGTGGCTTTTGTATATGGGGACTCGGAGACACAAGGGAAAATCGCTTCATCCGCGCTATGTTAAGCAGCATGTAAGAGTGCTCCGTTTTCTATGCCGAATGTATCAGAAGCATCCGGCAAGGCTAATCTTCCATGACGCGCAAGAGATTCTTATGGACATGGAAAAACAAGGCAAGGACACATTCATCGCTAGAAACACGCTCAAAGACTTTTTGAAGTCCAAAGGCTCACCGGAATGGGAAAAGATTGGAGTCGGCAAACCGCGCGGATTTGGCAAGTACCGCACACTCTTTCTTGAAAAACTCATTGTGATGGCTATGTTGGAATGGACGAAGGGCGTAAACTTTGAAGTGTACGTTGTGGACGAAATCATGTGGCATAACGGACTAAGAGTAAATGCTGTTCTGAACGCGACCATTGACAACTTTGTGTCCGGTGAAAAATGGGATCGTCTAACCGTGACTGAGAAGTTTCGAGAGGTCAAGACGTTCAAGCTGGTCAAGGAAGTCGGGGAGTTGATTAGAACCGTGATTGGAGAACGTAAGGACGGGTGCATCTTTAAAGTTGACGATGAGGAATGTTCGGAGATCAACCGTGAAGCCTTGAAACGCTACGCTCCTGAGCTAGAGCCTAAGATTCGTATGCCTAACCATTTCTATCGTCACATGTGCGCTCAACACTTGCTTCTAGTGACAAACCGGAATAGCAAGGCCGTAGCAGCGATTATGAAGTGTACGGAGCAGAGCCTCAATGAAAGTTATGGAGGAGCGACCGACAGCGATGTGGAAGCTTGGGAAAATCAGTATTTGCCCTTGATCGGTCAGCTGTCGCCCTTGGAAGTTGCTCCAATTCTAATACTTCCTTCACTCCGTAAGGGGAGATCAAGATGAAATACAGGACGTTCACATGTCTGCAACGTGATTTTATTCTCGATACAGACAAATGGATATACACATGGAAAGAGTTTGTTGGTGATGTTTCTATCCTTCATCCGCAATACATGGTCTACATTCGGAAGCATCGAGTCCCTTTCTTTCTGTCTCCTCATGCACACATAATAATCGAGCGAACCCTAGAAAACTTGACACGCGTTTTCTTTCAACAATTCCCTTGCAGAAAAACGCTTCTAGTCTACGATATTCTTCACGGTATCCTCTGTGCCCATAACGCAATAGAGATTCTCCAATTTTGGAACGGTAGAGCCCACCAAGATTGTTGATCTTACGGGCGGGCGCTTCGCGCTTTCCTTTTCAAAATTTTCCGCGGCGACGACGATCGATCAATCGTGTCAAACGATGACCGTTGTACAGATCCCGAAAGACCTTAGGTGCGTGCCTAAGCTTTCCCATAGTAACCTTAGTTTATTAGCTTCTGGATAACTGCGTCGATTTCACTGTAGAAAAATCGAGTGAATGGGGACACGAATGTTATCTGTTTCTCCGTGCCATATGTGAATAGCAACTCTTCCAATCCGTCGAGGTCTCTAGGTCTCAGATGCAGTACCGGTGTCCGCCTTTCAGGAGAATATGCTTGTACAGTTGCTGGATTAGATGAGCAGTAGCAGCGTTTCCCACAATTCCTATCTTTTTCCCTTCAGAAACTGGTACACAATAGTCTGTGGCGAGAATTGCAAGTTTTTCCGCATCAAACGATGGCAAGTCTTCATCGACCCTTGAAATCTTATGGTGGTTATCTGCATTTAAGATTGTCGAAGGTTATGATGCTCAGCTAGCTTCTGGTACGCAGTCCTTGAAAGCACCAAGTTTATAACAAAGAATTTCCCCTCGCAAACTTGATTTTCTAATTTCTGTTTTCTAAAGAAAAAAAATATTAGAAATTCTCTTTCTTCTCTCTGCTTAGAATTGGATTTCTAGAAAGTTGATTCCGTTACCTGAGTTGATGATAGTGTGAATAGGAATAGTGGTATCGCAACAAAGAGGTGGGAAAGAGATTAGTCGTTAGTGAGCTCTTAGCGCGCGCTGTCAATGAAGTATATAGGAAAGAAGTCTGCCTATAATTAGTAGTTGGACTATGATGAGCCGTACAAGGCCGTTATTGTTTGTTCTTGAACTATTCACGATCTGTCTAATAGGGAGTGCAAACTTAGCGATCGGGAGACTAGACCAAACAATGTCGAATGTGACCCCTCGAACTTTGCCATGCACTGTGGACTCTTGCGTGCAGAATCCGAATGAAGGAGACATTAACGTCAGTGGCTATGATACTCTTCTTATGCAGGATCAAGAGTATAATCTGACCTCTAAGATCAACGCTGAGGATCATGCGGTAATTGTTGTTAGGAATGCTAGGCTGACTTTGTCTCCGTCGGATGGCACTGGGATCAGCTTCGTGCTAAAGGGTCAGTCTCGCCTTTTGGTCATTAACTCGACGATAAATTTCACCAGTTTGACATTCGGCGATTGCCAGATCGTTCTCCAAGACGAGGCTGAAGCAAATTTCACGGCGACAACACTGGCAGGCTGGGGTTACGTAACAGGAAGAGACGCTTCTGCAGTTTATGTGGAAAATTCAAATATTGGTAGCGGCGTTGGCCTTCACTCACCCGGTGTAGCAACTTTTGGCAACTCCAGGGTCAAAGTTGAGGATTCATCAGTTGATGGCGTTTACGTGTGGGACAATTCAACGGCCTCAATACGCAGGTCAGATGTTGGAATAGTCAGAACAGCATATGCAGAGTCGGGCAAAATTGTCATCAACATAACAGACTCAACAGTTGACACCATTGAAACATATTTAGTCTCTGAAACACTTGCAGGCACGGCAGTCATCAACATCATCAACTCAACGGTGGTATATGCAGCTTACATCCACCTTAACTCCACCGCGTGGATTGAGAACAGCTCAGTAACAATGGTCAGAGCTACTGGCAATGCTACTGTTTGGCTGATAGAATCCTCAGTTGGTCAGGTCAGTCTCGAAGGCAATGCAAGAGTTTTTTTAGGTTGGAATTTGCCTCTGTTTGGATTGGTCTGGGTGCCCTATTCGTTGATTCCGATTATGCAAGCGGGAAGTGTAATAGCTATGGTGGTCGGAGTGGCCGCAGTTTCATATGCTGTCTGGCGAAAAAGGAAGGAAACAGAAGAACAGAGCGTGCAAGACTTCTAGCAACGCGCTAGGTACGCGCACATGCCAACCGACAAGAAATGCTGTAGCAGATAGTCTTGAGAGAACTAAGAGGTTTAGAAAGAGGTAAACCATCAAGCGCACAAGGTGTACAACTGTCATCATTTCAGTCTTTTGCCTAGACTCACTACATCATCTTCTTCAAAACCAAGATGCTTGTAGAACCCGACTGCAGAAATATTACTTCGACGAACCTGCAAATTGACTTTCAAACAGCCTAATCGCCTCAATTCATCGATAGCTTTCTCGACCAATCTCCGGCCATAACCGCTTCTCTGGAAGTCAGGTAGAACTGCCAGGTAGTTTAGCCAACCTCTATGACCTTCATAGCCGACCATAATCGAACCGATCACCCTGTCATTGAGCAGGGCAACGAAGAACAGCTCGGGCTGAAAATCAAGCTTCCTCCGAATGTCTTCAGCAGGATCGTTTTGAGGCACTACTAAACTGCATCTTTTCCACAAATCAACTACTGCTTCTTGATATTCTGATTTATAGTT
>Ga0315268_10006054_pt1 | contig 12915 bp, 14 predicted proteins | sample C1_top_MG_FD_204535 | JGI IMG/M metagenome (GOLD analysis project Ga0315268, IMG submission 204535) | Sediment microbial communities from Yellowstone Lake, YNP, Wyoming, USA - C1_top | ecosystem: Environmental > Aquatic > Freshwater > Lake > Sediment | place: USA: Wyoming | collected 2017-08-01 | reverse complement strand
ACGACAAGAATCTTTGCCGACGCGCTTGAAGCCTCTACGCGATACCTGAGCTTCGTACACCAGAAGAATCCCAAGGTCAGAAACGGAGCGGTGCTGATGAATTGTCTCCCGCCCGCCGGCTCGACGGTCGTGCATCCCCACATGCAAGCATTGGCAAGCGATCACGCGTTCGACATGCTCGCCGAAGTTGACACCAAAGCAAGGGAATACTGGGACGCCTGCGGCTCCAACTACTGGAAGGATCTTGTCGCAGAGGAGAAGAAGCGCAAAGAACGCTATCTGGGATCGGTGGGCGGCTCGGATTGGATCATGGCATACTCGCCGACAGGCTCCGACGAGGCCTGGGGCATCACATTTGACAGTGCTGATCTGACGAACATCTCGAAAAGCGCACTGTCGGATTTGGCAGACGGACTCGCGCGGGTACTCAAGCTCTACGATGAACTTGGTATACGAAGCTTCAACACCGTGCTCTTCTCTGCACCCTTTGGGGAAACATCACGGCACGCAGCTGTGGTATTGAAGGTCGCCTCAAGATACGGCTTTCAGAGTCAAAACGTGAATGATGTCTGGGGACTGCGATATTTCCTTGATGAAGGCGAAGTCTTCGACTCCCCTGAAGATATTGCGTCGGGGCTGCGCAAGTACTTCGCCTGATCTTCGCTCCAACGAGCGTAGAGCACTTGCATCATCTGGGTGAGAAGAAAGACACATGAACCCAATATGCTGCCTTCTCAGCGTGTGATCTGTGAGGCTGCCCGGCTTTGACATCGAAAGACATCACTTCAGCCACAGAGCGGCCTAAGCAACTCGGACTCAAGAACGTCGCAAACCTCGGAATCGTCAGCATGTTCACAGACATATCAACCGAAATGATTCTTGGCGTCCTTCCCATCTACGTCATTACTCAGCTTGGCGCGACGAAGGAACTGCTCGGGCTTATGGAGGGCACCGCTGAGTTTCTCAACTACATGTTCCGCGTATTCTCAGGAGCGATCTCCGATCGACTCAGCCGCCGGAAGCCTCTCATATTCCTCGGCTATGGGCTCTCGACGATCGCCAAGCCGCTCTTTGCAGTCGTGACGAGTTGGTCTGGAGCATTCGTCGTAAGATTGACCGACCGAGCCGGGAAAGGCATCAGAACGTCACCACGGGACGCATTGATCAGTGAATCCGTCAAGGAGGCCAAGAGCGGAACAGCATTCGGGCTGCATCGTTCCGCCGACCAGGTCGGAGCAGTTATCGGGCCAGTCTTGGCGTTTCTGTTGCTGCCACTATTCGGGGCTAGAGGTATCTTCTGGATCTCGTTTGTTCCCGGCGCATTGTCGCTTGTCGTTCTCGTGTTCTGGGTTCAAGACCGAAGGGGAACAAAGACTGCGACTCCCGTGTTCAAGAATGCGAGGACCGTTCTCACGAAGAGGTTCAAGTTCTTCCTACTCGTGATGGCGGTCTTTGCACTCGGCGCCTACAACTTCTCATTCATCTTGGTGAAAGCAAGCGCTCTCGGAGCTTCGACCGAAACCGTTGCGCTGGTCTATGCCACTTTGAACGTGGCTACGGTTGTGGTAGGATTGCCGTCAGGGATACTGTCCGACAGATTTGGAAGAGAGAAGTTACTGGTCGTTGGTTTTGGCATCTTCTTTGTCGCTTCATTGGCGGGCATATTGTCAACCGAAGGCATCCTTCTGGGATTTGTCATCGCTTTCATCTACGGCGCATACATCGGAATCTCAGAGGCCCTACAGCGAGCTCTCGTTCCTTCACTCGTGTCAGTCGAGCTGAAGGGAACCGGGTACAGCGTCTACTATCTCGTGATAGGTACCTGTTCGCTGATAGCGAATCTCATGTTCGGGATACTCTCGGACCGGCTCTCCATGGGCGCCGCGTTCACCTACAGCCTGCTCACGTGCTCCTTGGGGATCATTGGAATGCTCGCGTTCATCATCTCGAAACCGAAGACATGATCTAGGGCCTGATTCACTGAAACGGGGCCCCGAAACCCTGTAATCACTGGACCACTCAAGAAGGAGCTGTGATGCACATGGACCCGGCGAGCGGCATCGACAAGAGCTACGTTCTGGACCTACTGAAGGAGCTTGTTGCAACCAATAGTGTGAACCCGACTGTTGGCAGGGGCCCCGGAGAAGCAGCAATTGCTAAACTTCTCCAGGATCGACTCAACTCCATCGGCGGCCTTGACATCCGAACGCAGCCAGTAGCCGACGGGAGAAGCAATGTCATCGGGATCTTGAAGGGTTCAGGCGGTGGACGAAGCCTAATGCTGAACGGTCACATGGACACTGTCGGCGTGGACGGGATGATCATCGAACCATTCAAGCCGTCCATCCAGAACGGCCTCATGCGCGGCAGAGGCGCGTGCGATATGAAAGGAGCACTGGCTGCCATGATGGGCGCGGTGAAATCCGTCATCGACTCAAGGATGAAGCTGCGTGGAGAGCTCATCTTCAGTGCCGTGGTTGATGAGGAGTACAAGAGCCTCGGCATCATGAAGCTCGTCCAAGAGTACAAAGCCGACGCGGCAATCGTTGGCGAGCCCACGGACATGAGGGTCGCCACGGCTCACAAAGGGTTCGTCTGGATCGAGATCGAAGTCAAAGGAAAGGCCGCGCACGGCTCAGTTCCCGAGAAAGGTGTAGACGCTATCGCTCATGCCGCCAAGATCATGTCATCGATCGAGAAACTTCAACTGCAGCTCGCAAGCCAAGTTCACCCGCTCCTAGGTACACCCAAGATCCACGCCTCAACAGTACAAGGTGGAACCGACTGGAGCATAATCCCCGAACGCTGCGCTCTCAGGCTTGAGAGACGGACCCTCCCTGGGGAGACCTCCGCGTCCGTATTGACTGAGATTGAGAGCATTCTCCAAGCTATCAGGCGGGAGAAGCCGGACTTCAACGCCACGGCCCACAGCCCTTTTGATAGGGCTCCCCTGGAGACAGCCGAGTCTGAAGAGATAGTGCAGACGGCGCAACGAGCTCTTGCCGCGAATACGGGAACCAGAGTGCCGGTCATCGGGGTTCCATACTGGACTGACGGAGCCCTCCTATCCAGCATGGGGTCGATACCGACATGCCTATTCGGCCCCGGAGACATCGGCGTGGCACATTCAGCCGACGAGTACGTCAAGCTCGAAAACGTCCTCACGTCAGCTCACGTCTACCGTGGAATCATCCACGAATACTGCTCATGATTCTGCCCGTTTGACGACTGACAATGTCATGCCATAGGGAGTGTTAACGGGGAATGAGCCCGAACGCGGACGTGGTCTAGCAGATACTCTTTTGATCGCAAAGACGGCCGCAGATTACTTGCTCTTTGTCAAGCATCAGTCTGAAACCCTCATTGGCATTCCATTGCCTTCAACTAAGCGATGGACCATGATGAAGAGGGGCGACCACCCGAGCAGGGTGACAAAGCATAGGAACGTTCGCCCAACCTTCGAGAAGACCATCCACAACCTCTGCCCAACCTGCGGGAGCACCCAGTTTACGGTCTACTTCGAATCAGGCAGCCCACGCAAGGTAGGCGCGCTCTGCTATTCATGTGGCACCGTAGGCTTCTTCGCCCGAGACAACTTCTTCCAGATCGGACGAATCCCCATGAAGCATAGGCGACTTGCAGGTCATCGTGCTCTGGAAGTAGTCGGCAGCTAACTCGCAACCGCTCACGATCCGCGACGAGATGGCACGGATCAGAGCCCACTCTAGATCAGATATCGATAAGCGCACAGCTGTCTCATCGTTTCGCTTTGGCAAAGGCATACCGTTTGTGAAGTCGCGTTCCAATGGTGCGGATTATCCGCTTACACGCGGTCTATCTCGTTGATGGCATATTACCTAATGGGGCTAGTCTGGAATTCAGATCTCTTATCATGATGATTGTCACGCTGACACTCGAGAGAGCGATCTAGGTCTCATTCATTGTCTACGGACTATCAGAAATGCTCGGCCATTGATGCAGGCCAGATAGTTCCGCCTGCGAGCCCAAGGGAGGCACACAGATGACCGCCTTTCTGATGAGGGTTCAAATTGCGATGCCCGCACAAGCCCACACACAGGTGGGCTGGTGCGAACACGCATCAACCCCAACCGACGGAAGACGGTTCGATTCTGGATGCTCGCACCAAGGTATCAGCGCCGTCTGAAGACCATTGGTGATTATGTTCCCTCGCATTTGAGCCCGATGTCTACAGCTACCCCTACGAGACCTTGCGTCAGGATGTAAACGGGTGACGCTAGGATGTCTTCACATCCCACGAAGCCTAGGGCTGGACCATCAACAACGTACTTGCATGAAGACCCGTGGCATGGCGAACCTGAAGGCGCCATCACGAGCCTATGTGCTGGGACGAATGGCACAAGGAAAGCGATAACCAGAACGATCAGAACCGCCCACATAGCTCGATTCTTTCGCAATCGATCCACCTTCACTTCTTCACTGGTGGCCTCTTTTACCCCCTATCCAAGTTACCAGAACCCCCCACCCCTGGGGGGTAGAAGCCTTGCCGATTCCTCAGTTGATGCATGACAGACCTGAGTGAATGTATGCTCCAGGGCATACAAATGGGAAATCGCTGCCGGCACCACGACCGAGTCATCCCGAGGGACAAAAATGGACAATGCCGGTTCCGTGAACCGTAAGAACTCAGCCGTAGGCTGGGACCGGAAGTGCGTTATTGGGGAAGCCTCGCGAAGCCTACCCCGAACCGTTCATTCATCTTGTCTAGGACCTTGGGTATGCCTTTCAGCTCAAACGTCAGTACCACCAGCAGTTCGTCCACGTAGAACGCCATCAGGTACAATCGTCCGTATGCGACAACGACAGACTTGAGATCTCCAATTCCCGTTCCGACGAGTCTTCCCCAGAGCAGGCCCATTATGGTCGGAAAGACGTGCAAGGTCAGCTCGTCAGTTGCCTTGTCCGTGAGGCTCTCCACCCTAGGCCTTTGGGTGTTTTGGAGTATGTTTCCCTGTTGATCGGCTATGCCCACCCAGCGTATCTCTTCGTCAAGATGGAACAGCTCCTCCACGAGCTCCTTGGCGTCCAAGACTAGCCTCTCTCACATTCTAACGCATGAAACACTCCGCCTTGAATCTACCTCAAGCACATGAACCGTACGCCAGGCGTGTCAGGACATATGATCTACACATCAGAATCGTTGTCGTTCCGCCATTTTTCGTGCCCGCACTAAGGTACGCCTCAGCCCTTGACTGTCGACACACGTAGGCCGGTGCAGGCGTTTTCAATCAGGCGTCGGCTTGCTTGCGTATGGTATCCCAGACATATGGGTGATCTCTGCGTCTGGGCGAGTCAAGCCAACTGATACAGATCTACTACGTTCCCTGAAATCATCGACTTCCCTTAGGGCCCGGATCCAAAAAGACTTGTAAGGCGCACATGTCCGGATCATCATCGGTGCAGGACCGATCGGCATGCCCGCTGCATACTTCACCCTCTGAAGGGCCTCCGGCCCGTCGACATATGCGGGCACCGCATGGAACATCCTTGAGCTGTCATGTGAGACATTGGCGTATTGTATGGCAAGGTCGAGGTACCGGCGAAGCCAAGCTTCCAGCTGTTTGGATGATTTGTGATCGGCGACCGCAAGTCTTCGTTGCTCGACGAGCCCCTTCTTAACCATGGATCTAATCGCGGCGTACAGGGTTCTCCGTGGGACATTCAGTTCTCGTGCTAACCGATACGTTGATGTGAAATCCTCGCCGGCATTGAGCACTAATGCCAAGAACGCCATGTAGGGCACTCTTCTTCCGACGTAGCCGGCGATCCGACTGTCCTGTACGTGTTCGCCAATTCGAGCCAACCACACGTTCGGTCCGTTTTCTATGAAAACACCTTCTTTGGTTAGGATCCCTTCGCGAATCAGCGTGCGTCGTAGGTTCTTGTAAGCTCCTGTTCTTCCGGAGTAACCGATTCTTTGTGGCAGATGTCTGCGAGGACCTGCTCCTGCACCTCTGAGCTTGTAGAATAGCTCGACTTTGGGGATGATGCGGAGCAGGTCGTATAGCAAGGGTTTCACGTATGCAAAATTGAGGCCCCCCATATATAAATGGGGGGCCACGATAATTCAATACGCTCATCCATGGCGACCTTCAACCTGATTGACGAGTCCGCGATAGGACAAGACCCTTCGGGTATCCTGAACCCCGAGTTTTCGATCAGACTGCGGCACGTTGAGGATCGCCCGAACATCTTCGCTGAACTCTGCACCTTGGATCTGCTCCTAACAATATCTGAGATTCGCGATTCACACTACAATGAACTGCTGATCCTGAAAGGCGGTCATTCGGTTCGAACATACGTCCCGTTGTCCCGCCACAGATTCTCATACGATCTGGACTTCAACATACACCGGGAGGGCGGGCATACCTTCAGAAAAGTCCAGAGCCTAAGGGATGACCTGAACAGGTTCGCAGAAGCAAGAAGGAGCCGGATTCGCGGATCGGCGACGTTGAATAACCAACGGTTTCATTGGATCACCTTCAACTATCGAGAAGTTGTCAGAGAGAAATACGGTGCTACGATCCCAGAGGAGCCAAAGATAGAGATCTGCAAAGACTGTAGAACCGTCCGGACTCCCGTAAAGAATGCGACCGTGACGATGTTAGATCCAAAGCTACTAGCGATCACCCTGCCTCGTCTCAACCAACTGGACCTCAACGAGCAGCTTTCGAACAAGTTATATGTGATCGGCGTGGCCGCGCGACAGAGACGACACTTCGATGTCTTCGACTGCTACAGGATCGTGGAGTTCAACGCCAGCAAACTCGATTGGAAAGCCGTCCGAGATTCCTTTCATGCGCAGCTGCGACGTGAGACGGCGTCAACGCACATCGAGCGTGCCATGAGACTGATCGCAAATACTACCCGAGACTCCAACACTGTCCGGAGAATAGAATCGGCTACGTTCGAACCATTCAATTTCGAGCACGCGGCCAAGACCGTTTCTGAACTCTACTCAAAGCTGTGATGATCAGCAGCAAATTGCTGACGCACACGAGATGGTGCAAACAAGGAACGCGTCCATTCTGTCGCATCTAACGAGGGCTTTCAATGAATCTGTAGAGCGATACTGCCATCATTACCATTCCTGCAAGAGAGAGCGCGATAGCTCCGCCATATGCGAGGTAGTAAGAGAATGTGCACAGGGGACTCACCCCGAGTCCCATGCATTGATACTCAGAATGCGTAGCGTACTGGTATTCGTAGTATGTCCAGTACGACCCTGAGGATATAGTGTAGATAGTCACTACAACACCAAGGAAAGCGTACAAGAAAGCACCTAGAAGGAGCAAGCCGATTCCTGTGAATAGAGCCTCTCTAGGTTTCATAGGAGAACATGCTAAACAAGTGCCGAGAGCTATTTGGCATTTTGCGGGACCCCACACCATGCTCGCACATCCGTTGATGGGTGGGACCTCCAGGCGCACGCACAGATCAACAAAGACGTTTTACGCGGAGACGGGCAATTGATCACAGGGGCCCGAATCAACACGCAAGGTCTTTCGCTTGCGATCCTGAGTGATTTGTTCGCCGTCTGCAGACTGCGAGCTGGTGAGGATATTCCGAGCTGGTCTCTTTCCGGTAGCTTCTGTTCACTGACTCGAACTCTCGATGAGATTTCGATTGTGTGCTCTCAAGAGCTTGTGCCGGAATGGGTTCAAGCCGCCAGGGGATGGAAATCGCTGAAGGTTGAAGGTAAGCTGGATTTCACTCTGATTGGAACCTTGTCTTCCCTCACTTCTTCTCTAGCTCACGTCGGAATCGTCGTATTCGTAATCTCAACATACGACACCGATTACGTATTCGTGAAAGAAGGCGATCTTGACCGAGCGGTTGCAGCCTTGCGGAACGCTGGGCATGACGTTCGCTAGTCAATAGACAAAGCATCTAGGCTGATTTTCAGCAGGAAAGAAAGGATGAGCGACGCAAGGCTCACGCCTCTTCCGCGCTGGTGAGAACTCTCAAAGCGCCACCTCTTTCCCGGAGAGCGCCACCTCTTTGCAGAGTGTGGTCTTACATCATATCATGCACGTCACGCATGCCACACGCGCCGCAACAGGCAAAGAGGATAACGGAGGCATCCCGTACTGCGAGCACAGCCTGAGCAGTCGTCTATCGTCGCTGCCGGTATTATGTGTGTATGTGCCAACAGTGGTGCGCGACGACGAAAAACGAACGCCTCTCCTATGACGGTTCAAGTCTGGGTGCCCGCACCAGGTCTACCACACAAACGACGGACCACGATTCAAATCATGATATCTGCAATCGCAGCGTCACGGATACGAGGAACCTTCTTTCAAGACTCTCTCCTTCTAATGATGGCGATGTATTGCGATCCTGTTGAATCTAAGAAACGTTCAATGCGCCAACCTGTTCCGGCAATTATCTTGTGCATCTCGCGTTTCGATACTAACAAGTAGTCGAACCAAGGTGTCATGTACGTTCTGTATCTGACTCTAATCCTGACCTGCCCCGACATTCTCCCCTTGCTTCTATTCACTTTCTGATACGCCAAATGCACAGGGTCTCTAGTCTTGTATGGGTCTGTGCTTTCTGCGATTATCCTCGCGTCGTCCGATGTCACTTCGTACAATCTCTTCAGCAACCATCTCGCTCGTCTGAAGCTACTGAAGAGACCGAAATTGTTACCGAACATGAGCAGGGTGTCGAACTTGCCAAGCTTGGCGCCAATTTTGCTGATAGACAGCACTCTGACCTTCTTCAGCCCTCTAAGCTTGCAGACCTTCACTGCCAACGGCGAGATGTCAATGCCGGAAACGTCAAAGCCCTTCTTCTGCAAGTAAAGAGCTACCCTGCCAGCCCCACAGCCGATGTCCAAGACCCTTCCTTTCACAAATCGCATTGCCCTGCGTTCATGCGCCGCCCAACTTCGGAACTTCGCGAAGTAGTAACCAGGCAATGTTCTCGAGAGATCGAGAAGACCATCTTCGCGTTCTACGATTTCTTGGCCACGCCCTTTCTTGAGGTAGTCCAAGACCAAATGACCATACGCGTCTTGGCGATCTCTCAGCACCATGACCGTTTGCCCATACTAAGTAAGCGCATGCCGATTTCAAACCATTGCAGTCCGCGAATCGGACTTGACGGTATGTGCGCGCACCAAGAGCGTCGCACACAAAGAACAGCGGAAGCCATAGCCATCGGAAATCAAAGCGCAGCAGATCCAGGGATTGTCAGACAGTTGATTTCGGCCGTCAGACAATTCATCTCGAGTCTCGAACAGGTTTCGCGCTAAGGAGAGCCTGTAACCTCCTGATGGCCTTGGTCTTCTCGTTCTCTCCGACGTTCGCTTTCTGGGTAGCGTTCTCGATGATCTCGATCGTCTTGTGATAGGTTCTCCTGTCAACCGGGTATGGGATGCCGTCTTTGCCTCCGTGTGCGAAGCTGTACTTGGCAGGGTCTTTCCACGAGGGCCTCGCTCCGTAGACGAGTTCCGAGACAAGAGCCAAGGCTCGGATGGCTTTGGGGCCGATGCCTCTGAAGGCCACAAGCTCCTCGTAGCTCTCAGGTTGGAACTCGTACGCTCTGCGAAGCGCCTCCACAGTTGTTTCGGATAGTCGCGTTATGGAGTGCTGAGTCGGCATGACGAGCATGAGCGCTCCCTGGTGACCGGGCAGGTATTGGTCGATCGATGCCTGCTCTGCACCGCGAATGAGACTCGATAGGCTGTTAGGGCTGTCGCAGACAAGGCCTAGGCTGGCCTTTCTTGATTCTTCGCTCTCGTGAGCCGTCATGTCAAGCACAGACTGCCCTAGACAGTCACTTGCGATGCCCGAATGGGGTTCCTCAACGAAGCTGGCAACGTTGTCGGAGAGCCAGTGGTAGCGCCGAGCGAGCCGTCCCTGCATCCCCTGCTGGACAACCGTCCAGTCTCCGTCCTCGCTCACTATGAAGGTGTGGTGGTAGAGTTGGTATCCGTCCTGCACGCAGCTGCTGTCCACTTTGGCGGCCATCTTGCTTGCGTACTTGAGTGACTCAACCCGATGAGACGACAATGAGAAGACCTCAGCGACATCTTCGAGCTCGTTCTGGGTTCGTCTTGAGGCTCGGCCTTTCCCTCCGTAGATCGCGATGCCGAATTCGTGTGGCACAATTGCTTCCTTCAGCGCCCCGCATACGGTTGTGGTCAGTCCGGATGAGTGCCAGTCAAAGCCCAGCGTACACCCTAACGCCTGAAAGAAGAACGGGTCGCTAATCCTTCTGAGAAACTCGCGTCTGCCGTGCTCTTGCACGATTAGCTTGACGATGGCTCCGCCTAGGCGTTTCATCTCGGCGAAGAGCCAAGGTGGACACCTGCCAGGATGGAGGGGAAGCTCAGCTAGGCCTGCCCTTTTCATGACGCCCAGAAAGCACGCATTCAGGTAGATTAATCGTGAGAGGCCAGACTGGACACTCGCCCAGATGCATCTAGACATGAGTTGTTGAACTGACTCTGGTTTGGATGGAGGATGACCCCTGCCGGATCACAGCGTCTGAGTTCCATCGCATGATTCTTTCCTCGATCACAAGGCTTCACACGCGTTGCTTCCTTTTTGTCAAGCACCACGCTCTCAAGCCTGCTCTCTCGTGCATCTGGACAATTCGGATTGAAGGCGGATCGCCGCCGGAACGGAAGCATTACGGAGGTGATTTTGGAGTTGCAGAATGCACCGACGAGGAAGAAATCGAACAGGGGAATACTGATCGGGCTGATCGTACTCGTACTGATCGTGGCGGGAGTGTACGCCTATTACCAATCCGCTCCACAGCCGCAAGGTCAGACTGAGACACTGAACATTGACATCAAGGCGGTCACTCAGAACGGAGCCGTGCACCACATTTTCGACCCAAGGACAATAACTGTCCACAGAGGCGACCACATAGTCTTGACCGTGATCAACACGGACCCGCAAGATACGCATGGAATCACGATTCCGGACTTAGCTTTGGATACAGGCGCATTGGCGCCCGGCCAGAGCGCGAAACTTGAATTCAACGCGGACACTGCAGGAACCTTCACAATGCGTTGTTCAGTCCCAGGCTGCGCTGACGACCACGCGCAGATGATAGGTCAGCTAATCGTGACACAGTAGCGCGTTGCCATCCTCCCTTTCTCTGATTCTTTTTTTCTTGCTCTATCTTCGAGATTATCCTTGGATACGGTAGATTGGAGTGTTTAACACCCTGTGCCAAGTGTTTAACACCCTCTGCTAGGTGTTTAACACCCTCCACACAAAACCCAACATACAAGTAAGCGCAATGCCACCATGCCCGAGTGCCTGTGCAAGGTTGGAATCCTGTGCGTATCAGCTCAAGCATCGTACTGCTGGTCGGCATCATCGCAGTCTCTGCTTCCTCGATTTTCATACGCAACGCCCAGACGGCAGCGCCTTCACTCGTCATCGCGGCCTACCGCATGACGATCGCGTCGCTCGTGGTCGTACCCGTGGCTTTGTGGCGCTACCAGAACGAACTCCGCAAACTTCGTGCAACGGAGTGGTTGTTAGCTGCGGCCTCGGGGGCATTCTTGGCGCTCCATTTTGCGGCGTGGGTCACTTCTCTTGAGTACACATCGGTGACTAGTTCGGTTGTTCTGGACGCGACTTCGCCAATGTGGGTTGCGATCGGGTCGTGGCTTCTCCTCCGTGAGCGCTTGACGCGTCCTGTGATCTTTGGCTTGATCGTCGCGGTGGCGGGTAGCCTCGTGATAGGTTTAGGCGATATGACGCAGGGAGCCAGCAGCGCATCTCTGCTGGGGAATTCCTTGGCGCTTCTCGGCGCTGTGATGGTGACTGGCTACTGGCTGATTGGCCGGCGTGTGCGCGGGTCATTATCGCTTGTGCCCTATGTTGCGATCGTCTACAGCATGGCGGCGGTTGTCTTGCTGATAATGGTCGCGGGTGCGCGTCAACCTGTGACAGGGTACGATACGACAACCTACGTTTGGTTGGTGTTGTTGGCGCTGGTGCCTCAACTGGTTGGTCATTCATCATTCAACTGGGCACTCGCACGCTTACCTGCAGTGTTCGTGGCCGTTGCGACCCTTGGCGAACCAATTGGAGCCACGGTGCTCGCCTATCTTCTCCTCAACGAGACACCCACGACAATCAGAATGTTCGGTGCTGCGCTAGTACTTGCAGGCATTGCAGTAACTATGAGCCGCCAGCCAAATGCTGCGTCAGTCGAACCTCAATAGGCATCTGCGGGAAGCAGTTCGCGGGCGGTTGAGAGCGCCTAGTCGTGAAGACGTTTAGATGGCGCCGCCGGAAGGATTCGAACCTTCGACCAACGGGTCGCTGCCACGTGGCTAACAGCTTCAGCCTCAATCTTGCCGATCGAGTCCGCTGCTCTGCCACTGAGCTATCGTCTATGATCAAGTGCTTGATCGTAAACGGCGGCTCGTTTAGGCGGCACCGTTTTGACCGAGCCTCAAGCCGCTTATTTAAGAGTTCATCATCAGCCGAACGCATCCCAAAGCTGTCACAGATCACGCGACGCGATTGACCAGATGAAGCTCATCCGTCTATCCTTTAATATCCCGCAGAGACCGATCACAACTCGGTTCAAGGAAGATCAGTTTTGAAGGCGCGAGACCGAGGATTCAAGGAAGCAACGAGGATCGAGGAAGCACGCCGCATCTTCTACGACGTCCTCCAAACCGTCCCATTGCCATCAGAGACGATCCCGGTTCAAGGTTCGCTCAACCGGATACTCGCCGAGGACGTAGGCGCGGATGCGAGCGTTCCCGCCTTTGAGAAATCAGCGATGGATGGCTATGCCGTTGTTGCGGAGGACACGTTTGGTTCCTCGCAGACGAACCCGAGCCTGCTGAAGTTGGTCGGGGAGAGCAAGATCGGGGAACTGCCCATGAAG
>Ga0315268_10006053_pt1 | contig 12916 bp, 11 predicted proteins | sample C1_top_MG_FD_204535 | JGI IMG/M metagenome (GOLD analysis project Ga0315268, IMG submission 204535) | Sediment microbial communities from Yellowstone Lake, YNP, Wyoming, USA - C1_top | ecosystem: Environmental > Aquatic > Freshwater > Lake > Sediment | place: USA: Wyoming | collected 2017-08-01 | reverse complement strand
AAAGGCAAAGCCAAAGTCTACGGAAAGCTCATTCCCGGCGCGAATAATCAGGGCCAGGCCATTTCCATCCTCGATGATAAAGGCAAAGAGGTCGCCAGGGTGATTATTGACAATACGGCTGAATTCGCCGCTTACTATGTCAAGAAGCTCAGATTGTTCGATAGTTTCTGGTTCTACATAAATATCAAGGAAAGCGTCGACAAGAAACTTCGCGCCAAGAATAAAGAAATTTTCCACGCGGATTTTGTGTTTGCCGGGCTCTATTGACGGAGTGACCGGAGCGGCGACGTCAAAACAGCGTCGCCGGCGAAGGCGCGATTTTCTTCAGGCCTTGGATCAAATCACTCTTGATCGAGACGCGCACGATTCTGCGGTCTTTTTCCCTGAGAGCTTCCCAATCGCCGCGGGCCTGGGCTTGTTTTAAGATAGCGAACGAATAGGATGAAGAAGGACCTCCCGGGCTCTCTGGAATCGGGACATCGACCTGGCCTTCGGCCGTCAACTGGATGAAGAGGCCGTTCCCCCCGCCTCCCTTATGGAGCTGTCCGGTCGAATGAAGATAGCGGGGTCCGAAACCGTACGTCACCGCCAGCCTGGTTTTGGAGCGAAGCCTGGCGGTGATTTTTTGTAAGGCCGCCTCGATGTCGGGCTTGACGGGGAGGAAGGCCTGGACGGCGATATAATCGCCGGGCCGCGCCTCTCCGAGAAATCGGTCGAGCCCTGCGGCAAGATTCTGGGCCGGGGCATCGGCATAAAAACGAATGTCAGGATCCTCGAAACTGGGCACGTCTTGGGGCAGGCAGCCGGAGTCTTTATAGATGTTCAGGAGGACTTCTGTTTTCTTCTTCGAAGCCGCAACGTCGGGTTGGTCGAAAGGATTGATTTTCAAAATCCTGCCGGCCACGGCGACAGCAATCTCCCAGATAAAAAATTGACCGCCCAGGTCGTAGAGGTCGTTCAGAGTCATCAAAACGAGCGGCCGGCCCGATTGCTTGAGCAGGTTGATGACGGGTTCGTAGGTCCTGTCATCGGCAAGCTGAACGGCCAGATAGGTCCTGTCAGGGGCCAACTTCTCCGGCAGAAATTCATGCTCATTGACGATAGGGAGGATTCCACGACCTTCTTTGCCCGTGCTTTCGGCCAGGAGCTGCTCGATCCAACCGCCGAGACTTTCCAGCCGCGGTGAAATGAGAAAAGTCGCCTTATCGTTCCCGGCGCTCCCCAGGACTCCCAGCAGCACACCCAACGATGCTCCGGGGTTTCTGCCGGGATCGGACTCCCTGCAGAGACGGGTTGCCTGCAAGGCAGGCTCCAGGAGCCGTGACATATCTAATCCCAAGAGTGCGGCTGGAACCAGGCCGAAGGGGGAAATTACGGAATACCGGCCGCCGATATCCGGCAAGCCTGGAATGACCTTCCGGAAGCCGAGTGCGCGGCCGATTTTTTCGAGCGGGGTTCCCGGGTCGGTGATGGCCGCAAAGTGGACTCCAGCCCGTTCTTTTCCCAAAGACTCACTCACCAGGGCATAGAAATAGTTCAAGAATGAGCTCGTTTCCAGGGTTGTTCCGGACTTGGATGAAACGATGAATAGTGTCGTCTCGATGGGAAGCGCCCGAGAAACCTCCAGGATGGTTTCCGGGTCGGTGCTGTCTAAAACGTGCAGCTGGAGATAGCCTTTAGCCGCTCCAAAGACTTCGGAAAAGAGCTCGGGAGCAAGGCTCGAACCGCCCATGCCCAGAAGAAGGGCGTGGGTGTATCCGTCCTTTCGAACGTCTTCGACGAACCTCTTGATGGAGGAAGCCGCTTCGACCATTATCCGGGGCGATTCCAGCCAGCCGAGCCGGTTGGAAATCTCCGCGTCCCCCGACTTCCAGACCGTGTGGTCCTTTTGCCAGATCCTTTCGATGACCTCCGATTTCCGGAGCTCGGTCCGGGCGCCCTCCAGGGCGTCCTGGAAGCGCTCCAAGTTGAATGTCTCGATAAACGAAGCGGCCATGGACTTCTTCATTTTAATCGTTATCGGAGCGCTTTTCAAATCCCCCCAGGCGTGGTAGAATGCTTTCCTTTTGCGTAAAGGCGACCATCATCCACGAAAAGGAGTCGATATCATGAGCCCAATGAAACTGAAAATGCCATCGATTTTTATTCTGATTTTTTCGCTGGCCTTCGTGGCCCACGGCCTGGGCCAGGTCCAAGCCGAGAAGCCCGATTACGGCAAAATCCTCGGCACATGGAACCTGGAGGTCAACGCCGGCGGCGAGTTTTACTATCTCGTCATGGAGCTAAAGCTCACCGAGGGGAAGCTCGGCGGCGGGCTCAGCGAACTGAACGGCATGTTCAAGGATTCGCCTCTCCTGGAGACGGCTTTCGACGGTCAAATCCTGAAATACGGAGTCAAAATCCCCACTCCTCCGGACGGGACTGAGAGACTGACAAAAGCGGAAATGAAACTCATTGATAACAAGCTGGAGGGAACCATCACCATCGCGGAGATGGAGATAACGGTTCCCGTCACCGGGATAAAGAAATAAAGCATCCGGCGGCCGACTTTTTTTGTCAGCGGATGGCTTCGATCATCAGGCTCAATTCATCGACGAGCTTTTCCGTATTCCCTTCGAACCCCGCCTTGCGGAAGCGGATCTTCCCGTTTCTATCGAGCACGAATTTGGCCGGGATGCCCTCGACCCGATAGGTTTGGATGACTTTATTGTCGTTGTCGAGCAGGATGCGGAAAGGATAGCGGGTTTTGGCCAAGAAATCGGCGGCGTTCTTTTTTTTGTTTTCCACTCGCTCGACCGTATCAATAAACAGGAACCGGACATCGGCGTCTCGGGCGTACTTTTCCACGACTGTTTTCATGCCCGGAAACGAAGCTAAGCAGGGGGCGCACCAGGTGGCCCAAAAATCAATAACGACGATCTTGCCCTTGAGCTCGGCCAGACTCACGGTCTTGCCGTCGAGATCCTCGAGACGAAAATCGGGGGCAGGAATGTCGAGCATCTGTTTTTTAAGTTCGGCCGTGATCTTTTCGGTGGAAGATTTCTCGATCTTGGCCAGGTACTCGGCAAATCCCTGCTCGTTGCCCCTGCTTTTTTTATAAGCCTCCCTGAGGACGTCTTTCATTCGGGCCGGACCTGCCCCCGTGGCCAGGATTTTTTCGATCTCGGCCATGGCCCTGTCCGGATCGCCCGCCTTGGCCAGCGCCTCCGCATAGAGGCTGTCGGTTTCAGGATGAGCGCCTCTGATCAGCGTCTCGGCCTCTTCGAGGACTTTCAAGGCGTCTTCGTTTTTGCCGAGCTTGAGCAGGATGTCCCCTTGAATGGAAAGCACACGGCCCAGGGAATTCTTGATGCTTGACTCCCATTCTGAATCGGTCAAGTAGGAAGGTTTTTTGATCGTCGGCGTTTTCTCCTCCCGGCGGACGAGATCCGCGGCCTTGGCGGCCAGGGTCTCCGCTAGGGCAAGGTCCTTGTTATTCTTGGCCATGTCGGCGGCCAGCATGCTGTAGCAGGTCCAGTTGGCAGCGGCCCCGTACCTGTCCAAGTAGACTTTGGCTTCTCTGTACTCGCCCTTTTTGGCAAACGCGGATGCCATCAAGTAGTGAACCTGAGGGGTCATTTCGCTGTTGGGAAAATCGGAAAGAAATTTATCGAGGAGTCGAGTTTTCTGGGCAATGTCCTCGGTCGTATAATATTCCTGGAGTCGCTCCGTTTGGACAAACTCTCCCCCGGGGTCCCGTTCCCGGATGAGGGCCGCGTATTTCCGGGTGTCGTCCCCGTTCTTCAACCGGATGGACCAGCTGTAGAGGATGTTGAGGTCCTTGACCGTCAAATCCGGACTCTTGGCCAATTTCTCGATTTCCTGCCTGGCGATCTTTTCGCCCTCCTCCTTTTTCAGGCCTGCGACGAGGCCCAGATAGGAGGCCAAGAATTCTCGTTTGACCTCCGGGTGTGCCGAGAAGTCTTTTTCGAATAGTTCCAGAGCCCGCTGTTGGTCCCTGGCCAGGTCCGCATAGATCGTCCCCCAGCCTCCCAAGGCTTCTGCCAGCCCCGCTTCTGAACCGGGAAGCGGATTTCCCTTTGGATCACGAAGGAAAATGACATAGCCTTTTTTCTGATCGCTCTCAATGGTGGGTCCGGCCAGGAACTTCAGGACGATTCCGCGATCGGACTTTTTCGTCTCCAGGATTCCGGTCCAGGAATTTTCCTTTTTCTCCAGCGATAGGATCCTGGCTTCCGGCTGCCCTTTGACATAAGCATAGGCGATAGCTTCGACTTGAGCGGCGTTCGCCAAGCCGGTCCCGGCCGGGTCAAAGCGGATTTGAATGGTATCGCCCGGCTGAGGTTTTTGGGGGAGATAGGAAAATCTGGCCGGGGGCTGTTTTTTTCCGCAGACAATCAATAATAAAACGGTCGCGAACAGGATGCTCAAGACGGCTATGTTCTTTTTCATGAACGGTCTCCTTCTTGATCTAACTTTTTATCATATTTTCCGGTGTATTGGTAGCGGAAGGATCGCCTCTGATTTTACTAAAAAAACCGGAATGCCCGTTTTTCCTGCTTGCCTTTGGACGCTCGGACAGGTATGTTATTTACTTGAAAAATAGGGGCCTATGGACGGCAGGAGAAAGGATGATCGGACATGATGACAGCGGTGACTGAAGCGGCCGGAGCTTTTCATCCCTCGAAAAAACTTTTTCGGTTCACGATTTTAATATTTGTCGCCTCACTCTCCTTCGGCAGTTATTTTGCCTATGATATCGTTTCGGGGATTGCTCCGACGCTCGTCAAGGACCTCCACGTGGCCCGGGGGACGGTCGGCGCATTCTTTTTCGCATATAGCTGCGCCGCCTTCCTAGTGGTTTTAATCGGCGGCGTGCTCATCGACCGGCTCGGGACAAGGAAAGCCAGCTTCTTGTTTTCGGTGTTGGTTTTTATCGGGGCGGGAATCGTCTGGCTGGCCAAGAGCGTACCCGTTTTTTTTATCGGCCGATTTATTTTTGGGGCTGGTTCGGAGCCGCTCATCGTCGCCCAGAGCGCGATCCTCGCCCGGTGGTTCAAAAATAAAGAACTCGCCCTATCCTTCGGCATCACTCTGACCGTGAGCCGGTTCGGGTCGCTCTTCGCTTTTAATACGGGCGAGTTATTCACTAGCTATTTCGGCAGCTATCGCTTTGCGCTTCTTGTGGCGCTCGGAGCCTGCGGCCTGTCGCTCCTGGGCAATCTCGTCTATATCGTTATGGACAGGCGGGGCGAGCGGGTCCTTGGGCTCAAAGATGAGGGCGGCGGCGATAGGATCGTCTTGAAAGATATCAAAGAATTCAAACCGACGTTCTGGTATGTCACCTTCCTCTGCGTGACGTTCTATTCGGCGATCTTCCCCTTCACCAACTTGTCCACCGACTTTTTCGTCGACAAATGGGGAATCGCCCGGGTCGCCCAGGCCGGCGGCGGATTCCTCTACCAGGTCTTTAACAATTTCCTCCATCTTTTCAGCACCGCCGGGGGTATTTCTTCGATCATCATCTTCGCCTCGATGATCCTGGCGCCGTTTGCCGGGCAGTTGGTGGACCGGATCGGAAAGCGGGCCAGCCTGATGATCCTTGGCTCTCTCCTGATGATCCCCAGCCACCTGCTTATGGCCGTGACCCGCATATATCCCGTCTTTCCGATGATCGCTCTCGGAGCGGCCTTCGTCCTCGTCCCGGCTGCGATGTGGCCTTCCGTGCCGCTCGTGGTCCGCAAAGAGCGCGTCGGGACGGCCTTCGGGCTGATGACGTCGATCCAAAATATCGGTATGATGCTTTTCCCAGTTTTCAACGGCGTCCTCCGCGACCTCACCCATACCTATACCAGCAGCATGCTCATGTTCACCGGGCTAGGCGTTTGCGGCCTCGTCTTTGCCCTGCTTCTCAAAAGAGCCGATGCCCGGGAGGGCGGCGGGTTGGAGGCGTCGACGAAGGCCAGCGGCTCTGCCTAGAAAGACCCTCATGATCGACACTGTGATCTCCGACATGGGGAAAGTCGTTCTCCATTTCAACAACTGGCTTTTTTTTCATAAAATGAGCCGCTTTACGAAAAAGACCGAGGACGAGATCCGGGCCGTCACGCACGCCAATGCCGAGCTCGTCGAATCTTTCGACATGGGGAAAATCACGCCTCTGGAATTCTATCGGCAGGCCGGCGCCAAGCTCGAGGCCGCGGTGAGCTATGAAGATTTTTTCGCGGCCTATTGCGATGTCTTCGCCGTGAACCCGGCTCCCCTGGCCGTCCTGGCGAAGCTCAAGCCGAAATACCGGCTCATCCTTCTCTCCAACACGGACGTCGTCCGGTTTTCTTATATTCAAAAGACGTTTCCCGAGCTGATGATTTTTGACGGATATGTCCTCTCCTTTGATTATGGCCTGATGAAGCCCGACCCGCGGGTCTATCTCTCTGCCCTCGAACGGGCCGGTTCGAAACCCGAGAACGCCGTCTTTATTGATGACATCCAGGTGAATGTCGAGGGAGCGCGAAGAGTCGGGATTGAAGGAATCCTTTTCACGCCCGAAACCGACCTCGAGGCTGAGCTCGGGAAGCTCGGCGTTCGGGCTTAGGCAGAGCCCAAATCGATAGAAGCGTTTTCCGACAGCGCCGGCTCAGTTCCGACTTCAGGCCCGAGCCAGGATTTCGACGAAGATGCTTCTCTGCCGCGGGCCGTCGAATTCGCAAAAATAAATCCCCTGCCACGTCCCGAGCTCGAGATCGCCGCCTTCGATGACGATCTGAACGGACGAGCCGACAAGGGCGGCTTTGACATGCCCGGGAGAATTGCCCTCGGCGTGCTGCCAGGGAAGGGAATCAGGAACCATTTTTCCGAAGCCCATCAAGAGGTCAGCTTTGACATCCGGGTCGGCGTTCTCATTGATTGTGATCCCGGCCGTCGTGTGGGGAACAAAAACAATGCAGACGCCGTTTTTTATTTTGGAATCACGGACAGCGCTCTTCACTTCGTGAGTGATGTCGATGAGCTCTTCTTTAGCCCGGGTCTTTATGGATATAGTTTTCATGGCCGATTCTTCTCTCTAAAATATCACAAGAATATTTTTTTTGAAAGCGACCTAAAATCGATTGATTTAGTTGAAAATAAATAGATTATAACGAATAAAAAATATTCTTAAAAAGGACTTGACAGGGCGGGAGAAAATGTATACATTTCACGATGTAAATACAAGATGTTGTATTTGTAAGCCTTAAATTCCACAAGATATGGCAGTCCGGTAAGGGCTTTCCAGCGTATTTTCATTGGGCTTTTTGGTATTCGCGAGAGGATGGGAGGTGCCAAGTGAATTCAAGACTGATTTCCAGAATCAAGAAACGCGACGGTTCTATCGTTGATTTCGCCCAGGACAAGATCACCAACGCCGTTTCCAAGGCCATGTCCTCCCAAGGCATCGTGGAAAACGGCGATGCCAAGACGATTTCGGATATCGTGACTTTCGTCCTCGAGGATAGATTCGGGGGCTACACGATTCCTTCCGTCGAACAGATCCAGGACATCGTGGAAATGGTCCTGATGAAACGCGGCTTCCATGATGTCGCCAAATCCTACATCCTCTACCGGGAGCGGCACAAGGAGATCCGGGAAGCCAAGAAGACGGGGCTGAACCTTGAGCGCTTGATCAAGGACTACATCAGCGATAGGGACTGGAAAATCCGGGAAAACAGCAACGAGGGCGTCATGAGCTTTTCGGGATTGAATGCCCGGGTGGCGGGCGAAGTGCTGTCGACGTTTGCCCTCAACCAGATCTATTCGGAAAAGATCAAAAAAGCCCACCAGGAAGGCGACTTTCACCTCCACGATTTGTCCTATCCCATTGTCGGTTACTGTGCCGGCTGGTCGCTCGAGACTTTGCTCCGCAAGGGTTTCGGCCACGTCCCCAACCAGGTCCATTCAGCGCCGGCCAAACACCTGGAAACCGCTACGTTGCACATGGTGAACTATATCGGCACCATGCAGGGTGAATTCGCCGGGGCCCAGGCTTTCTCCAGCGTCGACACGCTGCTCGCCCCGTTTGTCCGGCATGACAAGCTCGACTATGAGCGGGTTAAGCAGGACATCCAGAAGCTCATCTTCGGGCTCAATGTGCCTTCCCGTTGGGGCTGGCAGACTCCCTTCTCCAACCTGACCTTCGATTGGATGATTCCCGAGGACATGAAAGACAAGCGTGTCGTCGTCGGCGGCAAGGAGAGGGATTCGACTTACGGCGAGTACCAGGCGGAAGTGGACATGATCAACCGCGCTTTCCTCGAACTGATGATCGAGGGCGATCACCAGGGCCGCGTCTTCACCTTCCCCATCCCGACCTACAACCTCACCCCAAACTTCGATTGGGAATCTTCGAACGCGCGGCTTCTCTTCGAGGCCACCGCCAAGTACGGCATTCCCTACTTTCAGAACTACATCGGCACGAAGATGAACCCGGGCGACATCCGGGCGATGTGCTGCCGGCTGAACCTCGACCAAAGAGAGTTGATGCGGCGTCCCGGGAACATCTGGGGGCCCGGCGATTCGACGGGCTCGATCGGAGTCGTAACCATCAATTTCAACCGGATCGGGTACATGAACAAGACCGTGGACGAATTCAAATCGCGGCTCAAGGAGCTGATGGACATGGCCAAGGAGTCTCTCGAGACGAAGCGGGAGATCGTCAACAATATGCTGGCCAAGGGCATCATGCCCTACACCCAGGTCTATCTCGGCCACTTCGACAATCACTTTTCGACCATCGGCGTCTGCGGCATGCACGAAGCGTGCTTGAATTTTCTGGGCAAGGGCATCGGCACGCCCGAAGGAAAGGCGTTTGCTATCGAAATTTTGAATTTCATGCGGGATGTCCTGAAACAATATCAGGAGGAAACGGGCCATCTTTACAATCTGGAGGCGACGCCGGCCGAATCGACCTCATATCGCCTTGCCCGGCTGGACAAAGAGAAATTCCGGACGATCATGACCTCGGGGACAGAACGGTTCCCGTATTTGACGAATTCGACCCAGCTCAATGTGGACGCGACGCGCGATGTTTTTGAAGCGCTCAAACACCAAGAGGATATCCAGATCCTTTACACGGGAGGCACGATCTTCCATACGTTCCTGCCTGAAGCCACGGATCCCGCCACCTGCCGCAAGCTCGTCCAGAAGATCTCTCAAACGCGGATCCCGTATTTCAGCATCACGCCGACGTTCAGTGTTTGCGTGAACCATGGCTACCTCAAGGGACGGCAGCTGACGTGCCCCGATTGCGGGACCCAGACCGAAGTCTATTCTCGGATTGTCGGCTATCTCCGTCCCGTGCGGACCTGGAACGATGGCAAGCAGCAGGAATTCCAGGACCGCACACCATACACAAGGATCAGCTAGGCGATGGATTATCTTCTCTTCACGTACCCGAATTGCCAAAAGTGCGAGGATCTAAAGGCCTGCCTCAGGGAAGCCTCGATCCCGGCCCGGGAATACAAGGTCGAGGAGAAAGAAGGTCGGCTGAAGATCCGCGAATTCTTGGGCCAGATCAAACGAGATGACAAGGGAGCGATCATCCTTCCCACCCTGATCCTCCAGGAAGACGGGCATGTGGCCGCCGTCATGAATACGTGCCAGGAAGTCCGGGAGTGGTTGAAATCAAGGGGCTAGAGAAGTTTGCCCCAAAAGACTTCCCCGGCTTCATTGCCTCGACGGTATTCCTTCCCGGCTGCAATTTCCGCTGTCCATACTGCCATAATTCCGGGCTGGTCCTAAGGCCGGAGACGTATGCCACTATTCCTACGGGTTTTTTTCTCGCCTATCTGGATTCAAGGCAGGGTTGGCTGGAAGGAATCTGCGTCTCTGGGGGCGAACCGTTGTTGGCGGCCGGCCTGGAGGAACTTTTATCCGTGATCAAGGAACGAAAGATGCTCGTCAAGCTGGATACGAACGGGTCCCGCCCCGAAAAAATGAAAAGGCTGATCGAAGCAAAGCTTGTCGATTGGCTGGCCATGGATGTCAAAGCTCCGCTCAGCCGTTACGGGGAAGTCACGCGGTCGGCGGTAGCACCTGAAGAGATCGCCCGCAGCGTGGAAATCATCGCCGCTTCGGGACTGGACTACATGTTTCGGACGACGGTCGTCCCCGGCCTCGTCGGCGAAAAAGATATTCTCGAAATTGCCCGCTGGCTCGCCGGTTCCCGGATCTTTCAGATCCAGCAGTTCTCGCCCGTCGATACGCTGGACCGAAACTTCGAGCAGATCCAACCATTCTCCAGGGACGAGATTCATCGTCTGGAGGAGCTGGCGCGGCCCTATTTCGACGAAGTCCGAGTCGAGGGAGTCTGACATGGAGCTTAAGGTGAAAAGACTTCATAGCGCCGCCAAGCTTCCCTCATACGGACATCCCGGCGATGCCGGGCTTGATCTTTTTTCCTGCGCTGATCTCATTCTGGCGCCCGGACAGGTTCGGGCCGTCCCGACCGGGATCAAGGTCGCCATTCCCGCCGGACATGTCGGCTTGATCTGGGATAAGAGCGGCATCTCTTTGAGCGGCGTCCACAGGCTGGCCGGAGTCGTCGATGCCGGGTACAGGGGGGAAGTCCGGGTGGTGATGGTCAACCTGAGCCGCGAGCCGTTGACGATCAGTCAGGGAATGAAAATCGCCCAGATGCTCATTCAGCCCGTAAGGGAAGTCAAAGTTACGGAAGTGGAGGAGCTGGATGACACCTCACGCGGGGAAGGCGGCTTCGGCTCCACGGGCCTGTATTAATTCATTTCTTCCATCTCGGGATATCCCAGGATTTAAGGGCTTTGAGCGCGGCTTTGTTCGTGCCGTCGATCTGGAGAGGCGTGATGGAGATATAGCCGTTGCGCAAGGCCCAGATATCTGTTTTTTCTCCAGCCGGTTCGAGATGCTTGAAGCTGCGCAGAAAATAGAGCTTCCCTGAGGGATCGATCTTCTTTTCATAGAATTCCAGCGTGGCTCTCGTATCCTGCTTGACGAGCTGGACCCCCCGGATCCCTCCCTGGGGAGGGTTGGGGATGTTGATGTTGAGAAAAACTTTTTGTCTAAGGCCTTTTCTTTTCATGCCCCGGACGAGGTCGGCGATAAAAGAGGCGGCTGCCTCATAGTCCATGGTTGCGCCTCTCTCTAAGTGGACGGCTATGGCGGGCAGCCCGGCAAAGGCGGCTTCCCGGGCGCAGGCGACAGTGGCGGAATAATAGGTGACGACGCCGGTGCTGTCTCCTTTGTTGATCCCGGCGATGACGATGTCGGGTTTTTCAGGAAGAAGCGATTCCAGGGCGAGTCGGACACAGCTGGCGGGAGGCGCTTCGATGGAATACCATTTCTGTCCTTTTCTCTCCGTTTCGCTGACCCATATGGGTCCCTCTGGAGCAATGCTGTGGCTCACGCCGCTCAGATTTTTGGTCGAGGCGGCGACGGTGACCGTCCCGAGCGGAGCCAGTTTTTCGAAAAGGGCGGCCAGACCGGGAGCATCAATTCCGTCGTCATTGGAAAGCAAGATTTTTAGGTCCGCTTGTCCCAAGCCGGCCCGAGCGGAGACAGCGAGCCAGATGAGGGGGATTAGCAGAACCAAACAGGCAGCTCTTTTTGGCCTCATGGGATTCTCCTTTGCCAGGCCCGGGGCTTATGGGCGACGAAAAAGTCCATGAAAATCCCACTTAGAGTACCAAAGCTCGATGTTGATTTCAAGAAAAAAGGAGAATCCCGGACACGGCCATCCGCCAGCCGGGCCGCAGAAGGGTCGTGGTTATTTTTTCTCGGATAGAGACAGTTGACTTTTATAATTGATGGCCGCTTCCCGGCCTTTTTTCGCAGACTGGAGATCGGAATCGTACGTCAGGGCCTTGTCGAAATAGTGGATGGCCGCATCGAGGTATTTCTCTTCTCCCATCTTGACATAGAGCGTGAGGTTCAGGTAGCCGAGGTTGTTGAACGCTGCGACCAGGTTGGAATCGAGTTCCAGGGCTTGCTCGAAGTTTTTTTCGGCGAGCTTGAAATTGCCCGCCCCCAGGTAAGCCAGGCCCAGAAAGTTGAAATTATCCGGGTCGTATTTATCCCTTTTTATGGCAGCCTCGAGAGGCTCGACCGCCTCTGCGTATTTTTTAGCCATGACGAGCATGATTCCCAACCTGGCCGTCAGATGGAGGTTGTCGGGATTTTTGGTCAGACCTTCCTTGAGGGTGGACACGGCCTGATCGGCCCGGCCCAGGTTGTAAAAAGCGTTGGCCAAGTCGGAATAAGCGCTGACATACGTGGGGCGGATGCGGACAACATTATTGAATTTTTTCAAGGCCGAATCAGTTTTTCCCGATTGGAACTCTGCCACGGCCAAGCGGAGATGAACGATGAGCGGCAAGAGGGATTTGGGGTCGTCCTGGACGCCGTAGGCTTTCTTTTTCGTCGCGCCGCCCGAGATGTAGCCAAGGCTCTGCAAGAGCGGGCGGATCTCAGAGCCCCGACCCTCCAAATCCTGCGTCGTGCCCTTTCCCTTCAGACTCTTCTTCAACGTTTCCAGGCTCTTGACAAGCTGGGGAATATCGGCTGTCGGAGCGAGATTTTTTTCTTCCTGAGGATCTGCGCTCAGGTCGTAAACTTCCTTGAGCGGGAGGTCGATGAACTTCAGATTCCCCTGGATGAATCCCGAAAGGGGGGCGGCGTCCAGCGAAAGGTGCGGGGACATGGATTCGAAATAGATCAATTTCTTTTGCCTCTCTTGGCCATGGATGATGGGCACAAGCGATTCGCCTTGAAGATGCGCGGGGGCGGGGCCATCGATAAGTTCGCAGACAGTCGGGAAGATATCGATATGGCAGGTGTTTTCCCGGATGCTTTTAGCCTCAGCTCCCGGATAATAGACAATGAGTGGGACATGGAGAGTGTCGTCGTAGGC
>Ga0315268_10006052_pt1 | contig 12918 bp, 8 predicted proteins | sample C1_top_MG_FD_204535 | JGI IMG/M metagenome (GOLD analysis project Ga0315268, IMG submission 204535) | Sediment microbial communities from Yellowstone Lake, YNP, Wyoming, USA - C1_top | ecosystem: Environmental > Aquatic > Freshwater > Lake > Sediment | place: USA: Wyoming | collected 2017-08-01 | reverse complement strand
GGGTCCTCGCCGAGCTCGGGCGTCGCGACCTCGTGCCGGCGATCTGGCTGCCCGACCCGTCCGTCCGGGCAGAGCGCGAGCGCGCGAGGTTCCGGCTCCACCTCGTGCGCCACCGGACGGCGCTCAAGAACCGCATCCACGCCACCCTGATCGCGTTCGGTCACCCTGTCCCGGTGAGCGACCTCTTCGGGGCGAAGGGACGCGAGCTGCTCGCGGGCCTGGCCATCCCCGAGCCCTGGGCGACCACCCTGGCCACGAGCCTGCGGCTCGTCGACGAGCTCGAGGCGGAGATCGAGCGGTGCACGGCCGACCTGCAGGCGGCTGGCGCCGATCACCCGTATGTCCCATTGCTCATGAGCGTCCCCGGAATCGCCTGGGTGCTCGGGTACACGATCGCCGCCGAGCTCGGCGACATCGCCCGGTTCGCGTCCCCCAAGAAGCTCGCCGGGTACACCGGGCTGTGCCCGATCGTCCGCCAGTCGGGCCGCCGCGACGATCGCGGTCCGCTCGCCAAGAACGGCCCGAAGTACCTGCGCTGGGCCCTCATCGAGGCCGCCACCCACGCCGCCCGGCATCCTGCCTATCGCGAGCGGTACGAGCACACCAAGAAGCGCCTCGGCCGTCAGCGCGGAGCGAAGGTCGCCCGGGTCGAGCTTGCCCGCGAGCTCAGCACCGCGATCTGGCACATGTTGACGAAGAACGAGCCGTTCGCTCCCGGCAGGTCCCCCGCGCGCCCTCTGGTCGCTTGACGACCCTCGACTGAGATGGACCGCCGGACATCCGATCCAACCTGGTCCTCCCCAGAGGAGGCGATAGAGAGATGAGCAGAACTCAACCCACCATCGGGATGTCCCGCCGTCAGACTCGCGTCTTGACAGCCGGCCCTTCTTCATAGAGAGGGCCTCGTAGCCGACGACCGCGCCGGTGTGGAGCTCGACGATCGGCTGGAAGTACGGGGCAAAGGCACCCGCATCGAGGATGGCCTGGATGCTCGCTCGCGCAGCGTCATCCCGCTGGCGGGTCTCGAGCCCGGGGGCAAGCAGCGTCCCGAGGATCGAGGCGAGCGTCGACAGCGCTGGAAGCTGCTCGATAAGGTCGTCCGGGGCCGGGTCGTGGGTCCCGAACCCGACGACGCCGATCACCCCGCGGGGTCCCCGCAGCGGCGCATACACGATGGTGTGCAGTCCCGTTGCGGCGACCTGCTCGCCATACATGCCGTCCTCGGGGCGGGCGTGCCACTCCTCGGTCCAGAACCCGCCAGCCGCGCGCCCCAGGAGGTAACGCGCTCGTGGGCCCGGGATCAGGCGACTCGGCGCAAACGCGGCCGCGAGCCGCCCCTCGACGGCGAGGACCCGTCCGTGGTCCTGGTCGAGAGCGGTCACGAAGGCCGAGTCGACGTTCGGGAGCCCGATCATCTGAGCGCAGGCAACCGCGGCGATCGCCTCGGGCGCCGAGGCCGAGTCAATCCGCTCGAGTGCGGCCTCGATCATCTGGCTCTCACGAGCGCGTCGCGCAAGCGCTCCCTCGAGGGCGTGTTCGCGCGTCACATCGCGGTCGGTCTGCAGGTAGTTCGTCAGCCGCCCCTTACCGTCGTGAACCGGCGAAATGACCGACTCGACCTCGATGAGCCTCCCATCCTTGCACCGGTTCACGATCGAGCCGGTCCATGTCCGGCCGGCCGTGACCGAGGCCCATAATGCCGACCAGAATGACCGGTCCTGGTGCCCGCTATCGAGGATCCTCGCGCTCTGCCCGACGACCTCCTCGGGCGCGTAGCCGTGCAGGCGGCTGAACGCCGGGTTGACGTAGGCGATCATCCCGTCGAGGTCATGGATGATGATCGAGTCGGCCGTCTGCTCGACAGCCGAGACGAGTCGAGCCCGCTCCTCATCCGCGGCCACCCGATCGGTGATGTCCTGGATGACCGCAACAAAGACCGGCGGCACCTCAGTGGTGAGGAGATGGACGCGAACCTCGACGGGGTACGTGGAGCCGTCCTTGCGGCGATGGATCGCCTCGAAGGCGACCTGCTCGCGCGAGCCGGTCCGGAGCGGTGCCAGCAGTTCGGCGAACGAGGCCGGGGTGTGCTCGGGCTTGAGGTCGAGGGGCGTCAACTCGCGCAGTTCGTCGAGGCCGTACCCGAGGTTCCGAAGGGCGCCGGCGTTTGCTCCGGTGAAGCGCAGCGTCTCTGCATCGAAGACGTAGATCTCGCTGCTCAGCTCATCGAGCAACCGGGCCGTCCGCGTCCGCTGGGCTTCGAGGTGGACTCGCTCGGTGATGTCCTGGACGGTGCCGACCATCCGGATCGGCGCGCCCGATGGATCGCGGATGACCTCGCCCTGCTCGTGGAGGATTCGGACGGCGCCGTCCGGCTGGACGATCCGGTAGTCGAGGTCGTGCCGGCCGCTGCCGCCCGCCGCTGCCCGCTCTGACGCCTGCACGCGGGACCAATCATCAGGATGGACGAAGGCGAGGAACGCCTCGGTCGTCCCGGGGATCGCGCCCGGCGCGACGCCGTAGATCCGGTGCAGCTCGTCGGATCGCAGCGCCGTGCCGGTCTCGAGGTTCCACTCCCAGCTCCCGATGTGGGCGATCCGCTGTGCCTCGGCGAGGTTGCGCTCGCTCCGGCGAAGTCCCTCCTCGAGTCGAGCCCGCTCTTCCTCCGCGGCCACCTGCTCGGTGATGTCCGCGATGGTGCCAACCATGCGGACCGGGGTACCGCTCGCGTCGCGCACGAGCTCAGCGTGCGACGAGAAGACCCGCACGGCGCCGTCCGGCCGGACGATCAGGTGGCGAAGCTGGAACGGACGGCCGGAGTCGAGCGTCGCGCGGAGGCCGGTCTCCACGCTCGAGCGGTCGTCGGGTGCGACGAGGGCGAGGAAGTCGGTGATGCCGGCGAGTCGTTCCGCATCCACCCCGAACAGGCGGAGCGCCTCGTCGGACCAGCGCATCCGGTCGGTCGTGAGGTCCCACTCACCGCTCCCGATCCCGCCGATCTCCTGGGCCTCGGTGAGCAGGTGAGCGCTCGCCTCGAGAGCCTCCCGCTGCCGCTGGTCGCGGATCGCGGTCTCCGCGAGGGCCTGCGTTGCGGTCGCGACCTCGCTGGTAAGCGTCACGTTCCGCGCCCGGACGATCTCGTGGAGCTGGCGGGTCCGGATCAGGTTGCGGGCGCGGAGGACGACCTCCGCAGCGTCAAGCGGCTTCGTCAGGAAGTCGGTCGCCCCACCGGCCAGCGCGCGCGAGCGTGCATCGCGCTCGACATCGCCGGTCAGGACGAGGATCGGCAGGAAGTCATCGGCGGCCAGCAGCGCGCGAAGGGCGTCGAGGACGCCGAACCCGTCGAGCCCCGGCATGTGGAGGTCGAGCAGGAGCAGATCAGGCTCGTCGGCCTCGATCGCAGCGAGGGCCGCGTGCGGGTCAGTGAACGAGGTGATGTCCTCGAAGCCGGCTCGGCCGAGGTGGCGCTCAAGGAGGCGGAGGTTCGCCGCCTGATCATCGACGATGTAGATCCGGGCGGCGAGGATCGGGTCGGTCATCGAGGGTCAGAAGGACTGTCGCCGAGGATCCGATCGAGGAGCTCAAAGAAGGCAGCGACATCGAGCGGCTTCGTGAGGTAGCCTGCCGCTCCCTCGTCGGTCAGGCGCGCGACTTGCCCCTGCGTCGCGTCGGCCGAGACGATGACGACCGGGATGCGGCGCGTCTCCGGGTAGCTCCGCAGGCGCCGCAGGATCTCGCGCCCGGGCATATCGGGCAGGTGCAGATCGAGAAGGACGAGATCGGGCCGGTGCTCGCGAGCAAGATCCAAACCGACGTGCCCCTGCATCGCCGACAGGAGTTCGATGTCCGGTCGGCGGGCGAGGGCCCGCTCCACGAGCTTGCGGTTGGACAGGTTGTCCTCGATGAGGAGCAGCTTCCGGGCGCGGCCCGCGCTCGCCGACACGATCGGCGTGACGGCGGGTCGTTGGCGTTCGTAGGTATCGAGCGAACCCTCGACGATGTCGAGCTGCACCCAGAACGTCGTGCCCCGATCGAGTTCGCTCTCGACCCCGATCGCGCCGCCCATCGCCTCGATCAGCCCCTTCGACAGGGCGAGCCCCAGGCCGGTCCCCTCCACCGTCGACTGGTCGGCGCCCAGGCGCTCGAACGGTCGGAAGAGCCGGTCGAGCTGATCGGGCGGGATGCCGTAGCCGGTATCGGTCACCCGGATCCGCAGCCGGTCTCCCTCGGTGCCCGCGCACGCGACCGTCACCGAGCCACCGTCCCGGTTGTACTTCACGGCGTTGGCCAGGAGGTTGAGGAGGACCTGGGTGAGCCGCTGGCGGTCGGCGAGGACGTAGACATCACAGCCGCTGGCGGTCGCATCGAGCGTGATCGAGCGGCCGCCGGCGAGCGGCGAGACGAGCCCGATGACTTCGGTCAGGAGATCGGCCACGGCGACCGGTTCCGGCGAGAGGGTCATCTGCCTGGCTTCGATCCGGCTGATGTCGAGGACCTCGTTGATGAGTTCCAGCAGGTGTCGTCCACCCCGGCTGATGTGGTCGAGGCTGTCGCGTTGCTCGGTGGTCAGGTCATCCATCTCGAGCAGTTGGGCAAAGCCGAGGACGGCGTTCAGGGGCGTCCGGAGTTCGTGGCTCATCCTCGAGAGGAACTCGCTCTTGGCGAGATTCGCCCGCTTCGCCTCGGCCTCAGCCGCCGTGAGCGCCGCCTCGGCCGCCTTGCGCACCGTGATGTCGATGACGCTGGCAAGGACCTGGGTCCCCTCGTCGGTTTCGATGGGGTTGAGCCCCACCTCGACGGGGATCTCCCGGCCGTCCTTGTGCAGCCCGTAGAGATCGCGGTTGCTCCCCATGGCCCGGGTGGTGGGCTCGGAGAGGTAGCCGGCCCGGTGGGCAGGATGGCCCTCTCGGAGGCTGGCGGGCAGCAGGATCTCGACCGGCTTTCCGATCAGTTCCTGCCGGGCATAGCCGAACAGCTTCTCTGTCTGCGGGTTGACGAGCCTGATCGTGCCGCCCTGGTCCACAACCACAATGGCGTTGGGGACCGACTCCACGACGCGACGAAACCTGTCTTCAGTCCGCCTGCGCTCGGTGATGTCCTCGGAGATCCCCAGCAGGAACTCCGCCCGGCCGGTCGCGTCGTGGACGGGGATCTTCTTCGTGTGGAGGATCCGGCGTCCGCGTGCCGCGGTGTCGATCGGCTCCTCCGGGATGTCGACCAGCCGGCCGCCTTCGAGGACCTCGCGATCCTTGGCCGTGAAGCTGTCGGCCTGATCCGGCGGGAAGAAGTCGTGGTCGCTCTTGCCGATGAGCGTGTCCCGGGGGTAGCCCAGCAGCTCCTCGCCAGCGCGGTTGATGCGGACGAACCGCAGGTCCCGGGCGTCCTTGACGAAGATCATATGGGGCAGGTTCTCGATGACGGAGTCGAGGAACTCCCGGGCCTGGCGCGACTCCTCCTGGGCCCTCCGACTCTTGACGATGTCCCAGACGTACACGACGTGCTCGGTCGGGTTCCCGGCGCCGTCGTACTCGGGGCGGACGACCATTGCCACCCACTGGGACTCGCCATCACGGCGGAGGAATCGTGCCTCTGTCTCCCATTCGGGCGCTCGTGCCGCCATCGCCAGCGCGACCTGCTCGTGAACGGCGGCCTGATCGTCATGCACCAGGTGTTCCCGCGTCCAACCCGGGATGCCGATGATCTCGTCGGGGGCGAAGCCGAGGATCCGTTCGACGTTCGGGCTGACGTACCTCGTCACGGAATCGGGCAGGGTCACGCGGAACGTGACGAACGGGCTGGCCGCAATGAGCTGCTCGAGGAACGCGCGCGCGCTCCTCGGTTCGGGCATGGTCAAGGTTGGGCTCCGCCGTCCGCCGGGGACTTGTCGGGAGCGACGGCGGACTCTTTCGCAACCCATAGTCGGTGGCCCGTTGGACCGAGTCAAGGGGAGGCCCACGCCCGGCGCCGGGGCCCTGCGTCATCGGCTGGCTGGCGACGATCTTCGGCGGCGGTCCGGCCACGGGTCCCGTCCATCAACTAAGCGGGGGCGAAGCGACGAATGAGCCCGAGGTGAGGGCCGCCCACTAGGCTTCGCAGCGTTCCCGGGTCCGGATGGCGGAGGAATCGGCGGGCTCCGTTGTCCGGGCCCGGGAACACCACCACCTGACGCACCTGGAGGATCCCCGTGATCGACGCCGGTTCCACGGCTCCGCTGCGCCGGCCGGCCGGCCGGCGCCTCCGGGAGATTCCGGCCGAGGACCGCCCCCGCGAGCGCCTCGCCGCCCGCGGCGCCGCCGGCCTGACGTCGGCCGAGCTGATCGCCCTGGTCTGGGGGTCCGGGGCGCGCGGCATGGGTGCGGTGGACCTCGCGGAGGAGGCGCTGGCCCGGCACGACGGGCTGGCGGGTCTCGCCCGGGCAAGCGAGCTGGAGCTCGTCGACCTCCCGGGCGTCGGGACCGCGAAGGCGGCCCAGCTGACGGCGTCCTTCGAGCTCGGGCGCCGCCTCATGGCCGACTGGCCCGCAGGACGCTGGACCGTCCGCAGCCCGCGAGACGTCGCGGACCGGCTCCTGCCGCTGATGGGCCACCTGGAGCGCGAGGAGCTGCGGGTGGTCCTGCTGAATGCGAAGAACGCCGTGCTCAAGGTGGTCACGGTCTACCAGGGCAACGTCTCGGCCTCCCTCGTCCGCGTCGGCGAGCTCTTCCGCGACGCCGTCCGGGTCAATGCGGCGGGCGTCATCCTGATCCACAACCATCCCTCGGGCGATCCCACCCCCTCGCCGGACGATCTCCACCTGACCGCCGAGGCGCTCGCCGCCGGACGGCTCCTCGACATCGAGCTGCTCGACCACGTCGTGATCGGGCATGACGCCTTCGTCTCGCTCCGCGACCGGGGGGTCTCGTTCGATCGGCCCGGCGCCCACGGCCTTCGCGCCGCGGCGGGCTGAACGGCCGCGGGCGGTATACTCCCCGGGCGTCCGCGCCTGCTGGCGCCGCCTCGCGCAGCCCGCGTCCACGCGGCGGCCCCAGCCTCAGTCGAGCCGCCAGGTCGAAGGAACCCCTGCCCGCATCATGTTCGACGCGCTCTTCGGCATCTTCTCCCGCGACATCGGGATCGACCTCGGGACTGCCAACACGCTTGTCCACGTCCGCGACCGCGGCATCGTGATCAGCGAGCCGAGCGTCGTCGCGATCGACGCGAAGACCAAGAAGGTGCTCGCGATCGGCGCCGAAGCGAAGCGGATGGTGGGCCGGACCCCGGCCAACATCATCGCGATCCGCCCGCTCCGCGACGGGGTCATCAGCGACTTCGACGTGACCGAGCAGATGATCAAGTACTTCGTGCACCGGGTGCACGACCGGATCGGGCTGATCCCGCGGCCGCGGATGGTCCTGGGCGTCCCGTCGGGCGTCACCGAGGTGGAGAAGCGGGCGGTCCGCGACGCGGCACTCAACGCCGGAGCTCGCTGGGCTCGCCTGATCGAGGAGCCGATGGCCGCCGCGATCGGGGCCGGCCTCCCGGTCTCCGAACCGACCGGCAGCCTGATCGTCGACATCGGTGGTGGCACCACCGAGGTCGCCGTGATCAGTCTGGGCGGGATCGTCGTCAGCCGGAGCATCCGGATCGGCGGCGATGAGATGGACGTGGACATCGTCAACTTCGCCCGTCGCGAGTACAACCTCCTGCTGGGCGAGCGGACGGCCGAGGACATCAAGATCGCGATCGGATCGGGCTACCCGGGCGACTGGGACAGCCAGCGCGTGCTGCTCCGCGGCCGCGACCTGCTCACCGGCCTGCCCCGTGGCGTGGAAGTCGGCGCCGACCAGATCCGCGAGGCGATCGAGCCGTCCGTGCAGCAGATCGTCGACACGATCAAGGACACCATCGAGGAGACGCCGCCGGAGCTGGTGGCCGACATCATGGATCAGGGGGTCGTGCTCGCGGGCGGCGGCGCGCTCCTGCTGGGCCTCGACCGGCGCGTGGCGGAGGCCACCCAGATGCCCGTGCACATCGCGGACGACCCGCTGACCTGCGTGTGCCGCGGGACGGGCATCGTGCTCCAGGAGCTGGACCGGATGAAGCGGGTGCTCGTCGCGGACACGTACGCCGGGCCGCCCCGCTAGGCGGCCGAGGGTTCGCGATCATGTCGGGCCGCCTGCTGGGATACGGGCACCGGGCGCCGCGGGTGGTGCGCCGGCGCCTCGTCGCCTACGGGATCCTGCTCGCCATCTCCGTCGGGCTCATGGCGACCAGCTCCACCGCCGTTGTCATGGAGCTCCAGCGCGGCCTCGCGTTCGCGCTGTCGCCCGCCCAGGACGCGGTCAACGGGATCGGCGTCCAGGTTCGCTCCGTCATCGGGGCGGTGGCCGAGATCGACCAGCTGCGGCGCGACAACGGGACGCTCCGGGCGGAGAACCAGCGGCTGACCGCGGAGAACCTGCGCCTCGGGGCGCTGGGGCCGGAGAACGAGCAGCTCTCGACGCTGCTCCAGATCCGCGGCTCGTTCCAGTACGCGACCGTTGCCGCGCGGGTGATCGGCCGCGACGTGGCGGACGTGAGCCGGGTCGTGACCATCGACCGGGGGACGGCCGAAGGCCTCGCCATCGGCGACGTCGTCGTGGGCCAGGGCGGCGCGCTCGCGGGACGGATCACCCAGATCGGGGCCCACGCCGCGCGGGTCGTGCTGATCAACGACCCGACCTCGACCGTGATCGGCGAGGTGGTCTCGAACCGGGCAACAGGCGAAGTGGTGGGGGACCTCGGCGGGCAGCTCGTGATGGACAACGTGGACGCCACCCAGCGGATCACGATCGGCGACGAGGTCGTGACGGCCGGGATCACGCTCGGCAGCGGGATCCGCTCCCCCTACCCGAAGGGTCTCGTGATCGGCCAGGTGATCGACGCGACCCGGGATCCAAACGCGGTGGTCCAGACCGCGTACCTTGAGCCGGCGATCGACCTGGATCGCCTGGAGGTGGTGCTCGTGATCACGGACTACCTGGGCGGGATCCCGGACGCGACCGACCTGCCGACGAACCAGGTGAATCCCGACGGGACGCTGCCGGGCTCCGAGCAGCCGTTCGCCACCCCGGCCCCCACGCTGCGCCCCACGAAGCGCCCCACCGCGTCGGGCGCGCCGAGCCCGACACCATGAAGGGCGTCATCCTTGCCGGCGGCACCGCGACCCGCCTGTTCCCGCTCACCATCGTGACCAACAAGCACCTCCTGCCGATCTACGACCGGCCGATGATCTACTACCCGCTCGAGACCCTGGCCGGGATGGGGATCCGGGAGGTCATGGTCATCGTCGGCGGGAAGAGCGTCGGCGACGTCGTCGAGCTCCTCGGCGACGGCGAGCACTTCGGGCTCCGCCTCACCTATCGCTACCAGCGGGGCGCGCTGGGGATCGCCCACGCCATCGGGCTCGCTCGTGACTTCGTCGGTGGCGACGCCTTCTGCTGCGTCCTGGGTGACAACATCCTCCGGGGCCCCGCGCTTGCGCCCGTGGCCCGGGAGTTCGAGGCCGGGCGCTGGGGCGCCGGGACGCTGCTCTACCAGGTCCCGGACCCCGAACGGTTCGGTGTCGCCGAGCTGGCCGCCGACGGCACCGTGGTTGGCTTCGAGGAGAAGCCCGCGATCCCCAAGAGCGACCTGATTCCCATCGGCGTCTACTTCCTGCGGCCTGACGCGTTCGGCGTAATCGACCGGCTGGCGCCATCCGGCCGCGGCGAGTTCGAGATCACCGACGTCCTCAACCACTACATCCCCGGCGCCGGGCTGTTCGCGCCGCGCTTCGAGGGGCAGTGGACCGATGCCGGGACGGTGGCGTCCCTCCTCCGCGCCGCCGAGCAGGCCTCCGCCGCCGACGAGGCCGGCCAGCTGTCCGCCCCGCCGCCCCGGCCGCTGGCGTGATCGCCGCCGACCCGACCGCCCGGCTCCTGGTCACCGGCGGCGCCGGCTTCATCGGCAGCTGCTACGTTCGCGACGTCATGGCGCGGCGGGACGGCACGCGGATCACGGTCCTCGACAAGCTGACCTACGCCGGCAACCGCGCGAACCTCGCCCCCGTGGAGGCGGACGCGGAGCAGGCCGCGCGCTTCGCGTTCGTGCGCGGCGACATCGCCGACCCCGCGGCCGTGGGGCCGCTCGTGGCGGATGCCGATGCGGTCGTCAACTTCGCCGCGGAATCGCACGTCGACCGGTCCATCCTGGATCCGGCCGCGTTCCTGCGGACGGGCGTCGACGGCGTCCACGTGCTGCTGGAGGCCGTTCGGCGCGAGACGGAGCGCGCGGCCGCCGGGATGCGTTCGCGTCCACCGCGCCTGCTCCAGGTCTCCACGGACGAGGTCTACGGGTCCGTGGAGGATGGCTTCTCCCGGGAGGGCGACGCCCTGGCGCCGCGCTCGCCGTACGCCGCCGCGAAGGCCGCCGGCGAGCTCCTGGCCCGGAGCTACCACGTGACCTACGGGCTGGACGTGGTCATCACCCGCGGCTCGAACACGTACGGGCCGTACCACCATCCCGAGAAGCTGATCCCGCTCTTCGTCACGAATGCGCTTGATGACCGGCCACTCCCGCTGTATGGCGACGGGATGCAGGTCCGCGACTGGCTCTACGTGGCCGACCATGCTGCGGCGATCGACCATGTCCTGCGTCGCGGCACGTCGGGCGAGGTCTACAACGTTCCCGGTTCCCACCACGTCCCGAACCGCGACGTCGTGGCGCAGCTCCTCGCCCACCTCGGGAAGCCTTGGTCGCTGGTCCGGTTCGTGGAGGATCGGCCGGGCCACGATCGGCGCTATGCCATGGACGGCGCGAAGCTCGCCCTGCTCGGCTGGACGAACCGGGTCGCGTTCGCCGACGGGCTGGCGGCAACCATCGACTGGTTCCGGGCGAACGAGGCCTGGTGGCGCGCCGCCCGGTCCGGCGAGTGGGACGCGTACTACGAGCGCCAGTATGCGGGCCGGCTGGCGAACGCCGACGCCGCCGCCCGGGCCACCACCGGCGCCGAGGCCGAGCCCGCGGACGTCGCCCCTGGCAGCCCATCAGCGGGCACCGGCGCCTGATGCGCGTCGCCGTCACCGGCGCCGGCGGCCGACTGGGGCGCGCCCTCATGGCTGCCCTTCAGGACGCGCCGTTCACCGGTCCGGCCGGGCCGCAGGCGTGGAGCCGCCCCGACTACGACATCGACGACCCGGCGGCGGCCGCCCGCTGCATCCGGATGACGGCGCCGGAGGTCGTGGTCCACGCGGCCGCCTGGACCGATGTGGACGGCTGCGCGCGCGAGCCGGGGCGAGCAATGCGCCGCAACGCGATCGCGGTTGCCGAGCTCGCAGAGGCCTGCGTCCGCGCCGGCATCGACCTCGTGGTCGTCTCCACGAACGAGGTGTTCGACGGGCGCCGGACCGACGGCCGCGGCTACACGCCGGATGACCGGCCGCTCCCGGGCAACCCCTACGGCGCCAGCAAGCTGGCCGGTGAGACGGCGGCCCAGGCCGCCTTCCTACGCCATGGGGGGCTGATCGACGGCCCGGGCAACGTGGGCGCCGCCGGCCCGTCCGCCCCGCAGCTGGCGATCGTCCGGACGGCGTGGCTCTACGGCCCGCCGGGCAACGACTTCCCGGCCCGGATCCTCGCCGCCGCCGATCGGGCCCGCGCCGGCGGGGAGCCGCTCCGCGTGGTGGCGGATGAGATCGGCTCGCCGACCTTCGCCCCGGACCTGGCCGAAGGAATCCTGGAGCTGCTGGCGGCCGGGGCGTTCGCGGGCGTGCACCACATCGTCAACGCGGGGTCGGTCTCGCGGGCGGGCTGGGCGCGCCACGTGCTCGCGGCACTGGGCGTGGAGGTCCCGGTCGTGGAGGTCCCGCTCGCGACATGGGCCCGGCCATCGACGCCGCCGGCGTGGGCGGTGCTGGCGCCGACGCACCTGCCCTCGGACCAGGACCTCCGCCCGTGGCAGGCCGCGTTCGCCGATTACGCCCCGATTCTCCTCCGCGAGCGGGCCGCGGCGGCCCGCCGGTGACCGGGCCATGAGCGATCCGACCCGCAGCGGGGCGGCCTCCGCGATCCCCGGCGTGCGCTGGGGCGCCATCGCCCGTCACGCCGACGCGCGGGGAAGCTTCCGCGAGCTGTGGCGGGCCGGCTGGTTCCCCGACCGGGCCGGCATGGGCGCCCGGGAGCCGGCGTTCGTGCAGGCGAACCTTTCCACGTCGGCGGCCGGCGTTCTGCGTGGGCTCCACCTGCACCGCCGACAGCTCGACTTCTGGGTCGTGGCGGCCGGGCGCGCGTGGGTCGCTCTCGTGGATGCGCGGCCGCTGCTCGACGGGACCGGCGACCGGCCCATCGTCGAGGCCCGCGAGGTCGCTGCCGACGCCACAGTCACGATCCCCGCTGGCGTGGCGCACGGGTTCCTGGCGCTGGAGCCGCTCACGCTCGCCTACTTCGTGACGGCCGAGTACGACGCCAGCGACGAGCTGGGCTTCGCCTGGGACGACGCGCTCGCCGCGGTCCCGTGGCCCGCCGTCCCGGGCACGCTCGACGGGCGCCCGATCCTGTCCGGCCGCGACCGCGCGAACCCGTCGCTGGCGAGGCTCGTGGAGCGCCTGCGCGCCGGGTAGCCACCCGGACCGCACCAGACCGCCCCGGGCTCGATCACCCGATAGCCCGATAGTCGGGGGCGATCGATCCGACCGGGCGATTGAGCTGGCCTCGTCCGACCGCCAGGGTAGTCCTGCTTCATCCGAAACAGGAGTCCTGCCTCGTGCGCCGCCTGGTTCCCGTGCTTCTCGCCGGCCTCCTCGCGGTTGCGGGCGCCGTGGCGCCGTCTCCCCTCGCACCCGCCGCTGCGGCCGCCGCGGCCGGGCCGAAGATCGTGCTGATCGTCGGGGCGACTCATGCGGCCACCGATTCGTACCGGGCCGA
>Ga0315268_10006051_pt1 | contig 12924 bp, 10 predicted proteins | sample C1_top_MG_FD_204535 | JGI IMG/M metagenome (GOLD analysis project Ga0315268, IMG submission 204535) | Sediment microbial communities from Yellowstone Lake, YNP, Wyoming, USA - C1_top | ecosystem: Environmental > Aquatic > Freshwater > Lake > Sediment | place: USA: Wyoming | collected 2017-08-01 | reverse complement strand
ACCGGCATCGTTCCGTTGCCATCCACCCATTTTCCGTCAATATATAACTGTGTACGCATGAACTGAGCATACCCGCACCTTTTTGCCCCTACCTCCCGATAGCGGAGTGATCAGCTGCGGCACGGGCGTCAACAAAGCCAAGGCGGACAATCTAGGATGGCGGAGTGATCAGCACCACTTACCTACTGCCGTCCATCTTTGTTTGAGGAGTAAAAGTGCCCAAATCTTGGACTGACGATGCGCCGGCGCCGGTAGCGCTTCAGGAACATGCCCATCTCAAAGATCCAATTGTTTACAAGATCAAAAAGACCCTTCTTGGGAACCCTCTCAACCGGCACACCCTCGGACATCAGAGGCTGGCGAAAAGATTTGCCTTAGGAATTCTCTCCTCCGACTGCATCTCCTCATCGGCTTATGGCAGCGAGCAGATCTTGATTGCGCTTCTGCCTGCCTTCGGATTGGCCTCGTTTGCATTGATGATGCCGATGACGGTCGTCATCATTGCGATTCTTACGATCATCACGTTGAGCTACCGAAACGTCATCGAGGTCTACACAAAAACTGGTGGGGCTTACATCGTCACCAAAGACAATTTCGGCCCCGTGATGTCAATTATCGCTGCAGTTGCACTAATGCTGGACTACATCGTCACCGTGGCGATTCAATCTGCCGCTGGCGTCGCGGCGATCATCTCAACTTTTCCGTCGTTCCACGCGGGCAAGGTCTACATGACGATCGGCATCATCTTGCTGATCACATACGGAAATCTCCGAGGCGTAAAGGAAGCCGGAAAATCCTTTGCGATGCCCACCTACCTCTTTATCGGAGGTATGGCCATCGTGTTCATCACTGGCCTTGTCAAAGCATTTACCGGGACTCTGCCAGTACTAGCGACAAATTTGCCAGGGGCAAAAGAGATGGGCCACGCTCAAGGTTTACTCACGTTTAGCGCGATCTTCATTCTTCTTCGAGCGTTCGCAAACGGCGGTTCGTCACTCACCGGTCTCGAGGCGATTTCAGATGGTGTTGCACTATTTAAAGTTCCAGAAGCTCAGAACGCCCGAAAGACTCTCGTCACTATGAGCATGATCTTGGGAACTTTGGTCGTAGGAGTCTCGTGGTTTGCCCAACGGATTCATGCCATGCCTTATGACAAGGGGACGCCGACCGTTATCTCTCAAATTGCCAAGGTCTCGCTAGGAACCGGCACAACGGGAAGAGTTCTGTTCATATTCGTTCAAGCGGCCACAATGTTGATTCTTTTTGCTGGCGCCAACACCACGTACAACGCCTTTCCAATTCTCTGCAATTTCGTTGCGACAGACGGATATTTGCCCCACCAATTGACCAAGCGGGGTCACCGCCTATCTTTTTCAAACGGAATTATTTTCTTAGCAAGTTCGGCGACGGCCTTGGTAATCATTACGGGGGCCGCCGTTGATCGTCTTGTCGCATTTTACGCTCTCGGGGTCTTTACGGGCTTCACACTTGCGGGGTTTGGCATGGCCAAACATGCATACACGCATCGACTTGGTAACTGGAAACTCAAGATGTTCATCAACGGACTATCCGGCAGCGTTTCAGTCATCGTCGTACTTGTCTTCGCGGTCGTAAAATTCACAGAGGGCGCATGGTTGGTTATTACCATTGCGCCGATCGCCGTTTTCTCATTGCTACGCCTAAATCGTCAGTACAGACGCGAACAAGCCGCACTAAATTTCCGAAGCGAAGAATCGCGCGCCACCTCGATCAGCCGTCACGATGTAACAATTCTCGTTGACAGCGTCGACGTCGCAACCGTGGGTGCAGTTAGATATGCACGAAGCCTCAATCCGCACAATCTCGCTGCAGTTCACTTCGTGATTGATGATCAACGAGCAGAAGACATTCGAAAGGCTTGGAGTGCTGCTCCGGCTCTAGATGACGTCATGCTCGAACTCATTGACTGTCCAGACCGACGATTGCCCAATGCCGCGATGGATTACGCGATTAGAGCGACAACTGCTCCAGATGTGGAATTGACGCTGCTCCTGCCACGTCGTTCCTACACTCCGATCCTCGGCAAATTGCTTCATGATCAAACCGCTGAAGAAATTGCCCGTCCCATTTCACAATTAGCACGTGTCGTCGCGACGATTATTCCTTTTGATGTCGCGAAAATTATTTCAGGACAGAGCCTGGTTATCCATGACAACCATGTTTCGAGCGCGACCATGGTTGTGCAACAGGTACAGGCAAAAATACAAGCACGGAAAATCGAGCCAGCGAGCGCCATCTCATTCATGAGCCATGAGCCAGTTAGCCATTACGCAGAAAATGTCATGCCAATTAGCAAGATCACGTGGCGCAACCGTGCGCATGTAAAAGGGCGGGTCACTTCAATTAAGACCGCTCCTCGCGGTTCTGCACCGATAGTCGAAGTAGAAGTTTGGGACGAAACGGGTGGAGTAACACTGCAATTCCTGGGAAGACGAGAAATCGCTGGTCTTGATGTTGGATCCCAATTGCTTGCAGAGGGCATGGTCGGGGAGACCAATGGTTCCCTAACTATTCTAAATCCATCTTATGAAATCGTAATTTAGATTCTGGCGGTGGCGGTGGGATTTGAACCCACGGTTGAGTTTCCCCAACACACGCTTTCGAGGCGTGCTCCTTTGGCCGCTCGGACACGCCACCAGGAGCGAGGATACAGTAACTAAATTCCTTTTCGTTGCGATTGGAAGAATGATTGAAGCAATTGAGCGCACTCAGCTGCCAGTACGCCTGTAATAACTTCAGGCTTGTTCAGGGTTCGAGGATCTCGCAATATGTCCCAGACCGATCCGACTGCCCCGGCCTTCTCGTCCCAAGCACCGAACACGACCCTTGGTATTCGTGACTGCACAATTGCGCCGGCGCACATGGCGCATGGTTCCAATGTGACCACCAGCGTGTGATCTTCTAGTCGCCAACTTCCCAAATCTTCGGAAGCCTTTCGCATCGCAACTATTTCTGCATGCGCGGTGGGGTCATGCATCAATTCGCGTTCATTGCAGCCTGTTGCAACAACTTCGCCATTGCCATTCAGAACCACGGCACCTACTGGCACATCTCCGCTCGCGGTCGCTGCTTCTTTGGCAACTGTGATGGCGAGAGCCATCGCCTCCTCAAAATTCATACTTCTAATTCAAGTAATTCACGAAACTCTTCACCAAAGCCCAATCGCGTGGCAATAGCATCTAATTGTTCGTCAGGAAATAATTCTGCATCATCACACAGCGCCGAGATCTCCATGTGGTTCATGCCAAGGTCGGCCAAGATATCCAAGTGACCAGCCGGCAGAGGTTCGTCCTCTTCGGTGGGAAATGGAAGGTCTGCCAACTCGATGAAATCAGAGGCCACTTCGTAATCGAACGCGCAAGTAACATCGCTTAGGAACATACTGATGTGGGCGCCGAGAACTCGAATAACGATAAAAAATTCTTCATCGATTGCAATCAACGCTATAGCCCCGCCATTGGTGCGTTGGCTCTTTAAGCGATCAATAATGTGAGCCAAGTCATGCGGATTGGGTAGTCTGGCAAGGTTCCAGCGTCCCTCTTCATGCCAAGCGGCTACGGCGATATCAACATTCTCACTCATCGCCGCCCCCCAATTCACATGCTCTCAGGTTGCATCTTGACACTCATTTCTTAAGAAGAAAAGACCTGTAAGGTAGGGAACGTGAAAGTCCATGTCGCTAATCACCCGTTAATCTCGCATAAATTGACCGTTTTACGGGATGAAACCACCGACTCTCCGACCTTTCGTCGTCTTGTTGAAGAACTCGTGACATTGCTCGCATACGAGGCAACACGCGAAGTGCGCACCAAAACCGTCACCATCAAGACTCCCGTTGTCGTCACTCAGGGCGAAAAAATGGCAGATCCACGACCAGTTGTTGTGCCAATATTGCGCGCTGGCCTTGGAATGCTCGAAGGCATGGTGCGTTTAGTTCCGACAGCTGAAGTTGGTTTTCTTGGAATGGTTCGCGATGAAAAAACATTGTTGGCGAGCACCTATGCAAACCGACTCCCTGATGACCTATCCGGTCGTCAATGTTTTGTACTCGATCCGATGTTGGCAACTGGCGGAACTCTTGTCGCTGCCCTTAACTATCTCATCGATTTAGGCGCTACTGACGTAATCGTCATCTGCATCATCGCCGCCCCTGAAGGTATTGCCTATATGGAACAAGCATTCGAAAACTGTCCCGTACCAATCACAATTGTTACAGGAGCACTGGATACAAAATTAAATGAGAATGGTTACATCGTGCCGGGTCTAGGTGACGCGGGCGACCGACTTTACGGAGTTGTTTAACATGGCATCTACTAGTCCTGGGTATGGAATCACGATTCGCATAGAAGGCGCGCCTTCGGCGCAGCCAGTGGCAGAGGCCACGGCAGCAATTACAAAAGCCGGTGCCACGATTACTGCACTCGATGTTGTTGAGTCCCTCCTGGACAAGGTCGTAGTCGACGTCACATGCGACACCATCAACGCCGAACATGCCGAAGAAATCACAAAGGCCATCAGCGCTCACGCTGGCCTGACTGTTCGAAAGGTCAGCGATCGCACCTTTCTATTGCATCTCGGTGGAAAACTGGAAATTCAATCAAGAGTACCTCTGAAAACCCGCGACGACCTTTCACGTGCATATACACCTGGTGTCGCACGTATTTGCCAGGCAATCGTCGATGATCCAACTGATGCTCGGCGACTCACAATCAAGCGCAACACCGTCGCGGTCGTAACAGATGGCTCAGCCGTACTCGGCCTTGGAAATATCGGACCTGAGGCTGCACTTCCTGTTATGGAGGGAAAAGCAGTGCTATTCAAACGTTTTGCAGATGTAGATGCTTGGCCAGTTTGCCTGGATACTCAAGATGTAGATGAAATTGTCCGAACCGTTCAGTTAATCGCCCCTGTGTACGGCGGCATCAACCTTGAGGATATTTCCGCGCCTCGCTGCTTTGAAGTTGAAAGACGCCTTCGCGAACTTCTCGATATCCCCGTTTTCCATGACGACCAACATGGAACCGCAGTCTGCGTACTTGCGGCTTTGACCAATTCTTTGAAGTTGGTAAAGAAGAACATGGGTGATTGCAAGATTGTCATCAGTGGAGCGGGAGCAGCTGGCACCGCTATTGCGCGACTACTCACCATCAGCGGAGCAAAAAACATTATTGCTTTTGACTCTAAGGGTTCAATCAATAGCGGTACAGTTACAAAAGACCCCATGCGTCAGTGGTTTATCGACAACTGCAACCCAAATGATTTTGTTGGGAAGATGACCGAAGGAATTGTTGGGGCAGACGTATTTATTGGAGTTAGCGCCGGAAATATCTTGAAGGAAGCCGACATCGTTTCGATGGCCAAGGATTCGATCGTTTTCGCGCTTGCAAATCCAGATCCAGAGATCGACCCTTACATCGCGCGCAAGCACGCCGCAATTGTTGCGACGGGGCGTAGCGACCAGCCAAATCAGATTAACAATGTTTTGGCGTTCCCCGGAATATTCCGCGGACTTCTCGATGCCAACGCGCACACAATTACGGACGAACTTTTGGTTGCTTGCGCAGAGGCCATTGCAGGATGCGTCTCCACAGAGCAGCTCAACACATCATTCATCGTCCCAAGCGTATTTGATCCAAACGTCGTGAAGTCTGTTGCTGCAGCCGTTAAGAGAGTCGTCTCTTAGAAGAGTTACGGTTTGATCAGTACTCGTTAGCTATAAATAATTGCTGCGCTGGGAATTTCGTAAGGATGTGAACACCACCTTCGGTGACCACAACCTCTTCCTCAATACGCGCAGCTGAAACGCCGTCCGAAGCAGGGCAATACGTTTCCAGCGCAAAAACCATGCCTGCTTTGATTTCTATCGGATTTTCAAGGCTGTTTAAGCGAGAAATGATGGGCCTTTCGTGGAGTCCAAGCCCCAAACCGTGACCAAACTGCAATCCGAATGCAGCTAACTCGTCGGTGAAACCGAAATCCTCAGCCTTTGGCCAGACCTTGGCAATCTGATCTGTGCCTACACCAACGCGGACAGTGTCAATGGCGGCATCCATCCACTCGCGTGCCTTCGTGTAGGCATCATGTTGGCTTGCTGTTGCGCTGCCGACAGCGAAGGTTCGGTAGTAGCAAGTCCGGTATCCGTTGAAGGAATGAATGATGTCGAAGAATGCCTGATCACCCGGACGAATAATCCTGTCGGTGAAATTATGTGGATGGGGATTGCATCGATCACCAGAGATCGCATTGATTGCTTCGACTTGATCTGAGCCCATCTCGTAGAGACGCTTATTTGCTAGCGCAACAATCTCGTTCTCGCGGATGCCAGGCTTGAGAACATCGACGATGTTCTGGTAAACACCATCGACCATTGCAGCGGCTTGATTCAAAAGCATAATTTCATCGACTGATTTGATGACGCGAGCATCCAACATGTACTGCTGGGCATCGACAACCTTGAGACCTTGGCGCTGCATCTCAAAGAGGAATGCCGGCTCCACTATGTCGACTCCAACTGGCAGATCGGCCACTCCAGCCTCGACTAAGAGTGATTTGATCTCTTTGATGGCTGATTCCATTAATCCCGCGGACGGGGCTACAGCGCCTCTCATACCCAACATTCCAGGGCGGTTGTTCTCTGGTTTAAGCCATGGCGAATACAACTTGTGATGGCGAACTGCAGAACCAAAATCCCAGAGCATCGGCTCGCCACCATCACGAGTCAAAAGCGCATAGCGTGTCATCTTGTCGCCTAGGGCGCCGCCGATCCACGTTTGAGTGGTGTATCTGATGTTGTAAAAATCGAAGAGCAAAAACGCACCGCATTCACTGCTATTTAGAGCTTCTTTTGCTCGGCCGATTCGGTACTTTCGGAGACGGTCAAAATCAACACGGGACTCGTAATCGACTCCCATATGCCCTGGAGCGGCTAATGGTGGTTCTTTTTTCATGAGATGGCGCCTCTGGGCTGTGTCAAGAAACTTATGGCACGCCAGTATTTGTAACGATTGCGCATCTATTGGGGAGGGATTCATAGGTTTCATGAGGGTAATCACCTATTGTTGCCAAAATGGTTAGCACTCTTGCCGATGTAGCCGAAGCTGCAGGCGTTCACCCGGGTACTGCTTCCAAGGCGCTCAACCCGGAGTCGCGACACCTCGTAGCCGCCGAAACGGTCAAACGCGTGCTCGAAATTGCAACCAAGTTGAATTACCAGCCCAACTCTCTTGCGCGTGGACTGCGTACTAAACGCTCGTACACCGTCGGCTTCATGGTTCCGGATCTCATCAACCCCCTCTTCCCGCCCATTGTGAGAGGGGTCGAAGAGGTACTCGGACCCGCAGGCTTGAGCGCCCTCATCGTAAATACCGACAATGATCCGAAAAAGGAAATGCAACTCTTCGATACTTTAGTGAATCGGCGCTGTGACGGATTCATTTTTGCCACCGCGTTCCGCAACGATCCAGTTGTCAAAGAAATCGTCAAACGCAAAATTCCCGCGGTCTTGGTGAACCGTCTAACAGAAACGCAACTGCTGCCGGCAGTAGTAGGAGATGAAGCCACCGAAGTACGACATGCCATCGAACACCTCGTCAAACTTGGTCACCGACGCATCGCACATATTGCCGGTCCACAGAACTTGTCGACAGGTTACATACGTTTACGTGCGTTTCAAGAAGTTATCGGCGACTCAGGACTTGTTGAGGCAGATTGCCCAACTGTTGTTTCAACTGGTTACAACGAAAGTGCGGGAACTGAGGCGATCGCAAAACTTCTTGCGCAACCTGGCCCAAGACCTACAGCGATATTGGCAGCAAACGATCAATTGGCTATCGGAGTAATCGACGGTCTCAAGGCAGCTGGATTGAATTGCCCTCGGGATATGTCTGTCATTGGATTCAATGACATACCAATGATGGACCGCGTGCATCCCTCACTCACGACCTTCGCCCTTCCTAAACACCGAATGGGCGTGGAGGCAGCTGAAATACTGCGCGCGTGGATTGAAGGCGACGCTGCACCAGAGCCGAAAATTGTGTACTTGCCGTGCCCGCTTGTGATTCGAGAATCAACCGGACCTGCGCCCACTTCCTAAACGTTCGCTGTTCGCCAACACTCCGATGTACGTCATAAATATCCCAGTGACTAGATAAGCACCTACGTGTACTCCCTGGGAAGGAAGGAAGATGTCGAAAAGGAGCGAACCAAACAGCTGCCCACCAACACTAAAGAGAGTAAAAGTAAGTACTCCTAAGTGTTGAACTACGGTCGATGCGAATGCAATGTAGATCACTCCCGTGACGCCGCCAAGGTACATCCACCACGGAGTCAATTTCACTGGAGACAGGTGTGAATAATGTGTGATTAGCCCGATTGTAAATAGCAGCAGCAATAACGCAGTGCCTGTAATGAAATTCAACAATGTCGTCGCGAAACTCTGTCCAGAATGCTCATTTACTTGTCCATTGAGAGCGCGCTGCAATCCGATGATTCCCCCGGAAATAATGCCCAAAACAACTGCCGCCGAAGACATTGGTGCATCCAAGCGATCCCAAACAGAAATCACAACCGCGACGACTGTAAGAGCCGCAGCAGTAACTCTGCGGACCGAGATATGCCTCTTGCCTCCACCAGTAAGGCCGAGGCGATCGACGAGCAAGGAAATTGCAGTCTGGCCAGAAATTACCGAGACTGAATAGATCGCAACACCAATAAGGGGAACGATGTGAGTCTGAATCGCGATCACTACGCCACCAAGTGAGCCACCGAAGAGACGCCAACGGGGGATTGCACCGGAACTGGAGGCCCTGAAAATATTTCTTAGACCATTCTTAATCCCGTCGTGAAAATAGGTGAAGACCATCAAGACGACGAGGCCGGAACCGAAAGAAATACATGCCGCCTCTAAGCTGTTCTGAAGACGAAAAGCTAGTTCCCCGTTTGCCCGAGACTGCACTGCAACGAAGATTCCAGAAAGTGCTGCCAATATGTCCAAACGCATGGGCGTTAGTTTCCCATAGCAAGGGTCGTCGCAAGCCATTCTTCTTCAAGCTTTGCTTGGTCGGATCTGATGATTTCTAGCTCCTTGTCGATTTGGGCCAATCGATCTGGGTCAAAGGCGGCTGATTCTTGAGCAAGCACCAGAGTGGAAATCTTCTCCGAAATTTTTTCCAGTTGTCTTTCAACACGAACAAGGTCCTTTTTCAATTGCCTCTGAGAAGCCGCGTTCGAGATCTCCTTCTTCGGAGTCTCGCTCTCATTCATCTGTGCGATCATCGCCTCGCGTTGTTCTAAATATTGATCCACCCCCCGAGGCAGGTCGCGAAGTTGCCCATCGCCCAGCAGACCGACAAAACGGTCGCACACTCGTTCGAGGAAATATCGATCGTGTGAGATCACCAGAATTGTTCCGCTGTAACTGTCGAGTAAATCTTCCAACTCGGTCAGAGTCTCGATATCAAAATCGTTAGTGGGCTCATCTAGAAGGAGAACGTTTGGGCTGTCCATGAGAAGCCGCGTCAGTTGAAGTCTGCGCTTCTCGCCACCAGAGAGATCGCCAACCGGAGTCCATTGCGATTCACGATCAAAACCAAGCCTTTCGCATAATTGGGAGGCAGAGAGTTCCTTCCCATTTCCTAACTCGACGCGGTTAGCTACATCCTCAACTGCCTCTAGAACTCTCCATTTCGGATCCAATTCGGCTAGATGTTGTGTCAAAAATGCTGGTTTTACGGTCACGCCTTTGACCAGTTTCCCGGCGGCCAGTTTGTTCTCACCCACCAGCGTCCGAAGCAGAGTCGTCTTCCCGGCTCCATTAATCCCCACAATTCCAATGCGGTCGCCGGGACCGACGTTCCAATAAACATCATTAAGGAGTTCTTTCTCCCCGGCGCAGATACGCGCATGATGTAACTCGTAAACAGTGTTGCCGAGGCGATTTCTGGCAAAACGGAGAAGCTCAGTGCCATCTCTCGGCGGCGGCTCGGAAGCGATAAGTTCATTGGCCGCATCTACGCGAAATTTCGGTTTTGCTGTGCGCGCAGGTGCACCCCGCCGTAGCCATGCAAGTTCCTTCCGGATCAGCATGCTTCTTCTGCCCTCCAGAACAGAGGCCTGCCGTGAGCGTTCGGCCTTCGAAAGCACATACGCTGAATAACCGCCGTCATATTCTTCGACTTTCCCGTCGACTACTTCCCATGTCCGATCAGTCACTGCATCGAGAAACCACCGATCGTGCGTGATCACAGCAACGGCAAGTTCTTTTCGCTGGTTTAAATACCTCGACAACCATGCGACGCCTTCGACGTCTAGATGGTTTGTCGGCTCATCCAAAAGCAGAAGATCTACGTTACTTATTAGTAGTTTGGCAAGGCCAACTCGTCGTCGCTCTCCACCGGATAACGCACTGAACTTCCGGTCGAAAAACTCATCGGAGTGTCCTCCGAATAAGCCGTCAAAGACTTCTCTAATTCCTGGCTCGCGCGCCCATTCGTGTTTCTCTTTGTTGCCAAGAACAACTTCACCAACGGTTGCCGAAGGATCTGCAACATCTACTTGGGACAACAGCCCAACTCTTATGTCGTTGGTTCGAGTTACTCGACCTTTATCTGGCGGCTCGACTCCTGACATCACTCGAAGGAGAGTACTTTTGCCAGAACCGTTACGGCCGACGATGCCGATTCGATCGCCTTCAGAAATACCAAGGAAGACATCATCTAGCAGAGGCCGAATATCAAAGGCTTTGAAAACTCCCTCGAGATTCACCAAATTGCGCGCCATAAGGGATGAGTCTAACTAAGTAAACTTGAGGGAAATTCTTCCTTAAAGCGCCCTGCCGACTACGTGATAGCGAACTCCGGTCCATTTTTCTTCCCTGGTGACGCCACGGCCGTCCAGAATTGTTTTCACGCCCGGTAGGTCGCTCGGGGCAAGATCGCGATATTGAGCATGGTCCGCCTGAACTATCGCAGCATCGACAGCGTCCCCATAGTGATACGGGGCGAATCCATAGTGTGCGAGTTCGTCATCGGTGTACATCGGATCATGAACACTCACCACTGCTCCCATCTCCTTCAATGCGGCAACAGTAGGGAAAACGCCAGAAAACGCTGTCTCTTTTACTCCACCGCGGTATGCGGCGCCAAGTACTGCAACTCTCTGGCCCTTCAGATCGCCATGAATCTTGGCGAGAGTATTCACCACATGTGCAGGCATTGCGGCGTTGGCACTTCTTGCAGCGCTGACCACTGTTGCCGCCGGATCGTTCCACAAGTAGAAACGAGGATAGATAGGAATGCAGTGCCCACCTACGGCAATACCTGGACGATGAATGTGCGAGAACGGTTGTGAATTTGAAGCATCAATCACTTTCTGGACATCAATTCCGTTGACCTCAGAAAAGAGTGCGAATTGATTTGCAAGAGCGATATTCACATCACGATAAGTAGTCTCCGCCAACTTTGCCAGTTCTGATGCTTCAGCGCTCCCAAGATCCCACACTCCATTACCTTGCGCTAAATCTGGGCGCTCATCAAAATCAAGAACTTCTTCGTAGAATTTCACACCGCGGGCACCACTTGCATCATTGATTCCACCCACTAATTTCGGATACTTTCGAAGATCAGCAAACACGCGACCGGTAAAAACACGCTCCGGTGAGAAGACAAGATGAAAATCAATACCGGCTTTAAGTCCCGAAAGCTTTTCCAATGCTGGAGCGAATCGGTTGCGGGTGGTGCCGACGGGCAGAGTGGTTTCATAAGAGACAAGAGTCCCAGGCTTTAAACCCTTACCAATGGACTCTGTTGCGGCATCCATCCAACCGAAATCAGGAACTCCTTCTTTATCAACGAAGAGCGGGACAACGACAACGACGGCATCACTTTCGGCAACAGCGGATGTCGTATCCGTCGTTGCGCGTAAGGCGCCACTTTTCACGACCTCTGATAGATATTCGCCTAGGTGGGCCTCACCTGGAAATGGCTCCACTCCTGCATTGACTTGTTCTACTGTCTTCTCGATGACGTCCGCACCGATCACCGAATGTCCTTTGCGCGCAAACTGGACGGCTAGCGGTAGACCAATCTTGCCAAGGGCGACGACGGTGATTTTCATCAATAAGTCCTTATCTATTGCTGTTTTTCGAGGAGAAGCCATCATGGGCAGCCACTAGTTTATCGCCTTGCCGCTCCCATGAATATTCATCGAGCATGGACTCGGTGATGGCACCGGTAAATCGGGCCCGTTCGGCGGAGATTTGGATAAAACAATCTGCCAGTTCTTCTGCGAGCCCTGCGGTAAAGACGAGACCGTTTCCTTGGAGCAGGACTTCCTCAGCCATGGTCTTCACATCGCTCACGATGATGGGGATTCTCGCATGAAGATACTCAAAGTATTTTGTCACCAGCGAAATTTCATGATTTGGGTAATGCAGAATCGGAATAACACCACTGGTCGCATCAGAGGAAAATGTCGAGACATACCACTCTGGTACATACGGATGAACATGTACCCGATCACCCACACCGAGAGATTCTGCTCTCGCTTGTAGTTTCTTCACATATGGAGAGTTGGGGTTGACGACCAATCCGACATGGTGGCCTTCGGCCTTAACAAGGGCGTCGATCATGGCGTCAAGTCCGCGCTGTGGCGCAGCTGCACCCACGTAAATATGTAGTGGAACGCCTTGAGCCAATCCGATTTTGGTGCGAATTGTCTTAAGTTCGCCATCCACCTTTGGCTGAATACGCCTCGGTGCGTTAAGGACCACGGTCGGACGCTCTTGTAATCCGTAATCACTGGCTAGCATTCCGGCGATCGTTTCGGACACTGTCATGACTGTGTCGACGCGCTTGATCGAAGTCTGCTCCAACAAAGTCATGGCGCTCT
>Ga0315268_10006050_pt1 | contig 12924 bp, 9 predicted proteins | sample C1_top_MG_FD_204535 | JGI IMG/M metagenome (GOLD analysis project Ga0315268, IMG submission 204535) | Sediment microbial communities from Yellowstone Lake, YNP, Wyoming, USA - C1_top | ecosystem: Environmental > Aquatic > Freshwater > Lake > Sediment | place: USA: Wyoming | collected 2017-08-01 | reverse complement strand
GCTGGAGACGACCTCCGTGCCGGCCGTCCCGGCACCGTGGTTCGGGCAGTCGTGGAGCCAGTCGGCGTTGTCCGCCGGGAGCTGCGCGTCGAGGGCGACGTCGTAGTTGATCGCCTCGTAGGCCCAGCCAATGACCGCCGGGGTCGGGCAGCCATGGGGCACCTCGTCGCCGTAGGCGAGCACCCGCGAGCCCTCGTAGCCGACGTAGGCGTACCAGCCGGCGAGGGCAACGACGAGGAGGCCGACGGCCACGGCGACGAGCCGGCGCATCATCTCACCCCTCGATCGGCGGATCCGCCACGGACGCAACGCATCCTGACGGCGCCGCAGCGCAGGCGCCAGTGCTGAAGTGCGCGAACTGACGCCGCTCCCCTACCCGCCGGCGCGCTCGCGCAGGAGCCGCACCAGCCGGTCGGCGATCACGTAGCTCCGCCCCCCGCCCATGACCAGGACGACGTCGCCGGGCGCCACCGCCTCGGCCAGGAAGTCGGCGGTGGCCTCCACCGAGCCGGGCGCGGCCGCCGCGTTGTCTCCGCCGGCCCGTCGCACGGCCGCAGCGAGGCCGGCCGCCGAGGCGACGGTCGTGTCCGGGTCGCGCCCGGCCCAGATGTCGGCGATGGTGACCCGGTCGGCCCGCGCCAGAGCGTGGGCGAAGGCGTCGAGCAGGGCAGCCGTGCGGTGGTAGGTGAGCGGCTCGTAGACGGCCCAGGCGCGCCGGCCCGGGTATGCCCGGCGGACCGCCTCCAGGCTGGCGGCGATCGCCGTCGGGTGGTGGGCGTAATCGTCGAGGACGGCCACCCCGCCGACCTTCCCCTTCAACTCCAGCCGCCGCCCGACGCCGGCGAAGGTGCCCAGCGCCTCCATCGCGGCTTCGCCTGGTGCGCCGGCCACGACCGCCCCGGTGAGCGCCAGGAGGCCGTTGGCGGCGTTGTGCCGCCCGGGCAGGACGACGGGCCCGGCCAGCGAGCCGGGGCCAAGGCCCTCGACAACGAGGTGCGATCCCCCACCCTCCGCGGGCCTCGCCCTGCCCACGACGACCTGCGCAGCTCCGGCACCAGAATAGAACACACGTTCCAACATCTGCTCCACGCCCGGGTCGTCTCGGAGCCCAACGGTCACCAGGCGGCCGGGCCAGTCCCGGAGCCGGCGGAGGAGCCGGGTGACGCCCGGATCACCGGCGTTCGCCACCAGGACGGGCCGCTCCCCTCCCCCGTCGAAGGCACGGACCCAGCCCTCGAAGGCGGCCACGACGTCGTCGAGGGTGGCGAAGACATCGGGATGGTCCCAGTCCGCGTTCGTCAGCAGGCCGATCGCCGGCCGGTACGGGTCGAAGTTGCCAGCGTACTCGTCCGCCTCGACGACGAAGTCGGGCCCGCCCCCGTCGCGCACGGGCGACGGCAGGCCGCCCCCGGCGAGGGCAGCCGGCAGGAGCGCTCCGACGAAGGCGCCGGGGTCCCGCCCGGCGGCGGCGAGGAGGTGGACGAGCCAGCCGGTCGTCGTCGACTTGCCGTGTGTCCCGGCGACACCGATGAGGCGTGCCGCACGGGTGGCAGCGACGTCGGCGATGAGCTGCTGGAGACTCGTCGCCGGGATGCCGAGGCGGCGGGCGGCGGCCAGCTCGGGATGGTCCGGGCGGACCGCGGTGAGCGCCTTGGTCACCGCCAGCCGATCGACGAGGGGGTGGTCGCCGTCCGCGACGTGAGCCGGGTCGTGGGCCCAGGCAAGGGGCAGCCCATCGGCGACCAGGGGCGGAGTGTACTGGCCGGGGCCACCGGGGTCGCAGCCCGAAGCCACCGCGCCGGACCGGGCGGCCAGCAGCAGGGCGGCCGCCCCGGCCGCCCCGGACGCCCCGAGGACGTGGATGCGCTCGCCGCCCGGGATCGGCCGGGCCGGTCGCGCAGGCTCCAGCCCGGCGCTGACCTCGGCCGCCGTCCGGGTCACGTGGCGGGCGGGACCTCGGGCTCGGCCCGCGCGGCCTCGGCGGCAGGTTCGGCGAGCTCCGCTGCTGCAGGCTCCGCCGCCGGTGCCTCGGGCTCGAGCGCCTCGGCGAGCTCCGCTGCTGCAGGCTCCGCCGCCGGTGCCTCGGGCTCGAGCGCGTCCGCTGCTGCAGGCTCGACGGCCTCGGGCAGCGGCTCGCCGACAGCCCAGAGCGGGGGCTCTGCAGCCGGCTCGGGGACGACGATCCCGGGCATCGGCTCGGCCTCGGCGCCGACCCCCGGGGCCGGCTCCGGCTCGAAGGCGACCGCCGGCAGCTCCCCTGGCTCGGCGGGTGCTGCCCACGGTCCGGACGCCGGCACCGCCTCGGGCTCCAGCTCGACCGCGCCTGCCCCGGGCTCCGGTTCGAACGCCGGCACCGCCTCCGGCGGGCCGGCCGTCTCCACCTCGGGGACGAGCCCCTCCTCCGGCGCCAGCCGGTCCACCGACACCCAGCGCCGGTCGATCGGGAGGTGGAGGACGGTCACCCGTCGCCCGCCGATCGCCTCGCGGAGAGCCGGCTCGAAGGCGTCGTCGGACTCGACCCGGGTCGCCCGAGCCCCGAGGCCCTCGGCGACGCGGACGAAGTCGATCGGGCCCAGGTCCGTCGCGACCGGCGGCAGCCCCTGACGATCCTGGTGGTCGCGGATCGTCTGGTAGCGGGCATTGTCCATGACGATCGCGACCGGGTGAGCTCCCTCCCGGACGGCGGTTTCGAGCTCGGCCATCGTCATCGCGAAGCCGCCATCGCCGGCGAGCGCCACGACCGGCCGGCCGGGTGCCACCAGGGAGGCGGCGATCCCTGCCGGCAGGCCGAAGCCCATCGCTCCCGAGGTCGTGCCGATGAACGTGCCCGGCCGCCGGAAGCGGAGACCGCGGGCGGCCCAGCCGCCGAAGTGTCCGGCGTCGGTGGTGACGATCGCATCCGGCGGGAGGATCCGCCCGAGCGCCGCGACGACCCGCCCGGGGTGGACCCCAGGACCGTCCCACGGCGTCACGTCGACGACGCTCGCCGCCTCCCAGGCGGCGCGATCGGCCGCGTTCGCCGCTCGCCGCCGGTCGACCGACGTCGCGTCAAGGGCAGCACCGCCGAGCAGGCGACGGGCCTCGCGGACGAAGGTCCGGGCATCGGCGGCCAGCGCGATCGTCGGGCCGGGGAGCCCGGGCCGCGCCCCGAGTGGCTCCAGGTCGACGTGCGCCCAGCGGCTGCCGGGCCGCGGCACGGCGTAGCCGAACGAGGCAACCTCGTCGAGCCGGCAGCCGAGGACGAGCATCGCGTCGGCGGCCAGCAGCCGCTCCCGGACAGTGGACGCGGCGAAGTAGCCGCTCATCCCGAGGTAGAGCGCGTGGTCGTTCGGGAAGGCGTCGGGCCGCCGCCAGCCGGCGACGACAGGGACGTCGATCGTCTCGGCGAGCCGGACGAGGTCGGCCGTGGACCGCGACCGGAGGACGCCGGCCCCGGCCAGGATCACCGGGCGCTCGGCGTCGAGGAGCAGGTGGAGGACCCGCCTGACCGCCACCGGGTCCGGCGTGGGCGCGCGCGGCGGACCGAGCACCGGGCCGGCCGCGACCCTGCCATGCTCGGCCGGCACGTCCTCGTCGAGGAGGTCGGCTGGCAGGGCAACGAGGACGGGCCCTGGTCGGCCGTTCATCGCCTTGCGCAGCGCCTCGTCGAGGATCGACGCCAGCGACGCAGCGTCGCGGACCTCGGCGCTCCAGCGGCAGAGCCGCCCGACCGTCCCGGTCAGGTCGATCTCCTGGAACGCCTCGCGGCCGCGGACCGCCCGCTCAACCTGCCCGACGAGAGCCACGAGCGGCGCGGAATCGGCCTGGGCGACATGGAGCCCGATCGCCAGGTTGGACGCGCCGACAGCACGCGTCGCCAGGACGACCGCCGGCCGACCCGTCAGGGCGCCGACCGCGGCCGCCATGAAGCCGGCGCCACCCTCGTGACGCGTGGCCACGACGCGGATGCCGGCGGCGGCGACACCGTCGAGGAGGGGCAGGAAGCTCTCACCCGGCACGGTGAAGGCGAGGCGGACCCCGGCGTCGGCCAGCGCCCGGCCGATGAACCGGCCCGCGGGGACCGGGGTGGCGGTCGTTTCCATGGTGCTCCCCTCCCCTAGCGGTAGTTCTCGAACTGGAGCGGGACCACCTCATCGAGTGCCCGCAGCCTGGCGATCACCTTCTGGAGATCGTCCTTGTTCCTGCCGGCGACCCGGACGGCGTCGCCCTGGACCTGGCCCTTCACCTTCGGGAACTCGTCGCGGATGATCTTCGCGATCTTCCGGCCGAGCTCGTCGGGGAGGCCACGGCGCAGGGCGACCCGCTGGCGGAGCCGGGCCCCGCCGGCCGGCTCGGGTGTGCCCCAGTCGAGGATCTTGAGGGAGAGTCCACGCCGGACCGCCTTCGATTCGACGAGGTCGCGGATCGCCCGCAGGCGCAGCTCGCTGTCCGTCAGGACGACCAGCGCGTCCTTCTCGAGGCCGATCACCGCCACCCCGCCCTTGAAGTCGAACCGGGTGGCGATCTCCCGCCGGGCCTGGTCGACCGCGTTGTGCAGCTCGCCGACGTCGAACTCGGACACGACGTCGAAGCTGAACTCGCCAGCCACCTCCACCTCCTGCGGCCCGTCGTCGGGGTCGCTTCACCGCTGCCGGGGCTTGCCGGCGCCAAGTATGCGGTCCGCGTCAGGGCCGCGTCCCGCCGCCGCGACGCGGCCGGCGACGGCCACCAGGAGCTCGAGGGCAGCGACAGCGCTCGACTCCTTGTTCGCCGCCCGGTCGTCGCCCCAGCGCCGTCGCTGGACCTCCGTCCCGGCGGGGCCGGCGACGGCCAGGTAGACGAGCCCGACCGGCTTGTCCGCCGTTGCCCCGCCGGGGCCGGCGATCCCCGTCGTGGCCGCGGCCAGGTCCGCGCCGAGGCGCGCCCGAGCGCCCTCGGCCATGGCACGGGCGACCTGGGCGCTGACCGCGCCATGGGCAAGGAGCACCTCCTCGCCCACCCCGAGGAGCGTCCGCTTGGCCGTGTCGGCGTAGGCCACGACACCGCCCAGGTAGTAGCCAGACGACCCGGCCACGTCAGTGAGCGCGTCGGCGAGCAGCCCGCCCGTGCACGACTCGGCGGTGGCCACGGTGAGGCCGGCCTCCAGGCAGGTCGCCTGGAGTCGGGCGGCGAGCTCGCGGAGCGTCGGAGCGGCCATGTCGGGCCGGTCAGCCGCCGGCCGCCCGCGTCGGCGGCTTGCCCGGCTCGATCCGCCATGAGCCCGGGTTGGCGGCTCTGCCCAGGGCCCCGTACTCGGTCCCGTTGACGGTCACGAAGGTCGTGCTCTCCTTGCCGGTCCGGAGCTCGATCAGGTTCGTGCCGGTGAAGGTGAGGGTCGTGCCGGCCGGGAAGACCTTGCCGCCGAGGCCGGTCTGGGACGAGATCCCGCCGTCGACCGAGACGCGCAGCCAGGTCCGCGAATCGTGGATCTCGATGACGACGTTCAGTCCGCGGTAGACGACGGTCACGGCCCGGGTCAGGGTCGCGGTCCGGCCCTCGGCGCCGAGCGCGGTCACGGTCAGGCGCCAGGCTCCGGCGGTCAGGTCGATCCGGCCCGAGAAGGCGCCGTCCGCGCCGACGTCGAGGCGGACCGTGCCCGGTGCCCGGGGCGTGGGGCTCTGCTCCGGCTGGCCGGGCGCCGGTCCGGCGTAGGCGGCACTGACGGTCACCTCGGTCGCGTTCGTGACGCCGCCCTTGACCGGGATCGCGCCGTTCTCGACCGTCACTCCGTCGGCCGGCGACACGAGGTCGAGAGCCGGTGCCTCGACCGGCGAGCTCGGCACGGTGATGACGATGTCGACCGGCTTGACGGCCCCCTTGCCGGTCGACGGGTCGACGGCCGTAACCTCGAACGGGTTCTCGCCGCGGCGCAGCTCCACCGTGGTCAGCCAGGTCCCATCGGGGCCGGCGCTGACCTGGATCTCGTCCCGCCCCGGCGCCCGGACCGTCACCAGCCCGCCGGCGACAGTCGTGCCCCGGAGGGCGTAGCTCGTCGTGTCCTCGGCGACCTCCACGACGGCCGTCGCCGGGTCGATGACGGTGAGCGGCGGCGGCTCGGTGAACCGGAGGAGCTGCAGTCCGAGGTAGGTCCCGAACGCCAGCAGGACGAGGACGAGGAGAGCGGCCACGACCACGCCCGGCGAGAAGGTAAACGCCTGGCCGGGCGCCTCGACGGCGACGGGGGCGAGGCTGACCGGGGCCGGCGGGGCGTCGCCCACGGCCCGGTGCCAGTCGGCGAGGAGGTCGCCCGCGTCGAGACCCAGGTAGCGGCCGTAGTTGCGCAGAAAGCCGGTCGAGTAGACGGTCCCGGGCAGGGCGTCGGGGTCGCCGCGCTCGAGCGCCTCGAGGTAGTGGCGCCGGATCTTCGTGTCGCGTTCCGCCCGGAGGAGGTCGATCGCGCGGGCCTCGCGGGCCGTCCGCAGGCGCTCGCCGAGCTGGATGAGCGCCGCCGACTGGGCGGGGCGGTCGCGCCGCTCGTCCCGACTGGAGCGCGGCCGCTCGGGACCGGCGGAGCTGGGACGGGCCTGGTCGCGGGCGGTCACGCGTCGTCCTCGGCCGGCCCCGGGGCGCCCCAGCCGCGGCTCGGTGCGTCGCGGCGGAGCACCTGGCGGGCGTTCGACCCGTCGAACGGCCCGACGAAGCCGCGCGCCTCGAGCTGGTCGATGATCCGGGCGGCCCGGGCGTAGCCGATCTTGAGTCGCCGCTGGAGGAGCGAGGCCGATGCCCGGTCGTACTCCTGGACGACGGCCACGGCGTCGGGCAGGAGCCGGTCGGCGTCGGCGTCGAGGAGGTCATCGAGACCACCCTCGCCGTCCTCGTCCGTCTCGACGATCGAGAGGTCGTAGTGCGGCTCGGCCTCGGCCCGCCAGTGGGCGGTCACGGCCCGGATCTCGCGGTCCGATACGAAGACACCCTGAAGCCGGATCGGGCGGGGCAGGTCGGACGGCTGGAAGAGCATGTCGCCGCGGCCGATGAGGTCCTCCGCCCCGGGCGCGTCGAGAATCGTCCGCGAGTCGATCTGGGAGGCCATGGCGAAGGCGATCCGGCTCGGGAAGTTGGCCTTGATGAGCCCGGTGACGACGTTGACGGACGGCCGCTGGGTGGCCAGGACGAGGTGGACGCCGGTCGCCCGGGCCTTCTGGGCGAGGCGGACGATCGGCTCCTCGGCCGTCTTGCCGTCGCGCATCATGAGGTCGGCGAGCTCGTCGACGATGATGACGATGAACGGAAGGCGGTCGGCCGGATCGGCCCGCATCTCGTTGTAGGCGACGATGTTCCGGGCGGTCGCCCCGGCGAACCGCCGGTAGCGGCTCTCCATCTCGCCGACGGCCCACTTGAGGGCCGCCAGAGCGCGGCTCGCCTCGGTGACGACCGGCACGAGGAGGTGGGGGATCCCGTTGTAGTCGGCCAGCTCGACACGCTTGGGATCGACGAGGATGAGCCGGACCTCGTCGGGCGTGGCACGCATGAGCAGGCTGGTGATGACGGCGTTCACCATGACGCTCTTGCCCGAGCCGGTCGCCCCGGCGATGAGGAGGTGGGGCATCTTCGCCAGGTCGGCGGCGCGGGGGTGGCCGGCCACGTCCCGGCCGAGGGCGAAGGCGACCTTCGACGACAGCGCCCAGGCCTCGGGGTCCTCGAGGATGCGGCGGATCGCGACGACGTTGAAATCCATGTTCGGGATCTCGATCCCGACCACGCTCTTGCCCGGGATCGGCGCCTCGATCCGCAGCGTCCGGGCGGCGAGGGCCATCGCCAGGTCGTCGGCCAGGCCCTCGATCCGGCTCACCTTGACCGACGGGTCGGGCTCGACCTCGTACTGGGTCACGACCGGCCCCGCGTTCCAGCGGGTCACCCGGGCCGGGATGTTGAAGCTGGCGAGCTTGCCGACGATGATCGCCGCGTTGCGCTCGTGGTCCATGCCGGTATCCGTGCTCCGGCTGGCGATGTCTTCGAGGAGCGTCGTCGGCGGCAGGCGATACTCGCGACGCTCCCGCGGCGGTTGGATGTCGGCGGCCTCGGTGACGTCGGTGCGATCGCGCCGCTCGACCGCCACGGCGGCCAGGTCAGCCGACGGGCCCGCCTCGGCCCCGGTGCCGATCACCGCGGCCGGCACCGGGACAGCAGGGGCGACCCCGCCGAAGACGGACGATTCGACGGCCGGCGACGGGATCGGCGACGGGATCGCCGGCCGCGGGGTCTCGCGAGCGCCGCGGCCGTTTCGAACCGTGGCCCCGTCGCGTGTCCCGTCGCCCGGCGAGGGCTCCAGCCGCGCGGCCGCCCCGGCGACGGCGTCCGCCGCGGGGGCAGCGACCGCGCTGCCGACGCTGCGCGCCGCCCGGGCGAACGGCCCGAGGAGGTCGCGGACGCCGGTGTCGAGGGCGACGACGAAGCCGACGACGATGAGGGCCACGAGGACGACGATCGCTCCCGGCAGCGACAGCAGCCCGGCCAGGAAGTCGGCCAGCGCCGAGCCGATCCGGCCTCCGCTGCGGCCATCGGCCAGGCCGGCATCGACGAGGGCGGCGAGCAGGCCCAGGCTGGCCACGTAGGCGAGGGCGAGGCCGAGGAGCGTGCGGCCCCAGCCAGAGCCGGGCCGCTTCCCCGGGCCCCACTCCACGTACCAGCCGCCGCCGAGGAGGAGGACCGGGAGCAGCCAGCGCCCGGTCCCGAACCAGGGGGCGATGACGTTCCGGATCCCGTCGGTCAGGGCACCCCCGCCGGACAGGACGAGGCCGATGAGGAGCACCGCCCCGATGACCATGAGGACGATGGCGACGATGGAGCGGGTGACGTCGGGTGAGAGGGCGAAGGCGGCTGCCCGGCGCGCCGGGCGCCGGGCGCGGGGACGGCCGCTCGAGGTGCGCCGGTTGCGAGCCATCGACTAGACCTCGACCACGACCGGGAAGACCATCGGCCGGCGCTTCGTCTGCTCGTAGAGGTGGCGCGACACGCCGTCCTTGATCTGGCTCTTGAGGAGGGCGACCTCGCTGATGTGCTCGCCCGGCATTCGAATCGAGGCGATCACCTGCTCGACCGCCGCCTCGAGGATCGGGTCGCGCTCATCCGTGACGAAGCCCCGGGTGACGATCTCGGGCCGGCCGACGAGCGCCCCGGTCTGCTTGTCGACCGTGACCACGATGAGGAACATGCCGTCGGTCGCGAGCGCCCGGCGGTCGCGGAGGACGACCTCGCTGACGTCGCCGACGGAGAGGCCGTCGACGAAGACGTAGCCGGCGGCCACCGGCGCGCCGCGGCGGGCCGTGCCGTCGGCGAAGAACTCGATCGGCTGGCCGTTCTCGATGATGAAGACGTTCTCGGGCGCGACGCCGGTCTCGATCGCCAGCCGGCCGTGCTGGACGAGCATCCGGAACTCGCCGTGCATCGGGATGAAGTGGCGCGGCCGGGTCAGGACGAGCATCAGCTTCAGCTCCTCCTGGCTGGCATGGCCCGAGACGTGGGTGTGGCGGATGGCGTGGTAGTAGACGTTCGCCCCCGCCTTGAAGAGGTTGTCGATCGTCCGGGCGACGTACTCCTCGTTGCCCGGGATCGGGCTGGCCGAGACGATGACCGTGTCGCCGGGCTGGATCTCGACGTAGCGGTGGTCGCGGTTGGCTATCCGGGCGAGACCTGCCATCGGCTCGCCCTGGGCCCCGGTCGTGGCGATGACGAGGCGGCCCAGCGGCGTGCTGGCGATCTGGTCCTTCGACACCATCCGCGACGGCGCGTACTGGAGGTAGCCGAGGTCGGTCGCGATCCGGACGTTCTGCTCCATCGACCGGCCGACGACGGCGACCTGGCGGTCGAAGGTGGTGGCGGCGTCGATGACTTGCTGGATGCGGGCGATGTTGCTGGCGAAGGTGGCGACGATCACCCGGCCCTCAAGCGGCTCGATGATCTCTCGAAACGCCTCGCCGACGGTCCGCTCGGACGGGGTGTAGCCGGGGTTCTCGGCCCGGGTCGAGTCGGACATGAGGCAGATCACGCCCTCCGCCCCGAGGCGGGCCAGGGCGCCGTAGTCCGACGGCTTGCCGTCGACCGGGGTGTGGTCGAACTTGAAGTCGCCGGTGTGGATGACGGTCCCGACCGGCGTCCGGATGGCGAAACCCATCGCGTCAGGGATGCTGTGGCCGATCCGGAACGGCGCGAACCGGAACGGCCCGATCGCCAGGTCGTCGCCCGGGTCGAGCGGCAGGAGCTGGTTGCGGTGGAGCTTGTGCTCCTTGACCTTGACGGAGAGCAGGCCGCGGGCCAGGGTGGAGGCGTAGACCGGCACGCCCGGGAAGTCGGGCAGGACGTAGGGCAGGCCGCCGACGTGGTCCTCGTGGGCGTGGGTGATGACGAAGGCCCGGACCGCCTCGCGGCGCTCGCGCAGGTAGGTGACGTCCGGCACGACGAGGTCGATGCCGAACATCTCCTCGTCGGGGAACATGAGCCCGCAGTCGACGACGACGATGTCGTCGCCGTACTCGAAGACGTACATGCTCTTGCCGATCTCGCCGATCCCGCCGAGCGGGATGATGCGGAGGGGGGTGCCGAGGTCAGTGGAACGGGTGGACATCGACGGCCTCAGAACAGCGTCAGCTGGTCGGCCGCTGGCTCGTCGGCCGGCGGCGGGAGGGGCGGGAGCACCTCGGCCGCGGTGTCGGGCGGGGGCTCGTCCGCGGGCTGGAGCGCGGTCACAGGGCTGGCTGGCGCCTCGGCGGCGGTGTCCAGGACGGGCTCCGTCCCGGGGGGCGCTGCCTCGGCGGGGCCGGCACCAGCTGCCGCCGACGCCTCCTCGCCCGGGCCGGTCGCCGGCGACCCCGCCGCGGGCACCGCGCCCTCCGCGGCGCTGCGGCGGGCGCGCGCCTCCTCGAGGGCCCGGGGGATGAGGCGGACATCGGCCCGGGTCACCGCCTCGATCGCCGGGGCCCGCAGGGCCGCGGCGGGGTGGTACGTCGCCAGGACGAGCGCGCTCGGCGCCCCGCTCGACGGCTCGGCCGGACGGATCGTGCCGTGGGCCCGGGTGATCGTCGCCCCCGGCATGAACCGGGCCAGCGAGTACCGCCCGAGGGTCACGACCAGCGACGGGTCGAGCGCCTGGAGCTGGCGCCGCAGGTAGGGCAGACAGGCGGCGATCTCGTCCGGCGCCGGGTCGCGGTTGTCCGGGGGCCGGCACTTGACGATGTTGGTGATGAACACCTCGTCGCGTCGCCAGCCGATCGTGGCCAGGAGCTCCACGAGCAGGTCTCCCGCCCGCCCGACGAACGGCCGGCCGCTGCGGTCCTCGTTGAGCCCGGGGGCCTCGCCGACGAAGACGACCTCGGTCGCCGGGTGGCCCTCGCCGGGCACGGCCCGCGTCCGGCCCTCGTTGAGCCGGCAGCGGCGGCAGGCCCGGATCTCGGCCGCGACGGCCTCGAGCGCCGCGCGGCGCTCGGCGTCGATCATCCCGGCCCCCCACTGCCCGGCGAGCGTGCCCGGCGCCCGGCCGGCCGCACCCAGTCGCGGCCGGCGAGCAGCTCCGCCAGCTCGACGGCATTCGTGGCGGCGCCCTTGCGAACGTTGTCCGAGACGCACCAGAAGGCCAGCCCGCGACCGTCCGCCAGCGAGGCGTCACGCCGGATCCGGCCGACGAAGACCTCGTCACGCCCGGCCGCCTCGGTCGCCAGCGGGTAGACGTGGCTGGACGGGTCGTCACGGACGACGACACCCGGCACGGCGGCGAACAGCTCGCGCGCCTGCTCGGGCGTGACGGGTGCCCGCGTCTCGACGTGGACGGCCTCGGAATGGCCCACGAACACCGGCACGCGGACGGCCGTGCACGACACGCGCAGGTCTGGCAGGTGGAGGATCTTGCGGCTCTCGGTGACGACCTTCCACTCTTCGCGCGAGTAGCCGTTGTCGAGGAAGACGTCGATCTCCGGGATCGGGTTGAAGGCGATCGGGTGCGGGTAGACGACGGCGACCTTCGGGGCGCCGGCCGCGTGGGCGCGGATCTGGGTCTCCAGCTCGGCGATTGCCTCGGCGCCGGTGCCGCTCACCGCCTGGTAGGTATCGACGACGACCCGCTCGAGCCCGACCGCGTCGCGCAGAGCCGCGAGGAGGGGCACGAGCTGCATCGTCGAGCAGTTCGGGTTGGCGACGATCCCCTCGTGCCAGGCGAGGTCCTCGGGGTTCACCTGGCTGACGACGAGCGGCACGCCAGGCTCCATCCGCCAGGCGTTCGAGTTGTCGATGACCGTCGTGCCCTGGGCCACGGCCTGGGGCGCCAGCTCGCGAGACACCTCGGTCCCGGCCGAGAACAGGGCGATGTCGACCCCGTCGAAGGCCTCGCGCGTCGCCTCGCCCACCTCGACGGCCCGACCGGCGACGGGCACGGTCGTGCCGGCCGACCGGCCCGAGGCGAGCAGGCGGAGCCCGGCGAGAGGGACGCCGCGCTCCTGGAGGACGGTGATCATCGTTCTGCCCACGACGCCGGTGGCGCCGACGACCGCGACCGTGAGGGGGCGGGAGGATGCGATGGGCATGGCTCCGCTCATTCGTTCGGTTCCGCGGGCACGGGCCGAGTATAGCAGCGAGCCCCCGCGGTCCCGGGGGCTCGGCTCGTAGCCACGTGAATCTGCCAGGGCCACTGCAACATGAATCCGTCAGTCTCCCGAGATGGAGACGATGATCACGATGACCGCCAGGAAGCAGCACCGGGCGTGGGTCCTGACCAGGATCCTTCGGGGCGAGCTGTCGATCGCTCGGGGGAGCCGAGCTGCTGGACCTCTCCCTGCGTCAGCTGTGGCGCCTCCGGAGCGGCTTCGAGCGGGAGGGTCCGGCGGCGCTCGTCCACGGCAACCGGCGTCGGCCATCGCCCCGCCGGACCGGGGCCGCCCTGTGCCGGCGGTTTATCGAGCTCCGCCAGACGCGGTACGCCGA
>Ga0315268_10006049_pt1 | contig 12925 bp, 10 predicted proteins | sample C1_top_MG_FD_204535 | JGI IMG/M metagenome (GOLD analysis project Ga0315268, IMG submission 204535) | Sediment microbial communities from Yellowstone Lake, YNP, Wyoming, USA - C1_top | ecosystem: Environmental > Aquatic > Freshwater > Lake > Sediment | place: USA: Wyoming | collected 2017-08-01 | reverse complement strand
CGCCGAAGGCACGCGCACCACGCCATCCATCATCGCTTACATGGAAGACGGCGAAGTACTGGTTGGCGCACCGGCCAAGCGCCAGGCGGTGACCAACCCGAAGAACACGCTGTACGGCGTGAAGCGCCTGATCGGCCGCCGCTTCGAGGAGCCGATGGTGCAGAAGGACATCGGCATGGTTCCGTACACTATCGTCAAGGCAAAGAACGGCGATGCCTGGATCAAGGTGCGCGACAAGGAAATTTCCGCACCTGAAATTTCTGCGCAAGTGCTGATGAAAATGAAGAAGACCGCCGAGGATTATCTGGGCGAGCCGGTCACCGAAGCCGTAATCACCGTACCTGCCTATTTCAACGACAGCCAGCGCCAGGCCACCAAGGATGCCGGGCGCATCGCGGGTCTGGAAGTAAAGCGCATCATCAACGAGCCGACTGCAGCCGCGCTGGCTTTCGGCCTGGACAAGCAGGAAGGCGACCGCAAGATCGCGGTGTATGACCTGGGCGGCGGCACGTTCGACATCTCCATCATCGACATCGCCGAAATCGAAGGCGAACACCAGTTCGAGGTGCTGTCCACGAACGGCGACACCTTCCTCGGCGGCGAAGACTTCGACATGCGCGTGATCGAATATCTGGTGGAAGAATTCAAGAAAGAAAGCGGCATCGATCTGAAGAAAGACATGCTTGCGCTGCAGCGCCTGAAGGATGCGGCGGAAAAGGCCAAGATCGAATTGTCATCCGCACAGCAGACCGAAGTGAACCTGCCTTACGTCACCGCGGATGCGACCGGCCCGAAACACTTGGCCGTAAAAATCACCCGCGCCAAGCTGGAAAGCCTGGTGGAAGACCTGGTCGCGCGCACTATCGAGCCGTGCAAGATCGCGATGAAGGATGCGGGCGTATCCGCCTCGGACATCGCCGACGTGATCCTGGTCGGCGGCCAGACCCGCATGCCGATGGTGCAGGAAAAAGTTAAGGAATTCTTCGGCAAAGAAGCGCGCAAGGACGTGAATCCGGACGAAGCCGTGGCCGTTGGCGCAGCGATCCAGGGCGGCGTGCTGCAGGGCGAAGTGAAGGACGTGCTGCTGCTGGACGTGACCCCGCTCAGCTTGGGTATCGAAACCATGGGCGGCGTGATGACCAAGCTGATCAAGAAGAACACCACGATCCCGACCAAGGCGTCGCAGGTGTTCTCCACGGCGGAAAACAACCAGTCTGCGGTGACCATCCACGTGCTGCAGGGCGAGCGCGAAGTGGCTTCCGGCAACAAGAGCCTGGGACAATTCAACCTGAACGACATTCCGCCCGCACCGCGCGGCATGCCGCAGATCGAAGTGACTTTCGACATCGACGCCAACGGCATCCTGCATGTGGGCGCGAAGGACAAGGCCACCGGCAAGGAATCGAACATCACCATCAAGGCCAACTCCGGCCTGTCGGAAGCGGAAATCCAGCAGATGGTGCAGGATGCGGAAGCCCATGCCGAAGATGACCGCAAGGCCGTTGAACTGGTGACGTCGCGCAACCAGCTGGACGCACTGATCCACTCCACGCAGAAATCGCTGAAGGAATACGGCGATCAACTGACTGCCGACGAGAAATCCAGCATCGAAGCCGCGCTGAAGGAAGCCGAGGAAGTGGTGAAAGGCGACGACAAGTCCGCTATCGACGCAAAAGCTGAAACGCTTGCCACCGCCGCGCAGAAACTGGGCGAAAAGATGTATGCCGCCGAAGCCGCCAAGGGCCAGGCCGGCGAGTCCGCACCGCACGGCGAAGCCAAGAAGGACGAAGGCGATGTGGTCGATGCCGAGTTCACCGAAGTGAAGGATAAGAAATAGCGAGAGAAGGGATAAGGGGGAAGGGAGAAGGGTGTGAAGCGCGCTCACCGTAACCTGAAAGCTTGGCAACAGGCAATCGAGTTGGTGACTGCTATTTACACCGCAACTTCCACCTTCCCCGCCCAAGAAAAATTCGGATTATCCAGCCAGCTGCAACGTGCAGCTGTTTCTGTTCCAACGAACATCGCAGAAGGCTTTGCTCGCAATGGAACCAAGGAGCTGCTACATTTTTTGAGCATCTCGGCTGGCTCACTTTCCGAGTTGGATACCTTGATCGAACTCGCCGCAAGATTGGGCTACCTGAATAACGCAGAGGAGTTGAACGGAAAAGTGGATGAAGTGTCAGGATTGTTAATGGGGTTGTCGGCATCGATCAAACGCCGCACCACCTTTTAACCCTTCCCCCTTCTCCCTTATCCCTTCCCATCATCAAATGAGCAAAAAAGACTATTACGAAGTGCTGGGCGTCAACCGAGACGCATCGGACGATGAAATCAAGAAGGCTTATCGCAAGCTGGCGATGAAGCATCATCCCGACCGCAATCCGGACAATCCGAAGGCGGAGGAACACTTCAAGGAAGCCAAGGAAGCTTACGAAACATTGAGCGACGCGCAAAAGCGCGCCGCCTATGACCAGTACGGCCACGCTGCAGCCGATGCCGGCATGGGCGGGGGGCAAGGGGCCGCAGGTTTCGATTTTTCCGACATCTTCGGCGACATCTTCGGCGGCGGAGGGCGCGGGCGCAGCAATGTGCACCGCGGTGCCGATCTACGCTACAACCTGGAGATCACGCTGGAGCAGGCCGCACGCGGCACGGAGACACAGATCCGCGTGCCAACGATGGCCGAATGCGGCACCTGCCACGGCAGCGGGGCCAAGCCCGGCACCAGCCCGACCACCTGCACCACCTGTGCGGGACACGGCCAAGTACGCATGCAGCAAGGGTTTTTCTCGATCCAGCAAGCCTGCCCGCGCTGCCACGGCAGCGGCAAGGTCATCTCCTCCCCCTGTACCTCGTGCCACGGCGCCGGCCGCATCAAGCAGCACAAGACACTGTCGGTAAAAATCCCGGAGGGGGTGGACAACGATGACCGCATCCGCCTGTCCGGGGAAGGCGAACACGGCACCAACGGCGGCCCGCCCGGCGATCTGTATGTGGTCATCCATATCGCGTCGCACGCGGTGTTCCAGCGCGACCACAATGATCTGCATTGCGAAATGCCGATCAGCTTCGTCACCGCCGCACTCGGCGGCGAGATCGAAATCCCCACGCTGGATGGATCTGCGCGCATCAAGATTCCTGCCGAGACCCAGTCCGGCAAAGTCTTCCGTCTGCGCGGCAAGGGCATCAAGGGCGTGCGCAGCTCAAGCCATGGCGACCTGCACTGCCATGTCATGGTGGAAACCCCGGCCAACCTCACGGAACGACAGAAGGAACTGCTGCGCGAGTTTGAAGCGATCAACGAGAAGGACAGCGCACGCCACAGCCCCCGCGCCAAATCCTGGATGGACAAGGTGAAGGAGTTCTTTGGCCCGTAGGCCAGGAACTTCTTCACCTTGCGGCGAAGGCTCACATGAGCATAGCGAATGTTAAGGGCGCGAGCCCGGCCGCAGCCACAAGGTCAAAGAGTTCTTCGGGCCGTAGCCCGAAAATTCTTTGACTTTACAGTGAAGGTTAACCTTTGTGAAGCCAAGGTTATGCTGGAACTACAAAGTGAAGCAGTTCTTCGGGCCGTAGACCGAGAACTCCTGCACCTTGCGGCGCAGGCTCACATGAGCGCAGCGAATGTTAAGGGCGCAAGCCCGGCCGGAGCCACAATATCTTGGAGTTCTTCGGACCGCAGGTCAAAAACTCCAGTAATAGAAAACGCCCCGTAAGGGGCGTTTTCTATTGTGCTGCAATTGCTATTATTATTTGCGCCACAATCACGACACAATCGCTACCGGTCAATCTCCTCCCTGAGGCCAACCCTACTGCAAACCATCATTCCGACACCATTCGAACACGAGCCCAATAATCACGCCCTATCTCGACCGTGCATGATTATGCAAAAGTCACGCCATGATTCAGTATCAATATGATTTGATTTTAAAAATTCTGTAACAAACCCCGGCCGCCATCCATTCCGCCCCGTCACTGTAAAAAATCCCGACAGCAGACCAACATACAAGATGCCAGCCAGTCAGTTTTATTATTTGCTGAATATTTCGTACAAGAACACCATCGCCTGCTGCCATGAGTCCCTGTCGGCCGCTGCGTTGTAAGCCAGCGGAAGGCTGAATTTCTTGCCCAGTTCATCGGCCTCGGAATTGGTAAATGCGTGCTTGACTCCGGGATAAGTCACCACCCGATAATTCGCCCCCGCCCTTTCCATCTCCTGCTTGAATGCGGCAACTTTATCCGCAGTGATCATCGGGTCATCTTCGCCACTGAAAGAAACGATGCGCGCCTTGATTTTTCCTGGCTGGGCGGGGCTGTTTGTGCCCAGCGAACCGTGAAAGCTCACTACACCTTTCAAATCCTCACCCATGCGCGCCATATTCAGCACCACGCCCCCACCGAAGCAATAGCCGATCGCGGCCATTCTCCTGGGATCGACCGTTTTTTGCGCGCGCAACAATTGCATGCCGGCTTCAAAACGCGCACGAGCCAGCGGCATATTCTGGCTCACTTCTGCGGCAAACTTTCCCGCCTCGTCCGGATGATGGGCTTGCTTGCCGTCGCCATACATGTCCACTGCCAGCGCGGTATAACCCAGCTCCGCCAGCATGTTGGCGCGCTTGCGTGCATAGTCGTTGTGCCCCCACCACTCATGCACCACCAGCACCGCCGGGCGTCTGCCCTTAACGGCATCGTCATACGCAATGTAGCCCTTGAGGATTGTTCCGTGCGCCTTGTATTCGACTTCCTTGCCCTGCACCGCAGCCTGCGCCACGGAACCCGCGAGACACCCTATCAACACCAGCAATATGAATTTATTCATGCCCGCTCCTTCGAAATCAGAGTGATCAATCCGGCTTTAAGCAGTCGGCCTAGCCTGTGGTGAGCGGCGATGGGGCCTTGGGGATGACCCGCTGGGACAGAATGTCCGTCAGGATTTTCTTGCCATCCCCCTTGAAATGCAGGAAGCGTATTCCTATACGGAAACGGCGCTGCTCAGCGTCGAGTACGGTATAGATCATGCGGCACTTTATCTCGATGATGGTCTCCTTATGACCGATATTCTGCGGCGGAACTGCAAGCAGCATAACCACCTCGGACAGGAAGATATTGTGATCAACATAGATGCTCGCCCCAGTCACCGAGACATCATGAGTCCGGCCGTGGTAAATATCATTCTTGCCACCGTTGTCATAGACCAGCGCAATCCGCCAATGCATCGGATGGCGATAACCCTTTCTGTGGTCAACGCTTTTCGCCGCATTTTTTCCCTGGGGAACAGGCTGCCCCGTTCCCGCATCTTCATCGCTCACAACCCCACCTCATTTTTTATTCACTTCACTGCAATTACACATGCGCATCATACACAATCTGCTCGGCATAAAGCCCCGCGCGCCGGGCATGATGGCCAATCAGCCATCTGCGTTGATCTTGACTTTCAATTCCCCCAGCACGGCGTCTGCCATTTTGTTCGCCACCTGGCAGGTACCCGCATTCACGTGGCCGCCCCCCGCGTATTGCAGCATCAGCTCACCGATGTTCGTATTCGAAGTGCGGTTGATGATGGACTTGCCGACTGCCAGAACGGTGTTCTGGCGCTGCACGCCCCATAGAACATGGATGGAAATATTGCATTCGGGGAACAGCGCATAAATCATGAAGCGGTTGCCCGCATAGATGATTTCCTCGTGGCGCAAATCCAGCACGACCAGATTGCCGTATAACTTGGCACAGCGCATGATCTGTTCTTTGAATCGGTCTTCGTGTTCGAAATACATCTGCGCGCGAACCTTGACATCCGGCAGCTGCAGCAGCTGTTCGATGCGGTGATCCTTGCAGTAATCGATCAGGTCCATCATCAGGCTGTAGTTGGAAATACGGAAATCGCGAAAACGTCCCAGGCCGGTACGCGCATCCATCAGATAGTTGAGCAGCACCCAACCTTCCGGATGCAGAATTTCTTCGCGCGAGAACTGCGCCGAATCAGCCTTGTCCACCGCCTCCATCAGCTCATCCCAATCCGCCGGGAACACTTTTTCCCCGCCGAAATACTCATAAATCACGCGTGCAGTGGAAGGCGCTTGCGCATCGATCACATGATTGCACCGCTCTCCGCTGTTGCGGATTGTTTCCGACAGATGATGATCGAAAGACAGGTGCGCCGCTGCCACATAAGGCAGGTTGGTAGTGATGTCGTCCTCACCGATCCTGATCTTGCCATCCTGCATATCCTTGGGATGGACAAACTCGATATCGCCCAGCATATCGAGATGCTTCAACAATACTGCACATACCAGACCATCAAAGTCACTGCGCGTTACCAGACGGAATTTCTTTTTTTCCATTACTTTCCTCGGGCAGCCAGCGGAAAAATTTCCAGATATTTTTTACTGCAAACGCTCATGCATAGCGCACCCAACGGGCATGGTAAAGATGCCGCCCCTGATAATGAAACCCGCCATGCCCGTTTCCCTCTCCCCAGCCCTCTCCCCGAGGGAGAGGGGGACATGGACTCGCTGCGCGAGTTTCACGTTAAAATTCCCGCATTAACCGGCACGGTTCTCCAGCTCTTCCCAGCGCATCATCAGCTTGAGCAGCGCCTCCTCGACTTCGCTGGCGCGCGCCTGCAGCTTCTTGGCCTGCTTGGGATCGTCGCGGTATATTTTTCCTGCCACCAGAATGGCGCCGATCTCTGCCTGCTCGCGTTCCAGCTCCTGAATCTGCGGCTGGATTTGTTCCAGCTCCTGCATCTCCTTGAAACTCAGCTTGCTGGCCGGTTTGGATTTGGCTGGCGCTTGAGTCGCCGGCTTGGGTGCAGCAGCCTCGCGCGGGGAAGATTGCTGCGCGGCCTCGTGCTTTTTCACGCGCACCCAGTCCTCGTAGCCGCCGACATATTCCATCAGCTTGCCATCGCCCTCGAAGGCGATCACCTGCGTCACCACGTTGTCGAGAAAGGCGCGGTCGTGGCTGACCAGAAACAGCGTGCCGTCATACTCGGCCAGCAGGTCTTCCAGCAGCTCCAGCGTTTCGATGTCGAGGTCGTTGGTCGGCTCGTCCAGCACCAGCACATTGGCCGGACGGCTGAACAGGCGCGCCAGCAACAGGCGGTTGCGCTCTCCGCCGGAAAGACTTTTCACCGGCGAACGCGCGCGCTCCGGCGCGAACAGGAAATCGCCGAGATAGCTGATCACGTGTTTCCTGGCACCGCCGATCTCGATGAAATCCGCGCCCTGGCTGATCGTGTCGGCCAGCGTGGCCTCCTCGTCCAGTTGCGCGCGCAGCTGGTCAAAATAGGCCACCGACAGCTTGGTGCCGAGCTTGACCTCGCCGCTGTCCGGCGCAAGTTCGCCGAGTATGATCTTCAGCAGCGTGCTCTTGCCCGCGCCGTTCGGCCCCAGCAAACCGATCTTGTCGCCGCGCTGGATGCGGCAGGAGAAATCGTCGATGATCTTGCGCTCGCCGTATTTCTTGCTCACGTTGCTCAGCTCCGCCACCAGCTTGCCGGAGCGATCGCCCGCCTCCAGATTCATCTCGACCTTGCCCACGCGCTCGCGCCGCACCGCACGCTCGCGCCGCAGCTGCTCCAGACGCCGCACGCGCCCCTCGTTGCGCACGCCGCGCGCCTTGATGCCCTGGCGTATCCATATCTCCTCTTGCGCCAGCACCTTGTCGAACTTGGCATTCAGCACCGCCTCATCCTGCAGCATCAGCTCCTTGGTGCGCAGATAGGCGGCGAAGTTGCCGGGGAAGCTGGCCAGCTTGCCGCGATCCAGCTCGACGATACGCGTGGTGACGTTATCGAGGAAGCGCCGGTCGTGCGTCACGAACAGCACGCTGCCGCGAAAGTTGTTCAGCAGCCCTTCCAGCCACTCGATCGAGGAAAAATCGAGGTGGTTGGTGGGCTCGTCCAGGATCAGCACATCCGGCTCGGCCACCAGCGCCTGCGCCAGCGCCACGCGCTTGCGCACGCCGCCGGACAGGTCGCCGACGCGGCTGTCCGCATTCAGCTCCAGGCGCTGGATCGCGGTCTCGATGCGCGCCTGCACCGCCCAGCCGTTTTGCGCTTCGAGCTTGGTCTGCAAGGGCTGCATCGCCTCCAGCAAAGTTTCGTAATCCGCATCCGGCTCGGCCAGCTGGTGCGACAGATGATGGTAGGCGGTGATGATCTGCTGCAGCTCGCCCAGCCCGCGCGACACTTCGTCGAACACGGTTGCGTCGGGATCCAGCGCCGGCTCCTGGCTGACATAACAGATGCGCACACCGGGCGCGCGCCACACGCTGCCATCGTCCAGCACAGCCTGTCCGGCCAGCACTTTGAGCATGCTCGATTTGCCGCCGCCGTTGCGCCCGATCAGGCCGACGCGCTCGCCCTCGTCCAGTTGAAAATCCACATGGTCCAGCAGTGCTACATGGCCGTATGCAAGTGCGGCGTTATCCAGCGTAATGTATGGCATCAGAATTTGAGTTTAATAGAGAGTTGATTGATCTTGAAAATGAAATTAAGCCACGGATTAACACGGATGTTCACGGATTACCCAGCAAGACTGCGCACTGAATTTTTCTGCCTGATGAATAGGAGGCGCTCGCCTATCGCTTGTCTTGTCTGTGTTAATCCGTGTTCATCCGTGGCTAATCGCTCTTTTCAAGTTGACGGATGGGTAGCCAATGCACCGCCCATTTGATAAAGCGGGATTATACCTTGCCAGCCACGCGCTTCATGTCCTCGATGATTTCCTTCGAGTGGCGCGAGGTCTCGACTTTGTCGTACACCTTGCTGATCCTGCCCTGCGGGTCGATCAAAAAGGTGTAGCGGCGCGCCGCCTTGATCAGCACGAGGTTCATCAGCACGCCGTAACGCGCCGCCACTGCGGTGCTCTTGTCCGCCAGCAACGGGAACGGCAAATGATATTTCTTCGCGAATTCGGCATGGCTGGCGCTGTCATCCACGCTGATGCCAACCACCTGTGCGCCGAGGTCGGTCAATTGATGCAAGTCGTCGCGGAAGGCACACGCTTCCTGCGTGCAACCGGGCGTATCGTCCTTGGGATAGAAATACAGCACCAGCCATTTGCCCGCATATTCCTGCAGCATATGCATCTGACCATTCTGGTCAGGCAGCTTGAAATCCGGCGCGGCATCGCCCGGTTTTGGAACCTCGCCCGCGCGCACCATCTGGCTGCCCAGCAGCAAAACCAATGCCCCCACTATCCCGCCCAATATCAGCCATTTCATCGCATATTCCTCATGCATTTTTTCCGGAAAATCCCCACAGCCGCAGCAACAACGCACACGCCAGTGCAAGGCTGCCGGCGCAGATGAATGCCGCACCCGCGCCCCAGTAATGCCACAGTGCGCCGAACAGCAGGCCGGCCGGAATGGCGCTCAGACCCACGGCGAGATAATACCAGCCGAACGCGGTGCCGCGCTCCTGCTCGCGCGCATGCACGCTGATCAGCGCGCGCTCGGAACCCTCGCTCAAGCCGGTGACCAGGCCGTATGCGATCACGCTGATCCACAGCGCCGCAATGTGGCTCACCTGACTGAATGCCAGGAAGCTCAGGCCATATCCAGACCAGCCCAGCATCGTCAGCCTGCCCAGTCCGAAAGCGTCCGCCATGCGCCCGCCGTAAGTCGAGGTCGCCGCCTTGGCGATATTCAGCGTGGCCCACAGCAGCAGCAACTGCACGACGCTCATACCCAGTTCGTTGCCGCGCAGCAATATGAAACTTTCCGATGCGCGCGCAAACGTGAACAGCACCAGCACCAGCAGATAACGCCGCGTGGAATGCGACAGCGCGGACCACAGCAGCGGCGCTTGCAGCTTCTGCGGCTCGGCTATGCGTCGCGGCGCTTCCTGCACGCCGAATATCAGCAACAGCATCACCAGCACGCCCGGCACCGCCGACCACAGGATCACATCGCGCACCGACAAACCGAACCAGGTCAGCGCAGCGACCGCCAGCAGGCTGCCGCCCATCGCCCCGGCATTGTCCAGCGCGCGCTGGAAGCCGTAAGCGTGGCCATGCGTAGCAACATCGGCGGCATCGGCCAGCAACGCATCGCGCGGCGCGTTGCGCATGCCCTTGCCGACACGATCCACGCTGCGCAACAGCAGCAGCGCCCCCCAGCTCGACACCAGCCCCAGCAACGGCCGCGCCAGATTCGACAGCGCGTAGCCGAACACGGTCAGCCGCTTGCGCCGCCCCGCCTTCGCATCGGAATAACTGCCCGCCCACAGCTTCAGAAAGCTCGCCGCCGCATCCGCCACGCCTTCCACCAGCCCCAGAATCACCGGCCCCGCACCGAGCACGGTGGCGATCAGAATCGGGATGAACGGCGTAACCATCTCGGATGCGAGGTCGTTGAAAAAGCTGACCAGACCGAGTATCAGCACGGTGCGCGGCAGCTTCTGTTTGAGGTCGGCGATTTTCATGTTGCGCCCGGATTTTTCAATTGCGCATTGGTTGGCTACCCGCATTTTACGTTAGAATGCGCGTCCGCCTCGGTAGCTCAGTGGATAGAGCAACCCCCTCCTAAGGGGTAGGTCGGACGTTCGATTCGTCTTCGGGGCACCATCAATCAGTTTGCTACGAGCATGAGAAATGCAGGAAGCCAAAGCCTGAACGTCTCCTGCCATCAGAAAATTTCAAGACCGCGACAAAACCACAAGCAGCGGATCGAACTTGCGAAGCCGCTGCAATTTAATCAGCAGCAGCAATAACGATCACATCCCATAGCGACAATCTGCTCGCGACGAAATACTGCCGTGCCCGTGCTTGAGGATTTGAGTTGGCACTTTGGAGTGGAGAGTGCACGCTGGATAACACCGGTATAGACATCTTCACTAACCGAACTGACCTCGGCCCAGAAACAGCTCTGGCCATCACGCACTTTAATGAAACAGCCTCTCCCAATATTGTTCAGCAGCGCTTCTGTCGGTGCAGCGAAACCCCTGTCGGCCTCTCTATCATGGCTACTCATGCCTGTTTTATTTTCCTTCGTTATTGCGCTACCGCTTCCTGTTCATCAGTGTCATGCAACTGCATCCGAATGACGATTGCTCGGGAAAACTTTATTCCAATAGGGGCAGGATAAAAATTGTACTGAAGTACAGTTTGTGGAATTCCGGCTCAGAAAAAACCCGGAAATACAGGAGGACAGGCACCGTGATGCAACTTGCATCGGCTTGATCCCCGTCATTTGTGGAGCGGCCACGCTGAGACGCAATGACAAGCAGCAGCTCAGGTTTTTACAGCAACGGAAACTTCATCAGCACCAACAGTATCGATCGCATCCCAAAGCAACAATCTGATCGCGACGAAAAATTTCCGTGCCCGTGCTTGAAGGCTTGCGCTGGCACTTGGGCGTAGCGAGTGCATCACGAACGACGCCAGTAAATATACCTTCATTGACCGAACTGACCTCGGCCCAGAAACAACTCTGGCCATCACGCACCTGAACAAAGCAACCGGGGCCGAGGTTGTTGAGCAGCTCTTCCGTTGGTGCAACGAAATTTTCCCTGTCATCGCAGCTCATGCCTGCCCTCCTTGTTGCTTCGCCGCGATCTCATGGTGCACCTGAACCATATCGATGGCCTTCACCTGTTCAACCAAGCTGGCAAGATTTGTGGCTGTGAGTGCACCCGGCTCGGAATACAGCATGACATTCTCACGAAAAACCATCAGCGTGGGAATTGAACGGATCTGAAAATGACCGGCCAGCTCCTGCTCCTGCTCGGTATTGACCTTGGCAAACGTGATGTCCGGATGCTGATCGGAAGCGCCCTCGAATACCGGCGCAAATGACTTGCAGGGTCCGCACCAAGGCGCCCAGAAATCGATTATCACAGTGGCGCCGTTCAAAACGATGCCTTCAAAATCATCCTTGCCAACTTCAATCGTTGCCATCAGAAATACTCCATTGCTTCGCATGAGAGATGGCACATGATTCAAGTTCAGGCCATGCTCAGGAAAATTGTTCAGAACGTGATCTTATCCGAATTCACAGACATCCTGCAGCTCCCATTCTATGCAATCTCTTTCCTGAACCCATCCATCTCAATTCTGACGCACTCAGCATCTTCACCTCTTGTCGATCAGGCGCCAGCAGCCAATACAATGTCGAGCACTGATTGGGCACATCCACCAAAGAACTTGCAATATTCAGCCATTATCTTTCTTCTGCTGACAATTGCATGCAATTGCATGCAATTTCATGCAAAATATCAGTGTCGAAAATTTTTACACCATCCAGATGTAGATTTCGAATTCAATTCAAATTGTTTCAATACAAACAAGGCGGTAAAAAACTAACTACTAAAAATCCCGTCGGTAAATATTACAAATTGTTTTAGACTGTTAGCAAACATGACAAATCATCTTCTTCAAGAATGACCCCCATTCCAAATCAAACATAGGTTTTATATAAACAAAACTAACAACAGCACGAATATTGCTTACCAAATTCCCGATTGCCGTAGTCAGGCAATCTGTTGGGTCGTTTTCTCTTGGTTTTTCCGTCAACGGTAATTTTAAAGGGGAAGTTATGCAATTCGATAAAAAACGATTGCTCGGCGCAATGCTGAGCACCGCAATGGCCCTACCGGCCTTTGCCGATAGTCAAATTACCATCATTCAAACCGGCGACTTTCACGGTCATCTGGTCGCACGTCCCAACCTGCGCAGCAACGCAGATTATCCCGGCCAAATGGTAGGCGGCTTGGCTCGGGTGGCGGCAAAGATCAAGGAAATCCAGGCAGGCAAGGGTGGCGCAGGGAATTCGCTGCTACTGCATACTGGTGACACCATTCAGGGTTCCGGTGAAGCGCTTTACACGCGCGGCCAAGCCTTGGTCGACGTAGTCGACATGCTGGGAATTGACCACTTTGCCCCTGGCAACTGGGATTACGTATACGGCACCGATCGGT
>Ga0315268_10006048_pt1 | contig 12926 bp, 13 predicted proteins | sample C1_top_MG_FD_204535 | JGI IMG/M metagenome (GOLD analysis project Ga0315268, IMG submission 204535) | Sediment microbial communities from Yellowstone Lake, YNP, Wyoming, USA - C1_top | ecosystem: Environmental > Aquatic > Freshwater > Lake > Sediment | place: USA: Wyoming | collected 2017-08-01 | reverse complement strand
CGCGAAGACTAGGAATGAGGCGATCGGCAGCTTGTACATCCAATCCTTGTCGAAGACCTTGATCAGTCCGAAGTAGAGGAACGGTATCATCATCCCGATCTCCACCGCACCGGCGATGCTCGACCCGCCAGCTATCATGAACAATCCCACGATGAAGAACAACGCACCGACAGCCAGAGGGAGAGCCGACATGAATAGCTCGCCAAGGGGGAAACTGGTCTTGTTCTGGGCGAAGCGCAGCACCGAGAGCGCGAACCCAAGCGCGACAAACACAGTGAAGGCCAGGGCACCATTGGCAGTGTCGATATCTGGAAGGATCTGCGTGAATGCGACTATCAGTAGGAGCACGCCCGCTGAGAGGATCACGTCCATCGCCCTGAGGTTGTTCTCGATTGGGAACGTTGTCGACATGACAAGCAGCGAAGCACCGAGCACACCGAGTAGCGGAGCGGAACCCTCGGACAGGCCCCCGAGTCCCTCAGCGAATACCACCAGCACGGCGAGCATCAGCAGCATTGCCCCGCCAGACAGGACAAACTCCCCGCCCAGTTCTGGGCGGATTCGGGAGATTGCCACATAGCTCAAAGCCGCTCCCGTCGTCACAGGAGCGAACCACAAGAGTTCGTCCAGAAGGTAGACGTCAGAGAATAGGGAACTCCATAGCACGACCATGACGAAACCCATGATGATCGCGATCATCGAGACTTTGACAACAATTCTCTTTCTCGGATGCGCTTCCCTGTCTCTGAATCTCGTTCCCGCTAGGTAGACCGCGAGGATGACAACGGTGGCCAAGACCGCTATCACGGACGCGCAGAAGGCCGACTCAAGATAGACGCGATATGCAGCCAATCCTCCGATGAGCACGATCACCAGCACGAACGCGGGCCAGGCGTCTCTGATGCCCTCGCTCTCTCGCGGTCGCGCAATCACTCGCTCCGCAGGCGCGATTTTGTAGGGTCTGCCGCATCCGGGGCAATCGAATCCGACCGTTTCATCGACATACGAATTCTCGACCTCGAGGTACTTGTTGCAGGTCGGGCAGAAGACCGTAATGAGCCTGTTCACGGGCCTCGTCACGATGGTGATCTCGTCCCTCACCACGCCACCGCGCTCCAGTTGGTTGACTACTGACATGAGGCCAGTTTTCGAGACTTTCAAGAATTCCTGGGTCGTCACGTGTCGGATCCCTTCGGGCATCTCGAATTCTGCATCCTGGGAGAGCACTCTGCTCTTGATCTCCTGCGCGCGTGAGCGACCGGTTGGGGAGAGCCCGTATATGTTCTGCCTGCGCTTCTCGCCTTCCACCCTCTCCTTCTTCACATCCACTAGCTTGTCCTCGACAAGCCCTTGAAGGGAAAGCGCAACGTGGCTTCTCCTCACTCCGACGCTCTCGGCCAGTCCTTTCTGCGTCAGCTCGACCGGATAGTCCCCGCGATCATCGTCGCAGCTGTGCTGGCCGAGCTCTAGCAACAGCTTCTCCTTGACAGTCAGCTTGAGCCGGCTCATTACCTCATCCGGTCCGGCCATGTCAGCCTCTACCCACCACGGGCCGAAGGATGGCATGGCGACGGATTAATCTTTCCGAATCCTCTTCGAGGAAGATCATGTCACCTCGAACTGGACTGGCAATGTCTCAGTTCGGAGGTTGTTCGGATCGTACATGTCCCATGCTGAAATGTCTTGGACCGTACTCTTGATCGGCATCTCGGGTACCAGCGTGTAGTCGAATTCAACTGGCGTTCCTGGCACGATGTCGACCAGATACACCAGCACCTGCCTGTCATTCGAGTCGTATGAGGCGATGACGCCATTTGCCGCCATCTGGTCGAATTCAGAGAGCACGAATGACAGCCCCATCGGGGATCTGAGATCGACTAGGATCATCTTGAGCGTGGATGCGAGACCGTTGTAGAGCAGATACATGTGGGCCGTGACGCTGTCCGTGAGAGCGATATGGGTCGTGTCGTATGTCACTGTCAGTGTCAGATACGGAGATGAAGCCGGTTCTACTGGCCACGGAACATACTGTGCCAGGAAGACGGAATATAGCAGGGTCCCATCTCCGGTGCACTGAATCGAAACATTCGTGGTGTTCGTCATGTACGGGCGGATGTCCACGTAGTAAGTAACGTCCTTGTTGAACTGGGTCATCTCCACTGAGAACACCTCGGAACCGTTTACGCCCACCTTGGCCACGACATTCTGGATATCGCTCCCGCCGGCAACCGCCTTGAGGGTCTGGAATGCTACGATGGTATCTTGCGTTGAGTACCAGCCGCCCAAGCTCTGTCTGTGGTTCAGGAGGTACTTCACCGCCCCGTCAACGACTTCTCCGTAGCCGTCCTCCCCATCCAGGGCCATAGCTGCGTACCCGGTTGTCTCGATGACACGGGTTGAGGAATAGCCGCCCCACATGTCAACGGGCGCGGCGTCCCCTCCGTTGTCCGAGATCATGTTCGTGCCCGATGACCAGTAGTATGTTGTGTTCTCAGTCTTCTTCAATGCGTTGAGGGCTGACGCAAGATCGTACCTGAGTGATGTGTAGGCTCCTCCTTGCTGAAGCACGATGATGGCAAGGGAGAGCGTGTATGGATCATCCATTACAGTGTCGATGTTCGCTTTCACGTATTCGATCGCTTTCTGAATATGCTCGTCGCTTCCGGGCACACCTGAGTAGACAAGCGCGCGGGCGATGTACGCGGTCGATGCGGTCTTCTTCGACTTCAGGATTGGGTTGTTGAATTCATAGATGCCCCACTCGGGGAACGCCCAGGAACCGTCGTCCTCCTGTATGGATTTCAGCCAATTCTGCATGTCCTTGATGATGTCTTCATCGAGGCCAAACCCCGCGTTGATAGCATCCTGGAACGCGATCAGACCCCAAGATGTGAGCCACGGGTGAGCATCTTGGTCTTCCGGGAACCAGACGATGCCTCTGCCTTGGCCGTTCGATGTGCTGACCAGGAAGGTCAGCTCGTGCTGCAGCCCCTGGTTGACCATCGTCTCGTACTCGAAAAGCTTGTCCGGCGCGGTCCCAAGTTGGCGGACCGTGTCGTAAGCTAGGATATCTATTGAGAGGGTGGATAGCGACTGTTCTCCGCACCCCGTGACGAAGCTGATGAATGCCTCGACGCCATCGAGGAGCACTGCCTCCACTCCTCCTTGGAGCTTGACCCAGGCGTTCTCGCCGCCTTCGATTCTGTCCGGGTTAAGGGTCAAGGTCCTTGTCACGGTCGTATTGTCGACCTCGCCGTTGTACAGAGTCTCCTGCCTCTTTCCATCAGGTACGACCCTGATCTGCTTCACGACCGCGTCCTCCAAAGGTCCAGCGGACGCGTTGAATGTGAGAGTGTGCCAGCCAGCCCTGCTCGCCTCTATCGTGAATGTCACGTAAGAGACAAAGTGGGAGGCTACGCTGACAGACTGGGTGGAGCCTGACATGAGCGTGAACCATGGCTCCTCAACAATCGTCACGTTCACATTCTGGGACTCATTGCGATAGTTGTAGACCTGCACCTTCAAATCGAACTTGTCCCCTCTCACGACTGAGACCGGAATGTCCGGGTCGATGAAGAATGGCTGGAAAACCTTGATCGAGGCGTCCCCGGTCCCAACCTGGCCGTCGGTTGTCGAGGCTATGACATCGGCTTTCCAGGTGGTGATCGAGTCGGGCGCATTGAGGGTGATGTTCGCGACACCGTTATCGTCGGTGACCAGGCAAGGGTTCCAGTACCATGTCTCTGGGAAGTAGTTCCGCACGATTGTCGGTCTTGGGGAGTTGTCCCCGGCCCCAATAGGCAATATCGCTGATCCCTTGTCGGAGAAGATGTCATTGAACCCTATGCGCCCGTATGCTGCTCTCTGATCCCAGAACAATTCGGTGCCATCGCCCTTTTTGTTGGGCAACATCGGTGCCGTTCCGCTGGTTCCACCATATCCGAGAACCATGACGTATAGGCTGCCCAGGACAATGATAGCCGTGACGAATATCACTACAAGCACCAAGGCCGTGCGCGAAGCGTTGGACAAGCGTCGAGACCCTCCTCGAGCGAAGTCCCCCTGCCGGTTCAGTCTGCGTACGCTGAGCGCGGAGAAACCGATGACTCCAATCCCGGCCACTAGAAACATCGAGTACCAGTATGACTGGACCGCCTCGTCCATCAGGGTCTGAGCCTCGGCTTTGTTCCGCTCCCATGTGCCGTCCATCCGGCCTTCGTCCAGTTCGGAAACGATCTTATCGCTTGTGGACGGAAGGGATGGCGCACCAGCGTAAACATAGCTCAGCACCTGATATTGCGGGATGACGAATTGCTCGTCCAGCCCGAAGATGAGTTGTTCGTAGCCTTGGAACATGGAATCGAGCTCGAACACCGCTTCGTCGACGATGCTCACTCCGAGCGCAGTAACAGCCGGCTGTCCGGCCAGTTTTGTCTGGATGCTGATCGAGACGTTGTCTCGCGGACTGTAGGTCGTATTGTCTGTCTGGATCGATACCGCCATGGCGGTCCCAGTTCCAACGTTGAATGTCACTGCGTCTCGGACGACGTCCATGTTCTTCTGTATCTTGTACACGCGGACCTGCGCAAACGGTTCCATCTCAGGGACCATCTGTACCTGCAACGTGCCAGAATTGTCGGACAGCTCGATGACTCCACGATCAACGATGAACCCTCTAGAGACTACATCGTAGTACACGTTGGACGTGAGTGATTCGCCTGAGTACACTACTTCGAACTCACCGACATCTCCAATTGAGTAAGACGCCTTGTCTGGGATCACCTTGACGCCTGACCCATCGCCGAGATTGACAGATACCGACCCAGAGTAGGCGCCAGAGACTCCGAAGAGGGCGGTTGCCTCGCCATTGTACGTGAAATTGAAGTCGACAACTCCGCGCGAGTCGGCCACTCCTGTCATGGCTCGAACCTGGAGTCCCTGATCATCCTTGAGTGTCATCTTGATTGTAGAGTTCGCCATCGGACGACCATCAGGTGTGCGAACGACGACGTGGAATACGGATTCCAATCCTTGGACACAGCTGTCGGTCAGCACAGTCAATGAAACAGATGTTGGCGAGATCGGGATTACCTTGGACCTTGTCTCTGTGTGACCTCCGGTGTCCGTCACTGACACATTGAGTTGCATGTATCCGTTCCCACCCGCGGCAGGTATTCCGATTGCGTACCCGATTGGGTTGATGCTGAACGAGAATTGGCCATACGACAGCTCGCCTTGAGCGGAGAACACTGGTGTCCAGACGCCGTAGTACACACTGGCATTAATCTGGACGCTGCCTTCGACGTATTCTCCGAAGAAGTACTCAGCATCAACAACTCCGCTGATCTTCTGAGTGACAAGGTACCAATCTTCCATGCCCAACAAGCTTACACTGAACTTCGGAAGGACGTAGTCCTTCACGATGACTGCCTTTGTGACCTCTCGCTCGCCTGATATCGCCTTGATTGTGTACGTGCCTTGAATGAGCTGGTCCGACAAAGCAAGGTCGTAGGACGATATTCCGAACTCATCTGGTGCCATCTGCTTCTTGAATATCTTGTCCCCGTTGGGATCGATGACCTCGAGGACAAGGGCGTCGCTGTCTGGCAGCGGGTTAGCACCAGCGAATGACAGGATCCGCATATGGATTGTCTGACCTGGTTGGTATACTGGCTTGTCTGTAGTGATTATGATCCTTATCGTGTCGTCTATGACTGTGGCAGTCACCAGTTCTTCAGACCCAGAGACTGCTATGAGGTCCGCCTTCCCGCTCTTAGAGGGAGCCGTGAAGACCGGTAGTGCGAACCCCTCAGAATCCGTGTACCCGCTCCACACGGTCTCAGTGAACTCCCCTGATTTGAGCTTGATGTCAATGGCCTTGTGCGGGATCGGGACGCCGTCATTGTCCAACGCCATTACGAGAATTGAGGCCTCGCCGCCAGCCATAAGTCGGTCAGGTACGTAGGTCACAAGGTCGAATTTGGCGGCAATGTATGCCTTGTCAAGGTTGTAGACCGCTATCCCCAATGCCGCAGCCAATGTCAGTGAGACAACGAACGCAACTGCTAGACTCCTTCGAGTTGCCGCCATGCGAGCTTGGACCCTTCTCATCACAGCACCAGACACAAATCCGCACTCTTCGAATATATACAGACGCTTGACATGTCAACTGAGGACACGACATGTCGCTCCCGTCTGGGTTGCGTTTATGTACGGGCATCTCGATTAAGCGAGGCGTGTACTACTGCCCCAAGTGTGACAGGACATTGCCCAAGGAGAGGGTTCAGAAGGTCGACAAGGAGCTGCGGTCGAAGTACGGCATCGACAAGCTGTCCTCCCTCCGATGCCCTGTCTGCGATACTGAGTACATAGACCTGGACAAGGTCAAGGAAGGCGGAAAGAGATATGTCGGGGACATCAAGAAACAGCCCGGTCCTCTTTGAAGAGCTCACGAGTCCGGAGTTTAAGGAATTCGCGAGGAAGAGGCCGCTCGTGATCATCCCTTTCGGGTCGGTAGAGGAGCACGGTTCACATTTGCCTCTGTGCACGGATTCCTTCCAGGCCGAGGAGGTGGTCCGTCGGGTGGCGCTGGTCCACGGGGCCATTGTGTGCCCCCCGATACGATACGGCCTGTGTAGGTCCACCAGGAACTTCCCCGGGACGCTCTCTCTCAGCTTCGAAACTGTCAAGGCCATCGCCATGGACTTGGTCAATGAGCTTGCGAGGAACGGGATCGACAAAGTACTGATCCTCTCAGGGCACGCTGGCTCTGGGCATATGGAGGCTTTGAAAGAGGGGGCGCAGGCAACTCTCGAGAAGAATCCTCGCTTGAGAATCATGGTTCTTTCAGACTACGACATCGCCTATGACCTCCGCGGAAAGGAGTTTCCCGATAACGACGGCCACGGGGGGCTGATCGAGACGTCGAGGATAATGAACATCAGGCCAGATCTTGTAAGGGGTGCGAGGCCGGTGGGAACCACCAGGCAGCCTAGGTTCATGGTGCTTGCCGACCCGGAGAGACATTTCCCTACCGGCATCATTGGGGATTCAAGAGAGGCTTCCCGCGCCAAGGGGAAGAACATAGACGACTATGTGGTGGACAAGCTCTGCGAATTGATTTCAGTCAACTTCGGGCTCAGAAGGAAGTGAATCCATGGATCCTAAGGAGAGGGCAGCGCGCGAAGCAGTCAAGTATGTCGAGGGAGACATGATAGTCGGTCTGGGTAGCGGATCGACCGCAAGCATTGCGATAAGGCTAATCGGCGAGATGGTCCAGAAGGAGGGCATGAGGATACTCGGCATTCCGACATCCAAGGAGTCCGAGGAACTCGGCAGGTCCGTCGGCATTCCAATTGGTGAGCTCAAGGCTCACCCCAACGTCGACATCACCATAGACGGGGCAGACGAGGTGGACCCCGAACTCAACCTGATCAAGGGGCTCGGGGGAGCACTCGTGCGGGAGAAGATCGTGGCCACATCGTCGAACCTCGAGATCATCGTCGTGGACGAGTCCAAACTCGTCGAGCGTCTCGGCCAGAAGGCGCCAGTGCCTGTAGAGATCGTCAGGTTCTCCCACGAGGCGACAATCCACAAACTCGAGAAGCTAGGATGTACAACGCAGATGAGGATGAAGGACGGCGAGCGGTTCGTCTCTGACAATGGCAACTACATCGTGGACTGCAGGTTCACTCATATTGCAGATCCGCGAAAGCTGGAGTCCGACATGAATCTGATACCGGGCGTCGTGGACAGCGGGCTATTCCTCGGCATAGCTGACAAGGTCATAGTCGCGTCACAAGAAGATTCTAGGATACTTGAGAGAAACAGCATATTGAGACCGAAGATCACTTAGCGAGCTCTTTGAGCTGCTTGATGTTGTTCTCGATGGTCTCGATCTTCTTGCGCTCCTCCGTCTCGATTGTCTCAATTATCTTCTCGAAGGGTATCGAGAGCTTGTTCGAGTGGACGGGACGGCCCTTGCCCTCCTTCTTTATGTCGCGCTTCGAAACCCACTTCCTCCTCCGCAGCTCCTGCATCGCAATCGACACTTCTGGCTGCCGGAGGCTCGTGGCGCTCTCGATCTCAACGGACGTTGTTTCCTCCTTCTTGCGCAGGAAAACAAGTGTCTTGGCTATGTTCTTGGACAGACCTGTGCGCATGAGAAGCTCGACGAGCATTTCGTCCTTCTTAGTGAGGCCTTTGTCCGTCATATTATGTGCCTAGCCAATTATTAATTGGGTCATATATATTACTTTCCATTCGAGTCGCGGAATATTTACCAGCCCCCGACGATGCACTTATTTGCAGTGGCTCTGGCATCCGCCCTTCGTATCGCGCACAATGGCCATTCAACAATGCTTTAATACCAGTTCCCGCTTACTCGTTTCCTGCGTCGCGAGCACTGATTAGAATGAAGATGCCCAGAGTCACCAAGGAGTACTGCCCAAAGTGCAAGAAGCACACGGAGCACGAGGTCGAGAGGGTCAAGTCGAGACCGAGATCCGAGCTCAAGTGGGGGCAGAGGAGATACAGAAGGGCGACCGCGGGGTACGGCGGGTTCCCGAGGCCCAAGTACGAGGGCAAGCAGAAGCCGACCGTGAAGGTCGCGTTGCGCTACAGGTGCAAGACCTGCAAGAAGGCGCACCAAAGGACATGCTTCAGGGCTAAGACGTTCGAGCTCAAGGAGGCCTGAGGATGACCGCCCCGGCACCGAAGTCCAGATTTGTCACTGTAAAATGCCAGGACTGCGGCAACGAGCAGATCGCGTTCAACAAGCCTGCGACGCAGGTGAAGTGTAACGTGTGCGGAGCCACCTTGATCAAGCCCACTGGAGGGAAGGGGCAGGTGAGGGGCCAGCTGCTCGGAGAGGTCGAGTGATGCCTCGGAAGGTGGAGTTCCCGGAGATTGGAGATCTGGTCGTCTGCAGCGTTCAGAACGTCAAGAATTTTGGAGCATTCGTCACCCTCGATGAGTACGAGAATAAAGAGGGTTTCATCCACGTCAGGGACGTGGCCACTGGTTGGGTCAAGTACATCCGGGACCATGTTCGAGAGGGACAGAAGATCGTCTGCAAGGTGCTCGGAGTCGACCGCGAGAGGGGCCATATCGATCTCTCCCTCAAGGCAGTGAACGATCACCAGCGCAGGGAACAGATCCAGGAGTGGAAGAACGAGAAGAAGGCCGACAAGCTCCTGGAGATTGCGGCGACCAAGCTCGGGAAGACCGTGGACGAGGCATTCAACGAGATCGGAGACAAGCTCATCCAGGAATATGGGACGCTTTACAGCGCGTTCGAGGACATCAACAGCAATGCCGATGCCCTCAAAGAGCTCGGGTTCGACAAGAAGGTGTCGGCCGCCCTCCTGGAAGTCGCAAACGAGAACATCCAGCTGCCCTCGGTCACGATAGACGGCATACTAGACCTGAGCTGCCCGAAGCCCGACGGGGTGGATCATGTCAAGATGGCCTTGGTCAGCGGATTCTCCACCGACGATGCGGAGATCAATATTCACTACGTGGGCGCGCCCAGATACAGGATAACCGTCAAGGCCGAGGACTACAAGACCGCCGAGCAGGCGCTGAAGGGCGCGGTACAGAGCATCACAAAGACCATCGAGAAGTCCGGCGGGTCGGCATCATTCAGGAGGAAGGAGGAGAAGTGAAGACTCTTCTGAGGAAATGCGCTTCATGCAGAGAGTATACTCTTCGCCCCTTATGCCCGAAATGCGGCGGCGCAACACTCATGCCGATGCCTGCGAAGTACTCTCCCGACGACAGATACGGGGAATACAGGAGAAGGTTGAAGAAGGAGATGCAGGGGGAGGCCTAGAACATGGAAGATATCGTGGTTGTATACAATGAGAGGCCGAAGCTAAAGGACCCGGTTTTTGTCGAAGGTCTGCCGGGCGTCGGAAATGTCGGCAAGCTTGCCGCTGAGCACCTGGTCGACCAGCTGAAGGCGGTCAAGTTCGCCGAGCTATATTCCAAGTTCTTCCCGCCCCAGATACTCGTGAACGATTCTGGCACGATCAGGCTCGTGAGCAACACTCTGTACTACGTGTCCAGACCCGACGCGGTGAACGATGTCGTCATCATGACCGGTGACTATCAGGGACTTACGCCCGATGGCCAGTACGAGCTTTCCGACAAGACACTTCAGATACTCAAGGAACTTGGGGTCAAGAGGATCTACACTTTGGGAGGGTACGGCTTGGGCAAGATGATAGAGAAACCACGAGTACTCGGAGCTGCTACCGACCCCGAGCTCGTCGAGGAGATGAAGAAGTTCGGAGTGACCTTCTCGAAGGGCGAGCCGGGAAGCGGCATAGTCGGCGCGAGCGGGCTTCTACTGGGCCTCGGTTCGATTTACGGGATGAGGAGCGCTTGCTTGATGGGTGAGACCTCGGGGTACTTCGTGGACCCGAAGGGCGCTCAGGCCGTCCTCGAAGTGCTTGCGAAGATACTTGATGTGAAGATAGACCTCAGCGCGCTCGAGGACAAGGCCGAGCAGATAGATGCGATCACCTCCAAGCTGAGAGATGTGGAGCCCCCTACTCAGCCGAAGAGGGAGGACCTGGGCTACATTGGCTAGACTGGCCGGTCGACGTCATCGCGAGTCACAAAAATAAAAAAAAGGGGGGAGGTAATCCTGATTGGTGATTCGCTGAAATGAGTAGTTAGAGTGCATCCCATCCCGTTTCTGACTACTTCTTCAGGTACTTTTCCTCGAGTGTTTTGATTTCCGCTAGGCTTTGTTCCGCGTGTTCGAACTTCTTCATCCGGTCCACGACCAACTCAAGTCGGGCATAGATGAGGTCTCTGACCGCCGACCTTATCGCTTCAGATCGTGAGGGGAAGTCGTCGATCTGCACCAGGAAGTCCAGGGCCTTTAGGTGCCTCTTGGGCACTCGGATGGTTACCTTTTCCGTGTCTGGCTCTGTCATTTTTCACCCCGCCTTGCCCTGCTTTCCTCAGATGTCTTCTGTACCTCTTTTGCCTTACCAGAGTCGGACAGCCCCTTATATTGATATGAAATATATAAAACCTGGGGTTTTCTTCCCGCGCGTGCTCGAAAAAGATTCGGCGGGAGTGTATCATCATTCGAAAAACACTTTATATGAATTTCATAATAGGGTGAGTAAGAGCTGCTTTCTGGCTAATCGGATCCCGACTTAGCTCAGACTGGTTGAGAGCGGCTGACTGTAGTGTGGAAATCGGTACGACCGATCACGGTCGCTGAAATCAGCAGGTCCCCGGTTCAAATCCGGGAGTCGGGACCACTCTTTATCACTTGCTCTCTGCCTCACCAGGACTTCATTTGGCATCGCTTTCTGGCCTGACCACCTCACGATTCCTTTCCAGGAGTGCGACCTCCTTCAGGTCGAACGCCCTGGGATCGAAAGACAGGATGAGGTTCGATGAGCTGGTCATAGCAATCTCCGTCCATCGGTCCACCGCCTTCAGCACTCTCGGGAAATCGTTGCTCGTGGTCAGGTACTCCAATCCGTCAACGTAGACGACCCCGTTGTGCGACTTCTCCATGAAGTTGACGAGGTAGTCGCTGAGGACGCTCAACTTCGCGGGATCAGTGCTGTCCTTTCCGGCGACGGTGGACAGCCAGACTACCGGCGTTGTCTGCAGGAAGTACTTCTCTCGAATCTCCTTTGGATAGCTGCGGGTGACTATGAGTCCTTGAGTCCTGCGTTTGCTCTTCGTGCAATTCCTGCAGGGGCATGGGAGGTTGCAGGCGTTGCACTCGAGGCTCTCGCAAGTGAAGCTTTCATCGTTTTCGCAGTCAAAGCAGCGACCCTTCAGAATGTCAGTGAACATCTTCATCGAGAAGACAGGCTTCGCTTCCTCGACCAGGTAGACTCTCCTATGTTCGAGCTTGAATTTCGTCTTGGAGCTGGAGGTCAACCTCTCAGCGACGGGGGTCGCGGTTTTGGCCATTCTGAAAAGCCTCGCCACAACAGATCTGGGGGACCTTGCGATGCTCAGCAGGCCCACTGCCATGCAGGCGGTCCCTGCGATGATTGATGAAAGCAACTCGACATATGTCACTGTTCGCTACCTCTTGTGCAGCTCAGACCCGTGTCTGTTCAACAACTTCCACAACTCCCATCTACATGGTTCAGCACCGAGTAGTCTAACTCGCCACTGTGGTCGCTGCTCTGACAGCCTCGAGCAGTCGCTCGACTTGGAAAGGCTTCGCAACGAAATCGATCGCGCCAGCCCTGAGTGCCTCTTTCCTCAGTGCCTCCTTCACTAGCGCGCTCACAACAATGATCTTCGCCTTCGAATCGAGCTCCATGATCTTCATGATCGCTGAGAGCCCGTCCATGCCTGGCATCAGGATGTCCATGAGCACGACGTCGGGTTTGAGGGCCTTGTACTTCTCGATAGCTTCGAGTCCGTTTGCAGCCTCGCCCGCAATCTCATGGTCGTGAGATTCGAGTATGTCCCTGATCATCTCTCTTATGAACGGGGCATCCTCCACAATCAGAACCTTTGCCATGTTCCGTCATCCCGGATTTTCTACCTAAGATGAAGAAGAATCCCTGCATATATAAGTTGGTTACCTCGATTATCGGGCGCGATAATTACATAGTTCTGCTTCATTTGCGTTGCATCGCCGGTCACGCGGTCAGGGCTCTAGGTTGCGCGACGGCAGCATTTGTGGGAACGGTTGCGAATCCCTCAGAAAAGAGAATGCCTACGGCATTCTCGTCTGACGCTATTCCGAAGAAATCCGGTTGACACCAGCGTCTCAAAAGTAATATATACGGCGAATCGCATATGTGATTTCGTCTGACGAATGTCGGACCAGAAGGGATGGGCATGGTATTTGGAATGGGCAGGAAGGATGCTCGCGATGAAGAAGACCCAGCTGAGACGAGGCGGGTCCCCTACAGATTGGCGTCCTA
>Ga0315268_10006047_pt1 | contig 12928 bp, 31 predicted proteins | sample C1_top_MG_FD_204535 | JGI IMG/M metagenome (GOLD analysis project Ga0315268, IMG submission 204535) | Sediment microbial communities from Yellowstone Lake, YNP, Wyoming, USA - C1_top | ecosystem: Environmental > Aquatic > Freshwater > Lake > Sediment | place: USA: Wyoming | collected 2017-08-01 | reverse complement strand
TCATGGGGTGTAGACCTGACTACGCAGAGCCAGACCAGCACGAGGTAATGTCAGATCTGTTCCGAAGAATAATGAGCCACCAGCAATGAGTACCCCATCACAAATCGCCATAGAGATCGTGCTCGCGTTAGACTCCACGTTGGAAAACTGCTACCGGCGTCCGCAGGACTACGCAACCACCGTGGACGGAAAGCCGTCGTACTATCCGCAGGAGGTTCGGGACGAAGTACACCGCAATGCTTACAAGGTGGACGACGTGATTGCCAACATGTCAGACCACATAAGGGTCTGGACCGCACACGTCCGAATCATTGAAGAGCTGACCGGAAGGCTTGTGGCCGAAGGGGACTTCATATACAGGTGCCCGGAGTGTGATCTGGTATCGATGGTGCATGATGATGCTGAGCGCACATACGGATGTGCCCATGCGCCGGTGCTGGTCCACTTGGATTACCATTCAACCTGTTTCGAACAATGAGTAGCATCCGCAGAACATACTACCGCGGCTACTTGATCAGACCCAAGGGTGACGACTTCGAGGTAGTCACACCCTGTGGTGAACTGTGGAGCGCGATAGCTGTGAATCGCAAGACAGCCAAGCGTTGGGTCGATTGCGACATTGTCGCCCTGGGGTATGCCGCCGAGCGCAAGGCTAAGCGTCAGAGTAACCTACAAATCAAATGACACTATTATCAATCGTCGGACTCGCATCCGGACTTCTGTTCTGCGTCGCTGGACTTCCAGCCGCGGTACGTGCTGTCCGGTCCGGCCGATCAGACATTCCATCCATCACGACGATCTGCCTCTGGCTCGGTCTAGTGCTCGGGTATGTGTATCTGCATGCACACAACGGGTTCGATCCCGTGGTGGTCATCATGTACAGCACCGAGATGATCACGTGGACCATCGTGGCTTACTACACGTTCTGGCCACGCAAGCACAAGCCCTACAAGCGCATAGACTTTGTTAATTAAATCTTAAACAGTATGAGCAAGAACGACGACCAGGAGATAGACAGTGAAATTCCAGGCAAGACCCGCAGGCAGCTTGAGAAAGAGCTAGACCAGCTTAGGCAGCAGGTTGCTTCCGACCTGAAGATGCTGGGACTCCCTGCGCCTAAAGGTCCAGCCCTCATCGAGTTCATCATCTTCGGGCTCGCCATACTCTGCATCATCATGCTCCTGGCAGGGGGCTGTAACGTTCAATCCAAATGATCTACAAAACCGAACAACTCAACAACGAGGAATACGCAGCGGTGTTCCGTAAACGCAGTGACGCTGACTGGGATCTTGTGGCATTGATTGCGCTCGACCGGGACATGTTCCCAGCTTTGCTCTCACGCGAGCCTATCGAGGTGGCTGGACTGCTTGCGTACCGAGTCAGCCTTTCAGGTGACGACGCGCTCATACAGTTCTTCAGTGATCCATCTGTCCCGTCAGTGCTAGTAAAGGACGTAACGAACGTGGAGCCTTGGCATTTCATCCCATGAACACAACCTTATTCTATCCCCCATGTCCAAAGATGCCCAAGGGCAGAGAAATCACGGTTACCCCGGTGATCTCCACTGGGCACATCACCAAGCAGGATGGTGACATACTGGCTGATCAATGCTCCGACATCCCATGCCTGTACGCCCGACACGAGTACGGCTGGGAGTTGAAGCTTGGTGAGTTCAAGTCCAGATACAGCAGACTAGAGATTAAGAGACTCAGGTCCAATGGACTGTCCGACGACTTTGTTAAGCTCATGCTTTACTTCTCGGACCTTGGTTACAATCACTTGAACATCGACCGAGATGGCCCGGTGATCGAAGGTTTGAATCAATTCGAATGGTAACAATATCATGAGCCTATCCATCAAGTCGGTCAACCAGGCCAAGCTCTACGGACCAGACGGTATAGTGGAGAACTCATTCATGATCACCATCGACATGGCTGATCTGATCAACACGCTGTTCTCTCAGGACGGGCGGTCTATCGCGCTGGGAACACTCAGGGTGTCCGCAACAGACCTGATGGGTGTGCTATGGAACGGAGGAAGATCCCATCAAGCCAATCTGCTTCGCTTCGGACGTTTACTCACCCGGGAAGAGGAGGTAGCATGTCACCTTGTCCTGTCGTTAATGATAGAATTGAACATCCAAGAACTCGTATGACAATCATCGTCACAGTCAAAGACCTCACCAAGCCGCTGGTCGACATCGAAGCTGATCGCAAGAAGCTCAAGAACTACCTGAAGCCTGCGATCATCGAAGCCGCCAAGGCCGCCACCAACGTATGGTTCCTCGACCAGGGCCGGTTGGTCTGTCTGAAAGGTAGCGGCGTGTCCCCATGCGTGTTGGGTATCAATCAGATCGGGCTCCTCCATAGCCTCGTTGAAGCATGATCCTCATACTCACCGAGGCAGACCAGACGGCGGTCCAGCCCATCACCCCGGAAGTTGCGGCCAAGTCCAACCTTCCTGCCGAGTCGGTCGGTAAGAACTTCACCGAGCTTACCCAAAACGCCAAGAAGGCATCCTCGTACGCCGAGACCGTCTGGCACCGGACACGAGACGGCGCCGTGGTAATGATCAAGAGTCGAAGTGGATTACCCGCCGGTACTCCGGTTACCTTGTTCTCCGTGGCCGAGCTGTTCGGCATCAAGGTTAACCGCGACGTCCCGGGAGTCGAGGTAGACTCGGCTGACCGAATCCTTCGCGACATCGTGGAACTGGTAGATGTCAAAGCCGCCGGCCTTGATCCTCGATGGAAGGAGATCTTCTCTCGTGCCGAGGCTGTCCTGGCAAAGACGTAACATGAAGAATCAAAAGCCTCCAGAAAATGAGATACACGCGTTCAAGGTAGAAATCAGCAAGTGGAGCAACTCAAGCTGCTCCAAGGATCTGGCGCTAGTCTATGCGGCCGATCGAGTCGCACTGCGTAAAGTGCTGGCACTGTTCCGCGCGGGAAAGATGCTTGAGGCGGGACAGGAAGCTTACGCGCTGGACACCTTGGTTCGAGACGTCATCCCCGGAGCCGCCTGGCGACGCATGACAGATTTCAGGACCGATGACCGTAAAGCTGCAGGACCATACTGACGTTTAAGCCCTTTTCGCTTAAACGGTACCGCAGGATGGCAATAGCACCGGTGTACGTGCTATAAGGTTTTGAACGACCAAAAGGCTCGTTTTTAACATACACCAAACACCCCATACTATGAACACACTCACTACGGCCTTCGAACTGGCCACACAACTCAAAGAGGCCACCAAGTCTCAACCTCAACTGCTTGAAGTCCCGGGAGCTGACCTGGACACCCTCAAGGCCGATCTCGCCACGTCTGGCTCTGACAGGATTCGTTTCGACCGTGTTGCCGACATGATGGCCGAAGTGGCCGGCGAGATCAAATCGTGCGCCGACACCCGCTCCGTTGGCGGTCACATCCGTCATGCGCTCGTGGTTGTTGCCGCGGCCATGCCGAACTACCAGCTCACCGCGCAGAGCGGACTGGTGGAAGAATGGCGAACCGCCAATGCAAAGATCGACATCCTCGAAGAGGAGAAGGCCAACCTGGAAGGCCAGATAGCCGATCTGAGCCTAAAGATCGAATCAATGGAGGACAAGCTCGTGATCCGAGCCCGCCAGGCTGGCTCCAATGAAGAGATCCTCCGTCTCACCAATAACAGTAACCCGATGCGTACGAACTTCGTGTTCGACCGCATGGCTGGTTGTCTCATCGAACTCCCCACTGTATGACTGGATACTTAAACGGAATGACCAAGCAGATGGCTGCCAAGTACTTCCCTACCATTGTCCCGAAGGCCAAGCTGAAGGTTGCGGCCGGCGACATCCCTCGGTTTCCCATCAAGGTTTCGGTCGGGTGTAAGCTCGGAGTGGAAACCTTCGTCACCGTCAAGATGTCCCTCAATCAGCTCAAGGAGGCGGGACGGCGCCTTGTCACCGGCAACGGTGGCTACTTGGATACTGTTGCGCGTGTAGAATCATTCAAGAACGGAACACTACTGTGAAGATCAAGACACCTGACGGTACTCACGACATTCTTGCCATCGGTAACGACAAGACAGGAACGTTCGTCATGGTAGAGAACGCAGAGAGTCTGGCAACGTTGTGGCATCGAACGCAACTGCCGGAGAGTTCACGTAAGATACTCGACGGTCTAGTGACCAAATCGGCAGGATACAAGGTAACTCTCGGAGACAGGATAACGCGCGATGGGTTTATCCCGGCGTATCTGAAAGCGGTTTAACAAATCACAATATGCAGGACTTCAACTCACCATTCAATCCCCACGGTTCAGAACCCAAGGTAGTGCAGACAGAAACTGGCGAAGTTCAGGTTCGTCCTGAATGCTGCGGCTCCTTCTGCAGTCCAGACTGCATCGTGGCCAGGCAGGCCAGCGACCAGGATACTGTCACACTTCAGATCACGGTTGGTTACCAAGCACCAGACCCCAGCAAGGAGGAAAACTGGGAACCTGTGTTCAGCCAGGGTGTTCAGATCGGTCAGACCCTCATGCCAGGCGAGATCTACTCGGATCTCACCCTAACGGTTGGTCAGCTCAAAGACCTTGCCATCGGCAGGATCTTCATCGCCGCAGGTAACTACTGCGACACCCAGGCAGTTCTGTCCCAGATCCGTGAATCGCTCAAACCTACAAAATGAAAATATCCACCACGCTTCTCAAAGCAGCCATTGAACGACACAATCAGCGTGCCAAGGTTCATCTCGAAGTCGCCATGGAGTTGGCAGAAGTGGATCACTTGAAGAAGGTCGGTGCCGCCGGGTTCACCAAGGAAGCCCTCAAGATCAACGAGAAGTTCCGCGAGCTTAACAAGCGGGTTGAAGCTCTTGGACTTCAGATCAACGGAATCGACAAAGAAGACGGCAACGTCACTGTCGAGCTTGACTGGCACAAGAAGCACGACTGGGTACGCAACATGAAAGAGAAGATCGCAGCATTGGACTCGCGCTGCCGAGAGACAACCGTGGCTACCGTGATCTTGGCTGCAGCCGCGTCCGGCGTTGATGACGTGGCCGACGTCCTCGACAGCCTCAAGCTGAACTGGAGAGACGATGGAAAGTAACACTACGATGCGACTCGCCACGTCCGAGTCCATCTTTACACTCGCATCGTTCGGGCTCTTCGTCGGGGTTGGCGCAGGCTTGGCCCACCTGGGCTTCCTGGCAATCACGTCGTGGCCAGTACTCATCGGATGTACCGTCGTGGTAGTCGGTATCATGCTGTGGCGGGCCAACGATCCCGGTCTGTTCGAGTCAACGCCTGTCACGCCGTTGGTCGTCATGCCGCCCATTAAGTCGACATATCGGTAATCGCTCCCGGGAGCAGGCCAGCAATGGTCTGCTCCCTCCTGGGGCGCTTCATCCATTTCTTTACCTATGCCATCTACAGAACCCGTTGACCGTCTGGCACATAACATCTACGCAGGTGTTCCGCCACGCAGGGGTGGACGTTCCGCGCTCAGTCATCCTTACGATGTGATGACTCGGTTCAACCAACGCTACGTCGATAAGATCAGCCAGAAAGAACTTTCCATCGGACTCGACGCCTGCTGGTTACACGACGTCGTCGAAGACAACCTCTGCAGTGCCGAAGAACTGGCCCGCCATGGCGTACGCCCGAGCGTGATCCAGTTGGTTTCCGTTCTCTTGAACCACAACAAATCAGTACCCTATGCGATCTACATTGAAACTCTCGCGAATGACCCGCTTGCCAGGAAGATCAAAATCTGCGACATTCTCACGAACCTCGGTGATCGGCCTACTGATGTACAAATTCGCAAGTACGCCAGTGCTCTCAACGTTCTGCTCGACCACGACCACGAGGACCAAGACAATGCTAAACCTGATTGCAGATAATCTTCCGACCATCGAGGACCGAGCCAGGCACGGTAGCCAGGTCGCCCAAGAGTGCATCCTGTTCTACCAGCTCGCCACCGAAAAGGGTCGCAGTCATGCCGCTGCCGAGATCGCACGCGGCAAGTTCCTCTTACTGTTCCCAGAATATGTCAACTTCCAAGAATCCCCTGTCGTCCTCCCGCCCGTCGAAGAAGAAGGATGCCCTCCTATGGGGGAAGCACTGTCCGAGTAGTGCAGGCTGGTGGTTCTGCAAGCGACCCGGGTCTGACCAGGAGTCTATCCTGTGGGTAGACGCTCCGCGCGTAAGCATCAAGCTATGGACCGTAGCTCCAGCTCCCGGCTGTCCGTGGGTATCGCTTGAGTCCTTCTCAGGTGAAACTCAATGGGCTGGACCTATCGTGCTACCTGCAGACCGGATAGCTAAGAAAAAGTCAGCTTGATCTGATGGCATGGCGGGGTTAACCTCCTGCCATGCCTATCGGAAAATTCGATCCCTCGGAGTCAGCCACGAAGCCGGCGTCTCCAACCTCTGCTGGTACCAGTCAGTCTCCGCAGCCCTCCGGCCCTCCTCAGACTCCTAACGTTCCTTCCGGAGCCACCAAGCCGTCCTAGCCTGAGTACGAGACACTTGCCAACACATGCAACCTGGTCCACATTGTGATCCATGGCTAGACCTGGCAAAGTAAAGACTCTGGTGATACCAGATCTTCACTGTAGACATCATCGGATAGAGGAGATCATAGCCGCGGTTAACCCAAAGCGTACGATCTTCTTGGGTGACTACTTCGATAACCTCTTCGATACTCCAGCGCAAAATGAAGCAACTGCCAAGTGGTTGAGAAAGAGCATCCACACGCCCGGTCGAATCCATCTGCTCGGTAACCATGACTTGGGTTACGCGTACGACCAGAAGAGGCTTCAGAACGAACGATGCGGATGGTCACGTGCCAAGTTCAAGGCCATCAACAAGCACATGTCGGACCTGGACTGGGCCATGTTGAATGTGTTCTATTTCGGTGAGCGCGACTTCATCCTCTCGCACGCTGGACTCCAGGTGAGCCACATACCGGCCCGTACTGAACTGGAGAACCTTCCAGCGTGGATAATCGGCCAGGAGGAATAATTCTTCGAGGCCATCCAACGAGGAACTGATCATTGGTTCCTCAACGTAGGAGTCAAGCGCGGCGGACGTCACGAGTTCGGAGGACCCTTCTGGGCAGACTTCAAGGAGCATCAGCCCATTCCGGGATGGCATCAGGTGATTGGCCACACCCCCGGCATGAGCGTCAAGCTGTCCGGCGACCAGGAAGGAAGCACCACCTGTATCGACACGCTCTGCCCGCAGGATAAATACCCAGCGTTCGTCGGGCTGTTCCGCAGGGAGTTCGACGTCCAGAGGACCGTTGACCTTATTGGATCAGAGGTGTAAAATGCCATTGTGAAAAATCTTCAGATGTGTCTCTTGTCGTTCATCAAGCCTGCCAAGGTTTCTGAGCATGCCGTCAGCCCCAGCATGAGCGGTGCTGCCAGCGCACTGAACAAGATCCACACCACCAGACTCAAGACGCTCCAGAAGTCACACGACGCTCTTCGAAAGCACAATGACAAGCTTCTAGCAGAGGCCGAATCGTCTCATAAAGATCTGGAGAGCAAGCAGATGGAGCACCAGAAGAAGCTTCAAGAAGCACAGGACCAGGTCAAGAAGCTGACCAGCGAAGCACAGGTCACCAGTCAAGCCGCCGACCAAGCCGCCGACCAAGCCAGCCAGGCCAGTCAAGAGGGTCCTGTCGCGCCTCCTCCAGTTCCTCCACCGTCTCAAGTTCCCTACCCGGGCATGACGCCTGGGCAAGAGCAGCAAGAGCAGCAGTAGAAACTCATGAGCCTAAAAGAATTTGGAACCGCGCCCAAGCCTATAAACAACAGGATACGGATTCCTATCTCTAGCGACATCTCGGAATCGTCGGGCGAGAAGCGCAAGGATACCGGAGATGTCTGCCAGTGGGTCTTAGGTGCTAACGGCAACTTCATGGCCGCTCCGGCCACCGCACCCACGCTGCCTCCAGGAGCATATAGCGTTGCTCACGCCAGCGATGGTATCCACATAATCCGCAAGGACATCTCGGTAGACTCTCTGCTCGACTTTCCGGACTCCAAGCAGGACAATATCATGCAGGAGATCCAGACCTTCTGGGACAACGTCGAACCTTTCCGTCGGTACGGTTTCCTTCATCGCCGAGGCTACCTCATGTACGGACCTCCGGGTGGCGGCAAGTCGTGCCTGATCCAGCAGATCATCAAACGTGTGATCGCCTCAGGAGACGTGGTGTTCGTCATGGACTGCCCGCCAGGACTCTTCCGTGTAGGGCTTCAGCTTTTCCGATCAGTAGAACCTGATCGTCGTGTGGTGTGCGTGTTCGAGGACGTAGACTCAATCATCGATCGATATGGCGATGACGAGCTGCTGAACTTGCTCGACGGCGACAACCAGATCGATCACGCTCTCAACCTGGGTACCACGAACTACCCGGAGCGTCTCGACCCTCGCATCGTTGGCCGCCCTCGGCGGTTCGACAGTATCATAAAGATCGGAATGCCATCCAAGGCCATGCGTGAAGCCTTCTTCAAGAAGAAGCTCAACCTGGACCAAGAGGACATTCCGAAGTGGGTTAAGGCAAGTGCCAAACTCAGCTTCGCCGCCTTGAGTGAACTGGTGATCTCCGTTAAGTGCTTAGGCAACGACTTTGACGCTACAGTGAAAAAGCTCAGAGAGATGGCCGACGCAAAACCCAACAGCAAGGATGACGCCGCGACCAACCGCGTAGGTTTCCTTTCAGCTGACACAGAATTCGATGACTGATTCCATTGCTCCTCAATCCCCCACGGTCCAGGTAGAACAGAAGTTCAAGCGTATCGGAGGAAACTATCCTCACATCAACGCAACACGAGTTAAGAAGCTAGCACTTGAAGTGGCCAAGCAGACTCGTGCCAAAGGTTTCAACCGCGTCAGTTCCTCCTTCCTCGATTTCGTCGAGGCCACAGTCAAGAACGCGATCATCTCTCGCGTGAAGCAGCAGCCCTCGGTAGGTAAGACACTGACCTAATGACAAAACCATCGACCGCTTCGCGCGACACTTTACCGGTCGCGTGGTATCCGGGACGATCTCAAGCCGACGTACACCACCAGTTCTCAAGAGACCAAGTAGCATTCCAGATGGGAGAAGTGTCTGGTGACAACTACAAGGTACGTACGGTCGGTCGTCCAGTCAGCAACCTGCTATACCTGTTGGACATCACACCAAAGAACCAGGACAGCTTCATCGTAAGTCTTCCAGAAGGTCCTGCCATCAAGGTAATCCCCTGCGATCAGTGTAGCACGATCTACGGGTGGGATCGTATCTTCAAGCACTGGCGCCTACTCGAAACGCTATGATTGACCAGCAACCCCGGAAGCCTCTCCAGGCTACATCTCCGCCTAATCATCCAAACGCGTTCCTTCCGTACGTTAAGCTTCGTACCACGGTTGGATTACACGCCGGCACCGACATGTCCCGTCCGGAGAACAATCCAGCCTTGAGGCACATGGTCGCGTACGACCTGGCCGGGGCTAACGAGATTGCACTCCTGTTCCGATCGAACCCTTCCGTGATCGTACTGATCAGCCCCACCGAGATGGTGTTCCGTGCTGACTGGTTAAAACTAAAATGAGCACACAACTTAGAGAAAGCTTTGAACGCGTCCTATCCATGTACCTCGTAGACGAGGCACAGCACTTCGAAGAGAATGGTAACCCCGATGGTCACATCTACCGGGACCTCTTGAATCTTCAAGGTTACCTGGATGCTGAGCCACACCTGGTGGAAGCAGCCCAGGGTATCCTGGATGACGAGGATGACACCGGATGTGAAGACTGCACCGTCATCAGCCAGACAGCCCTAGAGAAACTCAGAACCGCCGTCGCGGCAGCAAATCCAAATGTTCAATCTTAAACGCAAACCCACCGAACCGGCCAAGGTTGAAATCATCAACTTCCCGGCCGAACGTCGCTATACTCCGTTTGATTTCCTCGGCTACTCATTCATGCCAACGCAGGTCCTATGCGTGAGCGGAGTTGTCTCTGACACCACACCGGGCGTCGGCGGCGTACCTGCTGAGCGTCATACATTCCGTGTCTTCATGGGTAACCAGTTCAGCATCGCCTTTCACGAGGTAGATAAGGAACTGACCATCAAGAAGCGTGACATGTTTATGAACGCCTGGTCGGCGGCACTGTGAGGACCCTGTTCTGGGACTTCGAGACAACCGGTATATTGCTGAAGCGAGAGCCGCTGTCTGATCCCAGGCAGCCTCGCGCGGTCAGCTTGGCCTGTGTGCTCACCGCGGACGGAGTCGGAACTGTCGGGCAGTTCAAGTGCTTGATCAAACCAGATGGATTCGAGATCCCGGAGGATTCGTCAAAGATCCATGGCATCACTACCCAGGATGCCAAACGCCACGGTATCTCGTCCGGAGTCGCCATGCAGGTCCTGAACCACATGGCGCACGCGGCAGACATCTGTGTATCGTTCAACGCCGAGTTCGACTACAAGATCGCCATGATCGAGTCATCCAGAATGGAGAAGACACTCCACATCCAACCCGACAAGGTCTTCTGTTGTATGCTGCCGTACAAGGAGTTGATCAAGCTGCCGGGTAACTACGGTGACTACAAGTGGCCGTCGCTGGACGAGGTCTGCACCTGGTTGGGCATGGTCCGTGAAGGAGGACATGACGCGCTCGGTGATGTGTTCACCACCATCCGGGCCTGGTACGAACTTGAGCGGCGACAGGTGTCAAGGTTCAACCTTCAGTGCAAAGTAGCAGGAAACTTAGATTCTTTGAAAGCCTTGCCATGTCTATAAGGAGGTCCGTTCAAATGAACCATATTGAGTACGAAAGGTTCGAAAAGGAAGTCGAAGCATTTCACACGCTGAACAAACTTCGACCAGGTCTCAACAGCGCCAAGGATGGGTGCCACGAGGAATCCTTCAGCAGATCCGAATGTGGATGCTGCGGCACAGGACAGGCAGGCAGCAGGCTTACCTACGTGTTTGCGCGAGAGGATGACAGAGAGCCAATCGAGGAGGACATCTGCGTGGACTGCGTCTACTACCTGGCCTACGGGGTGCTGGACGATGAGCAGATGGATGAGATCAAAGCTTCACGCCAGGAGGCCGAGCTGTTGGCTAGCACGAAAGCTACCGCTACCATCAAGCTGGCAGAGCTGAAGCTAGAGATCGAGCAGCTGGAGAGCCGGCTGTTCCTTCTGATCCAGGACAAGGAGACACAGGAGGACATCCTCCTATGATCAGGTAACACGAACCATGTACGAACACACTATATCCGAGATGGTTGAGGCGCTCAGGGATGCCGGCGTGCTGACCAGACAGTCGGCAGACACGGCGCACCATACGCTTCGAAAGTTCTGGACAGACCAAATCGCCCTGGTCTGGACCGCCCAGGACGTGAGCGATACCGCCGAGCAGATTGGTGTTGCCAAGACCCCGGAGAGTTGCAGCATTATTCTTCGCAGGATAATGGACAGGCATGACGCAGACATTGGAGTCTCTTGGGACACGGTACGATCAGTCATCATTGAATCACGAGACCTTCCATGAGTACCATCTACGAAGACTACCCCAAGGGTAAAACCATCACATCGAGAGACAGGGTACAGAAAGGCAAGACCACCGGAGGGTTCCGACCTTGCCAGCTTGCCGGATGCTGCGGCAAACGGATCGGGGTCAGATGGCCCCAGGATGGTCGAATCACCTGGCCCTGCAGCCGAGGTATGGACCGCGGTAAGATCCTGTAGACCGCGAACTGTCATGAGTTGCTCAACCAAAAGGTCTTGCACGTTGTACAACTCGTGGCTAGTATTTTGAAATGCACGGTGTAATACGTACTTCCGAAAGGGTGAACCTATGAACCTGTTTCGTTTCGCATTCAGGGGCGCAAGAGCCGACAAAGCATTACTGTACGCTGAAGCCCTGATCAAGCGTGCAGACATACAGCTATCCCCCGTGGACGGCGAGTACGGCACAAGAGTCCAAACCGACAGGTGTCTGTCGTTCGCCGTGGACATTATTACCGAGGTCAGCCATACCATCCCGGGTACCACGGGTGTGTGCTGGGGGCTTATCGCCAACTACAACGTATCGGTATTCTGCCAAGTCACTGACGGTAAAGACCTCAAGATAGAGAAATTCACCAAGCTGATCCCCAGTCAAAAGCTGGACCACGATCGCATTGGTAGGAAAGTCCTTGAAGCATGCAATCCCCAAACTTCTACGGAGAGTGGACAGTCGCCATCGAGTTCCTGAACATTCAGGAAGGTAACGCTCTTCTGTTCGACGTCGGCTTCTTCGGTTCAGTTGATCTATTCGTCAGTAACCCAGACAAGCGATACTTCGTAGGGGTCTGGTATGGTGTCATAGATGATCTTCTCGACAAGGTAGTATTGTACACCAAAAACCCTGATCATCCTGACATGACCGCAGAGGTCAGATACGAGAACTCCGAGATCCGGCTGGCTGGAACCCTGTCCGCGCGTGACGGTAAATACCTGACTGCCATGGAGCTTAGGCCGTCCGAACACTCAGACGACTACACGGATCTCCATGAATCTCTGTGCGTAGACTGCCTGAAGAAGAGCATGCCCCACGAGCTGTTCATGGCAGGTATCAAGAACGTCACCGCTGTCTTGGAAAAAGCCATCATGACGGTGTCTCCAAGGATGACCCCGGCGCACATCCACAACAGCCTCGCACTGGAGGCGGCGCTGGTTGCCGAGTCTGAACATAATGTCAGTTTCGCCGTGCTCTTAGATACCAAGGTCGATGCCTACTCGGCCGCCTGGCTTAACGCAATCGACAGATTATCCAGCGTCCTGGTAGATCTCAATCTTGACGTCTGCAAGCTGTCGGCCTACGTGGTAGCCATGATAGTGTTCCCAACGGTTGGCATACGCCTAATCGGCTCCCTGCGTAATGAGAAGATGCGACTCATGAACGA
>Ga0315268_10006046_pt1 | contig 12929 bp, 11 predicted proteins | sample C1_top_MG_FD_204535 | JGI IMG/M metagenome (GOLD analysis project Ga0315268, IMG submission 204535) | Sediment microbial communities from Yellowstone Lake, YNP, Wyoming, USA - C1_top | ecosystem: Environmental > Aquatic > Freshwater > Lake > Sediment | place: USA: Wyoming | collected 2017-08-01 | reverse complement strand
CGAGTACCTGCTGGCGGGCTGGTTGCGCGGCAAGCCGGTCGAGTTTTGCAAGTGCGTCACGCAGCCGATTGAAGCGCCCGCCCAGGCCGAGATTGTCGTCGAAGGCTATGTGGACCCGAACGAGCACCGCGACGAAGGGCCGTTTGGCGATCACACCGGCTTTTACACGCCGGCCGAGCCGTTCCCGGTGATGCACGTCACCGCCATCACGTGCCGACGCGATGCAATTTACCCGGCGACGGTGGTCGGCAAGCCGCCGATGGAAGATGCCTGGATGGGCAAGGCCACCGAGCGACTGTTCTTGCCGCTCGTGCGCATGTTCCTGCCCGAGGTGGTGGACTTTAACATGCCCGCTGAGGGCGTGTTCCACAACCTCGTCATCGTCAGTATCAAGAAACGTTTCCCCGGCCACCCACATAAAGTGATGTATGGCATCTGGGGCTTGGGGTTGCTGATGTTGGCCAAGGCGATTGTCGTGGTGGATGCCGACACCGATGTTCACAATCTGAGTCAGGTAGCCTGGCGCGTGCTGGGCAACGTGGATTGGAAGCGCGACGTGACAATTGTCGAGGGGCCGGTGGATCACCTCGACCACAGCGCAATGCGGCACAGTTTTGGCGGCAAGATCGGCATAGATGCCACGGCTAAAGGGCCAGAAGACGGCCATCCGCGTGGCTGGCCGGATGAGATCGAAATGTCGGCAGAGATCAAGGAACTAGTGACCCGCCGCTGGCAGGAGTATGGACTTTAGAGCAAAGGCCGGAAGTCAGAGAGCAATGTCGCACTATTTGCCCTTGGCCTTCCGACATCTGCCGCCCAACTTCTGACATCCGATTCATAAATATGACTCGCATTCGTGTTTTCTTTGATCTAGTCAAGTTTGAGCATACGGTGTTCGCACTTCCGTTTGCCTACCTGGGCATGGTGCTGGCAGCCGGCGGCTGGCCGGGGTGGAACAAGTTCATCTGGATCACCGTGGCGATGGTGGCTGCGCGGACACTGGCGATGAGCGCCAATCGCCTGGCCGACCGCGAGCTGGACGCGCGCAACCCGCGCACGGCGAACCGCCCTCTCCCCCGCGGGCTGGTCTCGCCGCAAGCTGTTATTGGCTATGTTGCCATCTCGCTCATTGTACTGATCGTGGCCGCCTGGCAACTGAACCCACTCTGCTTGCTACTCTTGGCCGGTGCACTCGTGTTTCTCTTAGGCTATCACTATACCAAGCGGTTCACCTGGCTTTCGCATTGGATCTTGGGCTTTACCGATGGTCTGGCTGCGCCCGGGGCGTGGATAGCAGTGCGCGGCTCGGCCTTTACCAGGGCTGATCTGCCGGCCTGGCTGTTGCTGGGCGCCGTCACGTTCTGGATCGGCGGGTTCGACCTCATCTACGCCTGCCAGGACGTGGAGGTGGATCGGCGCGAGGGGTTGCACAGCATCCCGGCGGACTTTGGTGTGGCCATTTCGCTCATGCTCGGGCGCATCTGTCACGCGCTCACGGTGGCGTTGCTGGCGGGGGTGGGGGTCGTGATGAGCCTAAGCTGGCCGTTCTGGGCCGGGCTGGCGGTTATCGCGGCCATGCTGCTACATGAACATTCACTCGTCTCACCGAATGATCTTTCGCGGCTCGATCTGGCCTTTTTCAACATGAACGGATACATCAGCCTCACTGCGCTTGCGGCGACGCTCGCTGCGCTTTGGATACGTGGAGTGTAAAGCGTGGAGCGAGGGGCCGTGTCTTGCGTGTGTTTGTACAAATGGGGGGAACCATGTCAAAGCGTTTTGCATCCGCGTTAGTTGTTTTGGCGCTGCTATCCGCTTGCGCACCAGCGGCTATGCCTAGTTCCAGGCCGGAAGACCCCACACTGCGGATCGGCACGTTGCCCATCCTGGACTTGCTGCCGCTGTTCGTCGCGGAAAAGCAGGGATATTTCAACGAGCAGGGCATCACCGTCACGTTTGTCCCAGCCCAGTCGGCGGCGGAGCGGGATCAACTGATGCAGGCCGGGCAGATTGACGGGCTGAACAACGACATGGTCTCGGCAGTCTTGTACAACAAGGACACGCTCAAGATCAAAGTCGTGCGCACGGCGATCCAGGCCACGTCCACATGGTCCGAGTTTTCCATTTTTGCTGCCAAAGACAGCGGCATCAAATCCGCGACCGACCTCAAAGGCGTCGAGATCGGCGTCAGCCAGGCGACGGTGATCGAGTACGTCACCACGCGCCTGCTGACGGATGCCGGGCTGGCTACATCGGACGTCAAGACGACCAACGTCATCAAGATCGCCGACCGGATGCAGCTCCTGGGGTCGGGCCAGCTCAAGGCCGCCACACTGCCCGAGCCGCTGGCCACGCTGGCCGAGCAGCAGGGTGCGCTGCGCGTCGTCCCGGATGCCAAGAACCCCAAATACTCGAACAGTGTCATCAGCTTTAGCGTGCAGACGATCAAGGACAAGCCGAACACCATCCGCAAGTTCCTGGTCGCTTACGAAAAGGCTGCGAGCGACGTCAACGCCGATCCAACCAAGTGGCAGCCGCTGCTCAACGAGAACAAGATCATCCCGCCCGCTCTCACGGACTACAAGCTGCCAGCTTTCCCCAAGGCGTCTGTCCCGGCAGAAGCGCAATTTACGGACGTGCTCAAATGGATGAAGGACAAGGGGATGATCACCGTGGATGTACCTTACGCGAGCCTCGTGGATGCGTCGTTCTTACCCAAGTAGTCAATCGGTCACCTTGTTAGTTGATTGTCGGTTGACGAATGATTAAAGTTTACGATCTTGCTTTTACCTATGGCACCGGTCACCCCGTCTTTGATCGCTTCTCGTGGCGCGTCGAGGCGGGCGAAGCGTGGGCCGTCATTGGGCCATCCGGCTGCGGCAAGACGACGCTCCTCTGCTTGCTGGCCGGGCTGCGAGTGCCGACGGGCGGCAGCATCCACGTCGCGGGCGAGCCACTCATTCGTCCGCGCCCGACGACCGGGTTGATCTTGCAAGACTATGGCTTGCTGCCCTGGGCCACAGTGCGCGAGAACGCCGCGTTGGGCTTGCGGCTGCGCGAGTTTTACGGGCCGGATGGCCGCCACGCGCCTGCGAACCAAGTCGTGGGAATCATCGCCGAACGTGTCAGCTTTTGGCTGGAGCGGCTGGACATTGCAGCAGTAGCAGACAAGTATCCAGGCCAGGTTTCGGGCGGGCAGCGCCAGCGCGCCGCGATTGCGCGGACGTTGGCGCTGCGGCCCGACCTACTGTTGATGGACGAGCCGTTCGCCTCGCTCGACGCGCCCACACGCGAGGATCTGCAAAACCTCACCGTCGAATTGCGCGCGGAGCAAAATCTGACTACCATCATCGTCACACACAACATCGAGGACGCGGCGTTCCTGGGCGAGCGCATCCTGGTGTTGTCACAGCCGCCGCATAGCGCGCCGGTCGTTGTGGAAAATCCAACGGCGGGCCAGCCGGGCTACCGTTCGCAGGCGGCGTTCCTGGACAAGTGTAACGAACTGCGGCGACTGCTGGGATGACGAAATGAAACGCCGAGACATTCTTCTCGCCTCCATCATCCTCCTCGCCGCATGGCAGTTGCTCGCGATGGCAATCCATCGGGACATCCTGCCGACGCCACTCGTCGTCGCGCGGACGTTCGTGGCCGAGCTGCCCAAGGAACTCGCCCGGCATTTCGCGGTGAGCGCAGGGCGAGTGCTGGCAAGCATTCTCGTCTCCATCGCGCTGGCGGTGCCGGCCGGGCTGGTGATGGGGCAGAGCCAGCGGGCCAACCATATCTTTTCGCCGCTCGTTTACATCGTCTACCCGATCCCCAAGATCGTTTTTGTGCCGATGCTGCTGCTCATCTTTGGCATCGGCGACCTTTCCAAGATCATCAACATTGTCCTGGTGCTGTTCTTCCAGATGCTCGTGCCCGTGCGCGACGAGGCAGCGCGCATCCGGCCCGAGCTGGTCTTTTCGGTGCGCAGCCTGGGCGCGGGGAGGCGGGCGCTGTTTCGGTTTGTCTATCTCCCAGCCAGCTTGCCCGCCGTGCTGACTGCGCTGCGGCTTTCGATCGGTACTGCAGTGGCTGTGCTCTATATCACCGAGGTGCTGGCGACGCAATCGGGCCTGGGGTATTACATCACCATCCAGGGGAGCACGCTGCTCAATTACCCGGCGATGTACGCCGGCGCACTGGCGATGGCGATCCTGGGTCTCATTCTGTATTTCGTCGTGGACGGGCTGGAACGGTGGTTGTGCCCCTGGAGATTTGCTTGATAAATTTCAAATTTCAAATTTCAAATTTCAAATCCGGCATCCCAGGGCCAGTCGCAAGTTTGTGTCATTCTGAGCGCAGCGAAGAATCTCTTTCGTGCTGGACCGAGACTCCTTCACTTCGTTCAGGACAAGCTCTTCGCTTTGCTCAGGGTGACACGGGGCCGAAGGCAGCATTCGTTGTAATCGTGTGTCAGCGGGGGATTGCCGCGTGACGCACCTCAGGGGTCGGGCACGCGCGTCGTACGTTCAGCAGATGTTTGGCAAGATCGCGCCGCGCTACGACCTGATGAACCGGCTGATGACCGGCGGACGCGATATGGCCTGGCGGCGGCTGGTCGTCGAGGAAGCGCGGTTGTCGCGCGGCGGGAGGCTGCTCGACATCGCCACCGGCACGGGCGACATTGCGCTCGAAGCGCTGCGGCACGCTGGCGACCTGCGCGTAGTGGGCGCAGATTTTGCGCTCGAGATGATGCAGCGCGGACGCGACAAGCCCGGCGCGGAGCGCATTCGATGGGCAGGCGCAGACGCGTTGACTCTGCCTTTTCCCGATAACACATTCGATGCAGTCACGTCCGGCTTTATGCTGCGCAACGTGATTGACGTGCCTGCCTCGCTTGCCGAACAACTGCGCGTGGCCAAGCCCGGCGGGCGCATGGTCTGCCTGGAAATCTCTCGCCCGCCGCGCAATGGATTTCTGCCGTTCTACCGCTTTTACTTTCACCGCATCGTGCCGCTTGTCGGCCAACTTGTCAGCGGGAACTATAGCGCGTATACTTACCTACCGCAATCTGCTGACGAGTTCCTCTGGCCCGACGAGCTGGCCGATCTCATGGGCCGGGCCGGCTGGCGGGAGGTACGCTACCGGCGGTTGATGCTGGGCACGGTAGCGATTCATACGGGGGTAAAGTGAAAAGACTCGTCGTCGGCATCACCGGCGCATCAGGCGCTGTCCTGGGCATCCGGCTGCTTCAGGTTGTACGAGAGACCAAGCTTGCCGAAACGCAGCTCATCATCAGTGCGGCGGGCAAGGCCACTATTGCGCAAGAGACGAGCTGGAAGGTGAGTGATGTGGCAGCGCTCGCCGATGTGACGTACGACGTGCGCGATGTAGGCGCAGCCATTGCCAGCGGATCGTTCGTCACGGCCGGCATGGTCATCATCCCCTGCTCGGTCAAGACGCTGAGCGCTGTGGCGAACTCGTACAGCGCCGACCTGATCTCACGCGCGGCAGACGTCACATTGAAGGAAGGCCGACCGCTGGTGCTCGTCTTTCGGGAAACGCCGCTACACCTGGGCCATATCCGGCTGATGGAGCGCGCGGCGGAAGCCGGCGCAGTGATTCTGCCCCCAGTGCCAGCCTTTTATGCACGCCCACAGACAGTGGAGGACATTGTAGACAACACGGTGGGCCGCGCGCTGCTACGGCTGGGAATCGAGAATGACTTGTATCTCAAGTGGGCAGGGATGTGAACCTTGCAAAGTTTCATAGACACAGGGGGCCATCATGAGTGACAAACGCAGGCGTTGGAGACGTGAACCCAGCGGTCGATATTCAAATACCCATAGGAGCTTGACATGCTTGACCCTTCCTTGATCCGTTCATATTTCCCCTCGTTGAGACAGACACAAGAGGGCAAACCGGTCGTGTTCTTTGATAACCCCGGCGGCACGCAGTGCCCGCAAATGATGATTGATGCGGTGTCGAGTTACTTGATGAACGATAACGCCAATCACGGCGGCGCGTTTGCCACGAGCATTCGCAGCGACGCGATGCTGGATGACGCGCACCAAGCCATGGCCGACATGCTCGGCGCGGCGTCACCTGACGAGATCGTGTTCGGCGCGAACATGACCACGCTGACGTTCTCTATCAGCCGGGCGCTGGGCCGATTGCTTTCGCCCGGAGATGAGATCATCATCACACACCTCGATCACGACGCCAACATTGCACCGTGGCTGCTCCTGGCGCGCGATACGGGAGCTGTCGTCCGTTGGGTGGATATCCGACCCGAGGACTGCACACTCGACATGGCCTCGTTTGAGGCGCAGATCAGCCGTAAGACCAAGATCGTCGCAACGGGATATGCCTCGAACGCAGTCGGCACGATCAATGACGTCAAGACGATCGTCCAGATGGCGCACACGGTGGGCGCGCTCGCGTATATTGACGCGGTACAGTACGCGCCGCACGGGCCGACTGACGTGACAGCGTTGGGCTGCGATTTTCTGGTGTGCTCGGCGTACAAGTTCTTTGGCCCGCACGTCGGCGTCCTGTATGGCAAGCTCGGCTTGCTGGAACGGCTGTCGGCATACAAGGTCCGCCCTGCCGACGACCATCCGCCTTTCAAGTTCGAGACCGGCACGCTGAATCACGAAGGCATTGCCGGAACGCGAGCCGCGGTCGAGTATCTCGGTCAAATCTCGAATGCCAAATCTCTGGTTTCAAACCGGAGGGAGCGCATCCTCGCCGGGATGGCGGCGATCAAGGAGTACGAGCAGGCGCTCTCTACGCGACTGATCTCCGGGTTGCAGCAGATCAAGGGGTTAAAGATCTGGGGAATCACCGATCCGGCGCGACTGCACCAGCGCGTGCCAACGGTGTCGTTCACGCTGGAGGGGCATCACCCGCGCCAGATCGCGGAAACCCTGGGGCAGCGCGGCATCTATGTCTGGGACGGCAACTATTACGCGCTGGCGATCATGGAGCGGCTCAGCCTAGAGCCAAACGGCGGCATGGTGCGCGTGGGGCCGGTGCATTACAACACTGTGCAGGAGATTGATCGCCTGCTGAACGAATTGGAAATGATGTAATCACTGGCGCATCTTGGCCAGTTCAACAGTGTTATAGATGACAATACAAACAGACAAGGAGAGATGGAGTTGAGCAGACGAGTTGTGATAACGGGACTGGGAGCCATCACGCCGGTCGGCAACGACGTAAAGACGCTGTGGCAGGCGCTTGTGGCAGGGCTCTCCGGCGTGGGACCTATCACCCTTTTCGACGCGGCGCCATTCGAGACGCGATTCGCCGCCGAGGTGAAAGGCTTTGATCCGGTGGCGCTGTTTGGGCGCAAGGATGCGCGGCGCATGGATCGCTTCACCCAGTTCGCCGTGGCAGCCGCCGGGCAAGCGCTCGCCGATGCCCAGTTGCCCATCACGCCAGAGACCGCTCCGCGCATCGCCTGTATCTTTGGCAGCGGCATTGGCGGCATCAGCACCATTCTTGCCGAGACCCAGGTGATGCGTGACAAGGGCATTGACCGGGTCAGTCCGTTCCTCGTCCCGATGATGCTGCCAGATACTGCCCCTGGCCAGATCGCCATCCAGTACGGGCTGAAGGGGCCGAATATGGCCATCGTCACCGCATGCGCCAGCAGCGCGAACGCGATTGGCGAGGCGACAGAGACCATCCGGCGCGGCGCAGCCGACGCGGTGCTCACCGGCGGCGCGGAAGCCGGCATCGTCCCATTGGCGGTGGCCGGCTTTAACGTCATGGCCGCCGTCAGCCGCCGCAACGATGCGCCGCAAAAAGCCTCTCGCCCGTTCGACGCGACCCGCGATGGGTTCGTGATAGGCGAAGGTGGTGCCGCGCTCGTGTTGGAAAATCTGGATCACGCTCAAGCCCGAGGCGCGCGCATCTATGCAGAGGTGCTCGGCTATGGCGCATCCGCCGACGCTTACCACATCACCGCGCCGCAAGAGACCGGCGAGGGCGCGGCGCTGGCGATGCGCACGGCATTGGCCCAGGCCGGACTTGCACCGCAAGACATCGGCTACCTCAATGCCCACGGCACTTCGACGCCGCTCAACGACAAGAGTGAGACGGCGGCCATCAAACTGGCCTTTGGCTCAGCCGCTTACAAGGTCCCCATCAGCTCTACCAAGTCCATGACCGGGCATTTGCTCGGCGCGGCCGGCGCGTTGGAAGCCATCGTGTGCGTCAAGGCGCTGCAAGAGAGCATCCTTCCGCCGACAATTAATTACGAGACGCCCGACCCCGAATGTGACCTCGACTATATCCCCAATGCTGCACGTCACGTCTCTATCCGCGCTGCCATGTCCAACTCGTTCGGGTTCGGCGGACACAACGCTTGTTTGATTTTTGGAAACTATGCTTGACCGCCAAGACGCGAAGAACGCCACGGTTGTAATTCCTTGGCGTTCCTGCCGCCTTGGCGGTTCCAATGAATGGAGTGGACTTGGCTGAACGAAGAAACGTCCGCTACGCGCACATCGTCGGTTGGGGTAAATACGTACCGACCAAAGTCGTCACCAACGCAGATCTGTCTAAAACGGTGGATACCTCTGACGAGTGGATTGTCTCGCGCACTGGCATCCGCGAGCGACGCATCGTCGCTTCACCCAAGGAGACGACGGCTACGATGTCTATCGCAGCCGCCAAAGAGGCGCTGCAAGTGGCGGGCATCGCGCCGAACGAGCTCGGCCTGATCATCGTCGCCACCGCCACGCCAGAATATAGCTTCCCGGCGACAGCCTGTGTGGTGCAGGATGCGCTCGGCGCAGAGGTTGCCGGGGCGTTTGATCTCTCGGCGGGCTGCTCAGGGTTTGTGTATGGGCTGGCGATGGGTGCGCAGGCCATCTCGAGCGGCGCCCAGGACTGCGTGCTGGTGATCGGAGCCGAGACGCTTTCACGCATTGTGAACTGGCACGACCGCGAGACGTGCGTGCTATTTGGCGATGGCGCGGGGGCCGTGGTCTTGCGTGGTGGCGACACGCCAGGCGGCGTGCTTTCGACGCTCTTGCGCGCCGACGGCTCCGGCGGCGAATCGTTGATGCTCCCTGCCGGCGGCAGCCATCAACCGCCGACGCTGGACACGGTGACCCTGGGTCTGCACTATGTCCGGATGAACGGGCGCGAGGTGTTCCGCTTTGCCACACGGGTGATGGACAAGGCCGCGCGCCAGGTGGTGGCCGACGCTGGACTGACGATGGATAACATCGAAATCTTTATTCCGCATCAGGCCAACCTGCGGATCATCCAGGCAGCGGCTCGGGCGCTGGGAATGCCGATGGACAAGTTCTTTATCAACCTGGATAGATACGGCAACACCTCCTCAGCCTCGATTCCGGTGGCGCTCTGCGAGGCGGTGGCTGCCGGGCGCATCCAGCCCGGCGACCACGTGGCGATGGTCGGCTTTGGCGCTGGGCTGACCTGGGCCGCGGCCGTCGTGCAGTGGGGTGTGCCCAGGCCGCCAGTGCCGGCCTGGCGACGGGCGCTGGATGGGCTGTGGTACGTGGCATCTGGTGCGCGCTCGCGCCTGCGCAAGTTGCAGCGGCGGGCAGACGCCTGGCTGTTTGGCTCGCCCATCCCAGAGTCGATTGACAAGGGCGAGGACAAGGCTCAGTGACAAACCTTGCCGAAAGCTGATCCTTTGCTCAGGACATGGCTGTCGGGAAGGTTGTGATAATCCCGCGTTGATGCGCGAGCAGGCGATCGTCGGTTTGACGGCTAGCCTGTTCGCGCTTATACTTTTCGCCAGTTCCCCCAGTAACAGTGCCCTGCGATAGACCCTGCATCCAGGGCAGCTCCTTTGCACCGCGCGCAAGAGACGCGCGGCAATACAAGTGTGGCAGGTAAGTGCATAAAATGGCACCGCGAAATTACCCTGCTGTTGACTCTGGCCTGCTGTTCCTCCTGCGACGACTGCTGCAGAGCCGAAGAAGACACAAGCGCCTGGAGCATCAGTGTTCGCACTGGTCAATGGGATTCTGATTTGGGATACAACGAATGACTGAACAGAGAGGAGAACAAGATGACTAACGACATTTACGAGCAACTGGCGGACGCCTTGAACCGGCTTCCCAACGGTTACCCCAGAACGCCCTCGAGCGTGGAGGTACGAATTTTGAAAAAGATCGTCGCATCTGAAGAGGCTGCGCTCGTCATTCAACTGAGCGGCCAAATGGAGCCGATTGACGTGATCGCGGCGCGGCTCGGGGTGCCGGTCTCGGAGGCGATGAGCAAAATGATCCAGATGGCCCGGCGCGGCCTGGCCTGGTACGAAAAGATAGCCGGCAAACACAGCTTTCGGCTCGCGCCGTTTGTCGTCGGAATCTATGAGGCGCAGTTGGACAAGGTGGATCACGAGCTGGCGCATCTCGTCGAAGAGTACATGGCGACGGGCGGGGCAGTCGGGATCATGTCGCCACAGCCGGCCCTCCACCGCGTCGTCCCGGCGCAAAGCGCGGTCAAGTCCGAGTGGATTCTGCCCTATGACGACGTGCGGGCGATTCTGCTGGCCTCCAAGACGTTTCGTGTCCGTGATTGCATCTGTCGAGCGCAGCAGGAGCACCTCGATCACCCGTGCAGCTTTCCCAAGAGGATTTGCCTCAACTTTTCCACGCTGGTAAGCGCTCCCACCCCGGACGATATTACCCAGCAAGAGGCCCTGGCGCTTTTGGACAAGGCCGAAGAGGTCGGGTTGGTTCACACGGTCAGCAACGTGATGAAGGGCATCGGCTACGTCTGCAACTGCTGCAGTTGCTGCTGCGCCATCCTGCGTGGCATCACCGAGTGGGGCATCGAGAATTCGGTCGCCCGCGCCAACTATTACGCCGTCATTGACCCCGACGAGTGCCTGAACTGTGGCACCTGCGTCGAGCGATGCCACGTTCATGCGATCTCGGACCAGGATGGGGTCTCGGTCGTAGACCGGGACAAGTGCATCGGCTGTGGGCTGTGCGTCACGGGTTGCCCCAACGAGGTAGCCCGGCTAGAGCGCAGGCCCGAGGCCGAAATTATCCAGCCCGTCCTGGATTTTGCAGCATGGGAGCACGAGCGGCTGGTCAACCGGGGATTGATCCATGGATAACCACCAAGTCTCAAAGACACCAAGGACACAAAGGATGATTTATGTTCCGCTCTCGGATAAAGAAGAACGCATCGCCAAGGCAATTGTGGAAGCTGCTTATGCTGTCCATAGTGCACTTGGCCCTGGTCTGTTAGAGAGCGTCTATGAAGTATGCTTTTGCCACGAACTGGGCAAACGAGGCTTGTCCTTTCGCCGACAGGGTGTGGTGCCAATTGTCTACGATGGGATAACGTTCAACGAAGGACTGCGCCTGGATGTGCTGGTTGAAGAGCTCGTCATTTGCGAATTGAAGGCGGTAGAGACAATGAACCCGGTCTTCCTAGCTCAGATCCTGAGCCAGTTGAAATTGACCGGAAGGCGATTGGGCTTTCTGATCAACTTTAACGTGCCGTTGATCAAACGTGGCATTAAAAGGGTAATCTCGTGACCTTGGTGCCTTGGTGTCTTTGTGGTGAAAGGACGTGGTCCGGCATAGAGACGCCAGCCCTGCTTTCCCGACAAAAGCCAGCTAACCACCAAGTCACAAAGATACAATCCCCTAAAGGGGACAAGCGGACACAAAGGATGAACCTTGTGACCTTTGTGTCCTGGTGCCTTTGTGGTGAGAGGAGAATACCGTGGCACTGGACATCAATTGGAAAGCCGCTACGGAAGAGACGGTGAAAAATCTCTCGCGTCTCATTCAGGCCGATACGACCAATCCACCGGGGAACGAGCTGCCGGCCATCCTGGTCGTCAAAGACATCTTGGAGCGCGAGGGCTGGCCGGGGGATGCCTTTACCATCCTCGAATCGGCGCCCAACCGGGTCAACCTGGTGGCCCGGCTGCGCGGCGACGGTTCCGCCCGCCCGCTGCTGCTTTCGGGTCACGTGGACGTGGTGCCGGTCGAGCGGGAGCACTGGACACACGATCCCTTTGGGGGCGAGGTGGCCGATGGGTGCGTGTGGGGACGCGGCGCGTTGGACATGAAGGGCTTCCTCGCCATGTACCTGCACGTCTTTATGCTGGCCCGCCGCCTGGGGCTGCCGCTCAAGCGCGATTTGATCCTGGCCGCCATCGCCGACGAAGAAGCGCTGTTCACACACGGCTCCAAGTTCCTGGTGGACAAACATCGTGATCTGATCGGCGCCGAATACGGCTTTACCGAAGGCGGGGCGATGACGGTGCACCTGGGCAAGGCGCGCTTGTATCCGATCCAGGTGGCCGAAAAGGGCGTCTGCTGGCTGCGGATGACCGCCAGCGGCGAGCCGGGCCATGGCTCAATGCCGCACGCCGATAATGCCGTGTTGCACCTGGCCCAGGCGCTCGAGCAGCTGAGGCGGGCCGACCACCTGCCCATCCACATCACGCCGACGCTCAAGCGGATGGTGGCGGCCGTCGCGGCCCAGGCGGGTTTTCCGATCAGCGTCATGGCGAGCCTGTTGCAGCACCCGGCTGTGGCATCGCTCGTGCTCAAGGTCATGCCGGCCCGGCAAAAAACCTTGCTCGCCCCAATGTTCGCCAACACCGTTACGCCGACGATGCTGCAAGCCGGGGGCAAGATAAACGTCATTCCCTCGGCCGCCGAAGCAGCCCTGGATTGCCGCAAGCTGCCGGGGCAGACGCCAGAAGACGTGATGCGCGAGATTCTGGCTGTCACCGGGCCGGGCGTGCAGCTCGAGCCGGCTTACACCTCGGCCGGCGCCGAGTTCCCCACCGACACACCACTCTACCAACTGATGGAACGAGCAGCCAGAAAAATGGATCCGGGCGGCATGGTTGTGCCGATGCTGATGGCCGGCGCGACGGACGCCAGCGAATACCAGCGGGCGGGGATCACCATGTATGG
>Ga0315268_10006045_pt1 | contig 12929 bp, 8 predicted proteins | sample C1_top_MG_FD_204535 | JGI IMG/M metagenome (GOLD analysis project Ga0315268, IMG submission 204535) | Sediment microbial communities from Yellowstone Lake, YNP, Wyoming, USA - C1_top | ecosystem: Environmental > Aquatic > Freshwater > Lake > Sediment | place: USA: Wyoming | collected 2017-08-01 | reverse complement strand
GGTCAGGGCGACTGGATTTTGAACCAGGGACCTCCTGAACCCCATTCACGAAGAGCCTGTTTCGTATCTGGAGTTCAGGAGCCCCTATCTAGCCAGACCTCCTAAACCACTAGATAGGGTCCTTCCAAGCTAGGGGAATTGTCGCGGAGTTCCGGCGAGTTGTCAAATGAGTTCCCAGGGTCAAGGACCAGACTTAGTGCTGGTACCACGAGCGACCCGCGAGATACGGCGTCTATCAGCGACCTGGAAAGATCTCTGCGGCAGTTCTACTTCCACCAAACAGGGCGAGCACAACCTCAGATCCAGGCGGCTCCCCGCCAGCGTTTTCGTGCGGTCGAGCTCGACATCGAACGTTGATTGGTCACCGACCCCAGACAGCTCGAGCTCTTCCCTCCCCGGTATCACCGGCCGACTGAACACCATAGCCTACCCGAGGGAATTGCGTCCGAGTAACTCGGCCTTCCTGCGAGTGACAACAACCTCTTAGTTGTCTCGCAACTGGCCACTACGCTAAGGGTCGTCGCACGTTCCGGCCTCACGGCCGCTAGAGATCAGTTGGAGACGAAGAAAGTGACGACTTTCAGTACGCCGCAAGCTCTACGCGATCTTCGCAGTGCTCGATTGCGCTCTGCGTTCGAGGCTGCGGCTCTCATTACTCGGTTGGACCTGTCCTGGGGAGGAATCTCGGTTCCTCGGACGCGAAGCTGGACCGACTATTGGCGGCCCGTGAACTGGCTTGGCGACCCGCGGATCGATCGTGCTCTTCGTCAACTCGGGCATGCATGGCAGAAATACATCGCTTCCTCGTTCGATCCATCGCTGATGAGGGAGTACTGCTTTCGGTACTTCTCGTTGCTCGACACGGCGCTATCGGCAAGGGACAAGTTGTCAGCCTCGCCACTGTGGCGGCGAGCTTTGCAGGCCGTGGTGGGCTTCGAGTGCTTCACCATCAACGAAGGCACCTTTGGCCCGGTGGGCGGCGCTGCCGGCACGACCACGCTCCGCAATCCCTGCTACCTTCTGGCCAAGCTCAAGTGGCCCGATGCGCCCGATGACACCCGATTTCTGCCGCTCATCCTGGCAGGAGATGGCCAGCCAGACAGCTTGTTCTTCCACTATCGGCGATATCGGCTCTCGGAAGATGCCCCGATGTCGCTCTTAGTCTACCCGGCGATCGATCGGGCTCGCCGTCCAAGGAGCCTTCGGCTTCTGGCGTCGCTGGCTAGCGCTCTGGGCTCGGTTGGCGATCCCTTTGCGGAGGCGCGCGCGGAGCGGCTGTGGAGGAACGTGCTGCGCCCGATTCTCGAGGGCATCCACGCTGACTCGCCCAGCCGAGCTCCAATAGAACTTGTGGACGTCGGCGCGGGCAGCGGCGCCTTGACGGCGGCTCTCTGCCGAGAGCTCGTCGCCTGGAGCCAAGCTGCTGGGCTCTCTCCCAGCCTGCGCCTGTGGCTGGTAGATCTGGCTCCGCCCGCTGCCGTGTCGGTCTTCCGGACTCCACCGCTGGGGCGATTCGTCGAGGGCCTGATGAGCGTCAACAGGGACTATCGCACCTGGTTGGCATCGCCCAGGCCACTGCCAGCAGCGTCAGGGCCACGCGTGGCGCTTGCCTCCAAGATTTTCGATGTCTCAAGTCGCTTCTCGATTGACAGCTTTCGCACGGATGTGCTATCATCCACAGTCGTTGACCCTGGGACATTGGAGGGCGAACGGCACATGCCGGAACGGTGTCTGGCGCCCAGTGGCGAAGGGCCTGATGCACTCCAGATGTCGAGTGCGCGCGTGATGGTACCAGAAGGTCATGTGTTCCCGCTGGCGTCGCTCTCGCGGTTCTTTCAGGGCCTGCGCTTGGCCTCGCCGTCAGACGCGGATGACGATGCGAAGGGAGACGGTCTATGGCTGCCGGTGCGGAGCCTGGACCCACAGAGCCTCGTCGCCGCCGATGGCGCGAGCGTGATCGGGCGTCTACTTGAGCAATGCGACTACTTGATCGTGGAGGATGCGGACCTACGGCCGGTCGACCTTGTCAATCACCTCAGGGCGTTCTCACTTGAGAGGGCCGTGGTGCACGATATGACCAGAGCGATGAAGCTCACGGGGAACTACGCGTATGTCCTCTGGACGAGAGGGCGCAACGCGCCGCAGTTGGAGGGTGTTCGCATATGGTGACCGTCATCCGGGCGAAGCGCCGATCACCGGTATTGACGCCATCCGGCTTGGCCTGCCTCTCAGTGCTCCCGACGGTCAACCTCACCGCCGGCTGCCTCCACGATTGCGTGTACTGCTACATTCGCGGGTATCGCAACTACCCGGGCGAGGGCAGGATCGTTCTGTACGAGGATACGCTGGAGAGGCTGCGATATGAACTGCGCCCGGGGCAGCCAAAACCGCGCGCCGTCTACTTCAGCCCCTCCAGCGACCTGTTCCAGCCGGCGCCGGAAGTCCTGGAGTTGAGCCACGCCGTCCTCGAGTTCTTGTTCAGCGAGGGCATCGGCGTCGCGTTCCTAACGAAGGGTGAGATCCCAGACGAGACCTTGGACCTCCTCATCGACCATGCCGATCTGGTGCAGGCGCAGGTCGGCCTGAACACTCTGGACGAGGAACTCGCGCGCATCCTCGAGCCTCACGCCGCGAGCCCGCGGACGAGGCTATGGCAGTTACACTCGCTCATCGCCGGAGGGGTCGCCGCGGCTGCCCGCCTGGACCCGATTCTGCCAACGTTGACGGACGACCCCGAGGCACTGGAGCGGCAATTCGCAACCCTGGCGCAGGTAGGGGTGAAGCGGGTCGCGGCGGGCGTGCTGTTTCTCCGGCCCGGAATTCTGTACTGGCTCACCAGAACGGTCCCTCGAGAGATGCTGACGCCGCTGCTGAAAGCCTATCGAAACGGAGAGGAAGCTATCATGCGCGGCGCGGCATATCCCGTCCAGAATCTCCCCTTGCAGCGTCGGCGTGAGATCTTCGGGCGATTGCAGGAGGCGGCCGACGCGCACGGCATCCGGCTTGATATCTGCGCCTGCAAGAATTCAGACATAGCGCGGGGCTCCTGCAACATCGCGGGCACGTGGCCCGCGCGGACGCCCAGAGCTGCTCAACCGGCCCTCATGGCATGATGCGTCGCCGCCATCCGAGCAGCGCCAGGTGAGCCTCAGAAAGGCCATTGTGGAGAAGGGCCGGGTGACCTGTGCCTGAGTCGGGGTCGGATCCCTAGTAACGCCCTCCTGTGAGTTAGCGCCGGCATCGGCCACCTCAAGACGAGGCGCGAGGTGGCGGTGGGGAGTGGTCGAGGGGGGCCCGTCATCATTCGTCGGCGGCGGGCCGGTGGGCGGGATCAACCCCGAAAGGGAGTATCCTTCCTCGCGCTGCGGAGGCAGGCAAAGTACCCAGTTTCCTCTGTGGTGCTAAAATTACGCCAGGGGCAACTTTACACATGGCGCGGCGGCTATCCTGCCTATTGGTCGCACTGGGCCTGACCCTGCTGGCGGCAGCCTGCAGCAGTGGCGCTGCGACCATCGACTTCTCCCAGGTCGAAGACCAGGCACCGGCTCAGGCCGGAGTCCCCAGCGGCAACGTGATTCGCATGGCGGTGGCGCCGGTCCTCTCGCCGCTGCCCACCTTTACCCTCTACCAGCAGCTAGCAGGCTACCTGGGTGACAAACTGGGCCGCCCCGTCGAGCTGGTGCAGGGCAAGACCTACGCCGAGATCAACGACTTGGTGAAGTCGGGCGACGTGGCGCTGGCCCTGGTGTGCACCAATCCCTACCTTCAGGGGCAGCAAGACTTCGGGATGGAGCTTCTGGTGGCACCGCTGGTGCAGGGGGAGCCGTACTACTATTCGCTCCTTATCGTGGGGCGCGACCTGGATGCTTCCTCGTTGGAGGACTTGCGGGGCACGACTTTTGCCTTTTCCGATCCGCTTTCCAACACCGGCCGGCTAGCCCCGCTTTACCAGCTCGCTCTGCGGGGGGAAACGCCCGAGTCCTTCTTCAGCCGGAGCATCTTCACCTATTCTCACGACAATTCCATCCGGTCGGTGGCCGACGGAATCGTGGACGGGGCGGCGGTGGACAGCCTGGTCTACGATTATCTGCGAGTTAGCGAGCCTGACACGATGGCCAAGGTGAAGGTGATCGAAAAGTGGGGGCCCTTCGGCATCAACCCCGTCGTGGTGAACCCCGGGCTCGATCCTCAACTCAAGGCCCAGTTCCGGGACGTGTTTCTGAATATGGACAAGGACAACCGCGGCCAGGAACTCCTGGCCCAGTTCAGGATTGACCGTTTCATCGTCCCCGACGACAGCATCTATGATTCGGTGCGGGAGATGCGGAGCTACCTTCAGGAAAGGGGTCTCGGCCAGTAGGTCAGTGGAGGGTTCGGATTGAGCCTGCGGTACAAGATCGTTGTGGCCATCGCCGTCCTCGTGTTGGCGCTGGGCGTAGGGGGAACCCTCCACGCCCGGCTGACCCTCTCCAGCATCTCCCAGGACGACCTGGAGAAGCGGGGCGTCGCTGTGGCCAACGATGTCGCCAGCCACGCGCCGGAGCCGCTGCTAACCAACGACATCTACGGCCTCTACCAGCACATAAGCGCCGTCCTGGCCACCAACACTGACATTCGCTACATCGTTGTGCTGGATCCTCAGGGAGGGGTAAAGGCCAGCACTTTCTCCAGCGGGCTTCCCAAGGGCTTGCGAGAGGCAAACGCAGTTCCCCCGGGGCAACTCTCGTCGGTCAAGACGCTGAATACCAGCGAGGGGTCGATGGTGGACGTGGCGATGCCTATACTTGGGGGCGATGCGGGCACCGTCCGCCTGGGGATATCCAGGGAGTCCGCCGAGTCTCAGGTGGCGCGGCTCACCTTCAACCTGCTGGCCCTCACCGGCGGCGTGCTCGTGGCGGGCCTGGCCGCAGCCTACGTCCTGGCCACCCTGTTCACCCGTCCCCTGGCGCGGCTGGCCGAGGCGGCCCGCGCCGTGGGCCGCGGCGAGCTATCCCAGCAGGTGGCCATTGAGAGCAGGGATGAGGTGGGGAGGCTGGCCACGGCCTTCAACACCATGACCGAACAGCTTCGGGAGAAGGAGGAGGACCGCACTCGCCTTCTGGAGAAGGTCATGTCCGCCCAGGAGGAGGAACGAAAGCGCATCGCCCGCGAACTCCACGACGAGGCCGGCCAGGCCCTCTCGTCCCTGATGCTGGGCCTGAAGCACCTGGAAGAGACCTGCCTCAGCCCATCCGAGAAGGGCAAGGCGGCGGAGCTGCGCTCCCTGGCTGCCGACACCCTGGAGCTAACCCACGATCTGGCCCTGGAGCTGCGCCCCAGCGCCCTGGATGACCTGGGTCTGGTGGCTGCCCTGGAGCGCTACGTCAAGGACTACGCCCGCAAGTATGGCATTCACCTGGATTTCCACGCCGCGGCCTTGGAGGACAAGCGGTTGCCAGCGCAGGAGGAGATCGCCCTCTACCGCATCGTGCAGGAGGCCCTCACCAACGTTGCCAAGCACGCCGCCGCTCGTCACGTGAGCGTGCTCTTGGAGGAGCGGAACGGCACCACCGTGCTCATCGTCGAGGACGATGGCAAGGGCTTCGACATCGAGACGGTGATGAGCAGCGCCGGCCACTCCCGCCGCCTGGGCCTGCTGGGCATGGAGGAGCGGGCGGCCCTCATCGGCGGGCGGCTTACCATCGAATCGCGGCCGGGAGCAGGCACCGCCGTCTTCGTGGAGGTGCCCAGGGCTATCGATGGCCATGGAACCGATCCGGATCCTCATCGCTGACGATCACGCCGTCATGCGCGCCGGCCTGCGCCTGCTGCTCAACGGCCAGGAGGACATGCAGGTGGTGGACGAGGCCGGTGACGGCTGGCAGACGGTGGAGAAGGCTGTCGCCCTCAAGCCGGACATCGTCCTGCTGGACATCACCATGCCCGGCCTGAGCGGCCTGGAGGCAGCCCGCCAGATCCGGCAGCGGGCGCCGGAGGTGAAGCTGCTAGTCCTCACCATGCACGACGACGAGGCCTACCTGCGCCAGTTCCTCCAAATAGGCGCCACCGGCTACATGGTGAAGAAGGCCGCGGATACGGAGCTGGTGGATGCCATCCGGGCTGTCCATCGCGGCGAGTCCTTCATCCATCCGTCCCTGACCCGCGTCCTCATAGACCGCTACCTTCAGCAGCAGCCGCCGGTCAAAGCCAAGGAGTCGGTGGAGGAGCTGACCCCGCGCGAGACGGAGGTGCTGCGTCTGGTGGCCCAGGGCTACACCAGCCAGCAAATCGCCGAGCAGCTCTCCATCAGCGCCAACACGGTGGAGACGCACCGCGCCCACATCATGGAGAAGCTGGGCCTGCGTGGTCGGGCCCAACTCGTGCGATACGCCATCGCCCGCGGCCTGCTGACGCCCGACCAGCCCTAGCCCTCGCATTCCGGTTTTTCCGCGACCTAAGCTCCAGAGATCACTACTTTTCCGCTACTCTCGCCCTCGGCCGGGCATGATTTCGTGCTAAAAATCACTACCTTTGGCCGATACCCAAGATGATCGCCGCCCTTTAGCGTGAGTTGTGACAGAGGGGACAAGAGTCTCCAGCCAGAGGAGGCTGTTCATGAGTTCCGAGACGGATCCGCCCAGCAACGGCGACCCCAATAGCAGCAGCAACGGCAACAAAAGGACCGACCGCCGCAAGTTCCTGCGGGCGCTGGCCCTGGCCACCCCGGCCGCCGCGGCCGGCGGCTTGCTGGCGGGGCTGGGTGCCCGCAGCGCCCTGGCTAAGGACCAGCCTGCGCTCTCCCTGTCCTCCGAAGAGACGAATGCCATGCGGGAGAGGTTCCTGAGCAAGGGGCGCATGGAGCTGGCGCCGGCGACACGGGTGGCCGACCGACCATCGCCGGGCCCCGGGGTCGAAGCCTTGTCTTTGGACCCGGGCGCCAGTGGGGCCGCGCCCACGGCAGCCGCCGTGCCGAGCGACGAGAGCATCTTGTTGCGGATGCAGCGCGACCTGCAGCGGGCGATGACCAAGCCCCGCAGCCAGCGCAAGTGGATCATGGTCATCGATCTGCGGAAGTGCATCGGCTGCTCCGCCTGCACCATCGCCTGCAAGGCCGAGAACCACCTGCCGCCCGGCGTCGTCTACCGGCCCGTCATCGAGCAGGAGGAGGGCGAGTACCCCAACGTAACCCGCAACTTCCTCCCGCGCCCTTGTATGCAGTGCGACGAGCCCCCCTGCACCGAGGTCTGCCCCGTCAGCGCCACCTGGAAGCGCGATGACGGCATCGTCGTCATCGACTACGATGCCTGCATCGGCTGTCGCTACTGCCTGGCCGCCTGCCCTTACGGCGCCCGCTACTTCGACTTCGGCGAGTACTATACGGACGACACGCCGGACAAGCAGCCCTACGAAGAAGCAGCCTCGCCGGAGTACGGCCGCCGTTGGACGCGCAATGGTGGCTCCTCCCCTGTCGGCAACGCCCGCAAGTGCCAGTTCTGCATCCACCGGCTGGACGCGGGGATGCTGCCGGCCTGCGTCACCACCTGCATCGGCGGCGCCACCTACTTCGGGGACAAGAATGACCCCGACGCCCTAGTAAGCCAGCTCATCGCCAGGGGCAGCACCAGCGGGCGCACCATGCGCCTCAAGGAAGAGCTGGGGACCGAGCCCAAGGTCTACTACCTGGTCTAGGAGGTGTGAGCCATGAGGATCGAAGCGATACGGCCCCGGGTTCCTCGCGGCGGTGGCCTCTGGCTGATCCCGGCGGGAGTCGTCTGGCTGGTGGCCCTGGCGGCCGGCACCGTGGGCGTAGTCCTTCGGCTGACCACGGGCGACGAGCTGGCCGGCTACACTAGCTCCATTCCCTGGGGGCTTTGGGTAGCGCTGTACGTCAACTTCATCTCCGTGTCGGCGGGCACCTTCCTCATCTCGGCCCTGGTGTACGTATTCGGCATGCAGAGCCTGGCCCGCGTGGGGAAGCTCGCCCTGTTCACCGCCCTCGTCTCCCTGGTAACGGCCCTCATCTTCATCTGGTTTGACCTAGGCCACATGGAGCGGTTTTGGGAAGTGTACAGCCGCGGCAACCCGATGTCCATGATGGCCTGGATGGTCTGGCTCTATACAGCCTACTTCGCGCTGCTGGTCGTCGAGCTCTGGTTCGCCATTCGCGCCGACCTGGTGGAATGGTCGCGCCGCTCTGGCCTCCAGGGCCTAGTAGCCTCTTTCCTCACCTTTGGCCGCACCGACGTATCGGACGAAGCGCTGGCCAGAGACCACCAGGCGCTGCGTGTGCTGGGGGCTATCGGCGTGCCGCTGGCCATCGCCTTCCACGGTGGCGTCGGCGCCCTGTTCGGGGTGGTGGGAGCGCGCGGCTTCTGGAACGCCCCCATCTACCCGGTGATGTTCATCGTCGCCGCCCTCACATCCGGAGGAGCGCTGCTGACCTTCGTCGTGGCGTTCTTCTGGCCGCGCCGCCAGACCAGCGAGCACCGGGAGTTGGTGAACATCCTGGCGATGATCACCCTGGGCCTGCTGGCCATATACCTCGTATTGCTCTGGGCCGAATACAGCATTACCTGGTACGCCGACATCCCGGCCAGCGCCAAACCCCTCTATCAGGTCCTGGGCGGGCCCTATCCCTGGGTGTTCTGGCTCTTCACGGTGGCCTTGGGAGGTGTCATCCCCATCGCCCTGTTCGTTCTCAACCGCGGCCGCTCCAGCGCCCTGGCGGGCCTGGCCTCGGGGTTCATCGTCTTGGGCTTCGTGGGCAACCGACTGAACGTGGTGATCCCAGGGTTCGTCGTCCCTCAACTGGAGGGCCTGGACAAGGCCTTCATAGATAGCCGCTTGAGCTACCACTACTTCCCCAGCGTGATGGAGTGGCTGGTGGTGATCTTCGTGGCCGCAGTCGCCGTGGGGATCTTCTACGCTGGCTACCGGCTGCTGCCCCTGGTAACGGACAAGGAGGCGTAGGCTATGGCTGACAACGGCAACAAGCCCACCAACAGCGGCAGCTTTACCCGCCGCGACTTCATCAAGACCTCCGCCTTCCTGGGAGGCACATCGCTAGCCGCTGCCCAGATGCCCTGGCTCTTTGGACTAATGAACGGCTCGCCGAGCCGGGAGATCTCAGCCACTCACGCCTACGAGTTGGCGAAGCCGGAGAACATCATCTACACAGCCTGCCTTCAGTGCCAGGTCCGCTGCAACCTCAAGGTGAAGCTTCAGGACGGCGTGGTAGTGAAGCTCGACGGCAACCCCTATTCCGCCAAGCAACTCCTGCCTAACATCCCCTACGAGACCTCACCGGCGGAGGCGGCCAGCATCGACGGCAAGCTCTGCCCCAAAGGTCAGGCCGGCCTCCAGACCATCTACGACCCGTACCGTATCCGCCAGGTGCTCAAGCGGGCTGGCCCGCGTGGAAGCGGCCGATGGGTGACCATCGACTTCAACACCGCCATCGACGAGATCGTCAACGGCGGTGATCTGTTCGGCGAGGGCCCCGTGGCAGGCCTAAAGGACATCTGCGCCCTGCGGGACAGCGCCGTCGCCACAGAGATGGCCACGGATATCGACTCCCTCAAGAAGAAGGGGATAACCGTCGCCGACTTCAAGGCGAAGCATGCCGCTCATCTGGACACGCTCATCGATCCCGATCATCCTGACCTGGGGCCCAAGAACAACCAGTTTGTCTTCCTGCCGGGCCGCATCAACCGGGGACGAGTGCACTTCGCGAAGCGATTCGTCAATGACGGCTTCGGCTCGGTGAGCGTTTTCCCGCACACGTCCATCTGCGAGCTGAGCATCTTCGTCAACACCTCGGAGATGACCCGAGACCTGGCTACTGGGAAAAGCAAGAACCACTTCAAGGCGGACTTCCTCAACAGTGAGTTCGTCATCTTCTGGGGAACTGGCTTCGCCGACGCCAACTTCGGCATAACTCCCATGGCCGAGTTGGTAACCAAGTCGCTGGTGGAGCGGAACCTGAGGATAGCGGTGGTGGACCCCCGTCTCAGCAAGAGCGCCGCCAAAGCCTGGCGGTGGCTGCCCATCAAGCCTGGGACCGATGTCGCCCTGGCCCTGGCCATGATCCGCTGGATCATCGACAACCAACGGTACGACAAGCGCTACCTGGAGAACCCCAACCTCGACGCCGCCAAAGCCGATGGCGAGACCACCTCAACGGATGCCACCCACCTGGTGCGGACAGACAAGATGGTGCTGCTGAGGGCGGAGGAAATAGGGTTGCCAGTGCCCGCGCCGGAAGAGGGTAAGCCGAAACCCGATTTCTTTGTCGTCATGACCGAAGGGGGGCCCCAGCGCCACGACCAAGCGACAGCGGGCCAGCTAGAGGTCGATACCACCATCGGCGACATCCCGGCCAAGAGCGTCTTCACGCTGCTGAAGGAGCGCGCCTCAGAGAAGACGCTGGAGCAGTACGCGGAGATCACGGGCCTCTCGGTCAGCGACATCGAAGAGCTGGCCGCGGAGTTCACCAGTCACGGCAAGAAGGCGTCTACAGAGATCTACCGCGGGGTCGCCCAGCACACCAACGGCTTCTACACCGTGCAGGCCATCAACACCCTGAACATCCTCATCGGCAACATGGACTGGAAGGGCGGCCTGGCCGATGGCGGCGGCAGTTGGGACGACCTGGGCCACAAGGGCCAACCCTACGTGTTGGCCGACCTAAACGCCAAGAAGACCAAGGCCTTTGGCGTCACCATGAGCCGCGAGGGCTGGAAGTACGAGGAGTCGACGCTGTTTGACCGAGACGGCGGCTATCCGGCCAAGCGCCCCTGGTACCCATTCGCCTCGGAGATCTATCAGGACATCATCCCGGGGGCGGAAGCGGGCTACCCTTACCCCATTAAGGTTCTCTGGATGCATATGGGCACCCCGGCTTACTCCATACCGGGAGGCAAAGAGCAACTACGTATCCTGCGCGACTCCAAGATCATCCCCCTTGTTATCGCCACCGACCTGGTGATCGCCGACACCTCCATGTACGCCGACTATATCTTCCCAGACCTGTCCTACTTGGAGCGATGGGCCAGCCCTGGCGATGTGCCTCAGCCGGCGGCCAAGTCCAACCCCTTCCGCCAGCCCGCCGCGGTGCCCATCCCAGAAACGGTTACTGTGGACGGCGAAGAGATGCCCATCAGCATGGAGGCGATAATGATCGCCATCGCCAACAAGCTGGGCCTACCCGGCTTCGGCAAGGATGGGTTCGCCCAAGGCGTGCCGCTGAAGCGCCCGGAGGACTATTATCTGAAGATCGCTGCCAACCTGGCCTTCGGCGACAAGGACGACGGCAGTGAGGCTCTGCCCGACGCCAGCAGCGACGAACTGGCTATCTTCCACGACGCCCGCCGTCATCTGCCAGCGTCGGTGTTCGACGAGGCCAAGTGGCGCCAGGCCACCGGTGAACAGATGTGGCCCAAGGTAGTCTACGTCCTCAACCGGGGCGGCCGCTTCGAGCACTTGAGCCAGGTCTACGACGGCGATCACATGAAGCATAAGTTCGGTGGCAGCTTCCATCTGTACATTGAGCGCACGGCCAAGCAGAAGGACAGCATCACCGGCCAGCGCTACGATGGACTCCCCCGCTACGACCCGACGCTATCCAGCAACGGCCAGCCGGTAGGCGACGAACAGTACGAGTTTCAACTCATCACCTACAAGGAGGTGTTCGGCACCAACGGTCGCACGTCCGGTCTCTACTGGGCCCAGGACTCACTGCTCCCGGAGAACTTTGTTCTCATCAACAAGCGCGACTCCGACCGTTTGGGGCTCCAAGAAGGCGACAAGGTGAAGCTAGTCTCTGCCTCCCTCTCAGAAGGGACGATCGACCTGGGCAACGACCGTCGGCTGGCAGTGGCGGGGAAGGTGAAGCCCATCGAGGGTGTGCGGCCCGGAGTCGTCGTGGTCTCCCATCACTACGGCCACTGGGCCTACGGAGCCAATGATGTGGTCGTAAACGGGGAGAAGGTGAAGGGCGATGACCGTCGCGGCAAGGGCCTCAACCCCAACGGCGCGATGCGCCTGGACGACCACACGAAGACATCCTGCCTCACCGACCCGATTGGGGGTAGCGCCGCCTTCTATGACACCAGGGTGAGGCTGGCGAAGGCGTAGTCCGCACGAAAATCGTTCAGGCCGTCGGTCACCTCTGTACATTGCTATTAGATCATCCCACCTGTGTTGAGACAGCACGAGCTGGACTTGACGTCGATGGTTCAGCGCTGATCCCCCTCCGGCGGCGGGTGTGACCAGACTGTGACGTCTGTGTGATCGCTCCGCGACGTCTCTAGGAGACCGCCTAACTAGTACGTTCCTTGGCGCCGAGTTGGGGAAATCGAATCTGCTTGCCGGGATGAATCTGGAGCCAGACTGCCTGACTGGTATTCAGGTAGTCGGTGGTCTGGTTGAGAAATCGGGCAATTCCGTATCTGGAGGGGATGGTCGGGGCGACTGGATTCGAACCAGCGACCTCCTGAACCCCATTCAGGTGCGCTACCAGGCTGCGCTACGCCCCGACCGAATCAGATACTACCACAGCCCCTCCAGGCCCTCAAGGCTCGACTCCGCCGACCTAGGTCTCTCGCGCCTCCCAGCACCCGCAATGCTGCGCCTCTGATACGCCTGCTTACCCACAGGGCCAATCGCAGCTCACACCCGCAAGTCAATTCTGCATCCCCGTTGCACCAGTCTCGAATGGAAGGCCCCCGGGGGCGAGGGTCGATGAAGGGCCAGTCCCCGATAGTCCACTCCGACCGGGTTTGGCGGATCAACGGAATTGGCTGTAACGCAGAGAAAGAGCAGCCGTCTTACATTAGCAGGGAGAATCGAAACGATTGGCGAAGCTGTCGCCAGACGCGGGAGATAGGCAGAGGTCTGGCGTTGCGAAGGGCGCCTGTTTGCGGGGCGCCTACGTCAGGATCGCGAGAAGG
>Ga0315268_10006044_pt1 | contig 12930 bp, 10 predicted proteins | sample C1_top_MG_FD_204535 | JGI IMG/M metagenome (GOLD analysis project Ga0315268, IMG submission 204535) | Sediment microbial communities from Yellowstone Lake, YNP, Wyoming, USA - C1_top | ecosystem: Environmental > Aquatic > Freshwater > Lake > Sediment | place: USA: Wyoming | collected 2017-08-01 | reverse complement strand
CGGTTGATCTTCATGATGACACCGAAGGGCGTCAGGTGCGGATACATCCAGTCCAGCGGAAAGCTTTCTTCGACGAAGAATTCGTTCGCGGGGTTGCGGTCGAACATGACCTTGGTGAGCAGGCCATTGATGGCCATGACGGCGACCTGGCCGGAAACTTGGACGCGGTTGTCAATGATCTTCACGTCTTCGCCGGGTTTAATCTGCCGCATTTCGTTGGGAAAATCCCGGTCGTGTTGGACGCGTTTCTGGGCGTCCGCGAGATATTCCTGAAAGCAACGTTGCGAGTCGTCCGGCGTGGCAATGTACATTTCCTTGGGCGGGTACACGCCATCGCGGCGGCGGCGGGCCTCTATATCCGCGCCCAATTTCGTGAATGGTTTGTCCAGCAGCGTAAAGGCGGCGCTGGCTAGGAAGTTCGTGGTGTAATTCAACTCGCGCTCCTTTGGGCCGCGCAACAGTTCCTGGAAAAACGGCGGGTCTTTCTGAGTGCTGCGATTGTAATGGGCGCGGATGTAATTGAGGTAGGTGCCGTCGGCCAGCGCGTTCTGCGTAATGATGTAAACGTCGCGCCGGTCGAAGTTCGGATCGCGCGGCTTGCATTGCGGTGGGATGAAACTCTCATCAAAAATCATGTAGGTGGGGCAGAAGCGGCCAGGGTCCGTGCCGCCGTAAAGAATCGCGTCGCGCGTCATTTCGGGGTAGATGAACTTGGCCTTCTCCGGGTCCTTCATCATTTCTGCGCGTACCTTGGGATCATAATTGCCGAATTTGCCATCCGGCCCGGTGAAGGGCGGCGTGAACATGTCGTGGCCGAACCAATAACCGAACAGATGGCCGCGCTGCTCATTGTCGAACCAGTGGGTCATGACGGAATACAGCGGCATCGCGGCGAAAAGTATCAATGCCACCGTCAACGGCGCCCGCGAGCGTTTCAGAAGGATGCTCACCGTGAAAATCACGGTGGAAGCCAGGAGAATCAGACCGGCAAAGATCGGCAGGGCGAATTGATCCTTGTCGAAGGATTTCCGTATCGCGTGGAAGAACAGATGGAGGGGGCTGCTTTGGTCGGTTTCCGGAACAAACGACTGTGTGGTGCTGGCCAGCGTGTAAAGCGCTAGCAAAGTCGCAACAGCCCCGCCGCCCCAGCACCAGGTTCGATAGCGTTGGTACTGTGTTGCCATGGAGGCCGCGATCAGAGTCAGCCCGTAGCCAACTCCCATTGACACAAAGACGTGCGACGCAGTGAAGAACACGCGGATGAGTTCGCGCGCCGCCCGGTCCGGCGGCGGGTTGAGCAGCAGCAGCAGCAGGGGCCCCAACGTGATGAAGATGGCGATCACGCCCAACGTCCATGAGCGTTCGCGCTTCTGCATCCGGCGATAGTAAAGAAACATCACCACCGCGATTAAGAGGTAAACCAGATTGAATTCGTCGTTCAACCCGTCGAGGTAGATCCACATCTGTTTCGCATAGGTTGTGACGAAGTTCACGGTGATCTCGATTGCGTTGTCACCGGCGCCGGAAGTCGGATGAATTTTCTCGTACTGCCCGCGAGTGAAGGCATGGAAAAACCCTTCCACCGTGCGCGGATAACCCCATTGCATGGGCGGGTTGGTCATGCCCGCCAGCGGCATGTAAAGGTAGCAGGCGGTACCAACGATCCAACTGCCGCCGCACGCCAGTGTGGCCAGCCACTCCTTGGAAAGTGATTTCGTTTTTTGAACCAGGCGGATGAACGCCACAATCGCGCCGACGCCCAGCACGTTGACTAGGAACAGTCCTCCTTTGGAATCCTCGAACACGGTCACGTAATTGGTGATCACGCAGATCATCAACAGGACATACCCGATGGCGCAAACCATCGCGAGGTCGCGCGCGAATTCGATCGCCTTTTTCTTCGTGACGATCACCTGCCAGATCCAAATTGCCGCCGAACCAACGCCGATGATCCAGTAAATCACCAATACCGGCAGATTGCCCGTCAGCACGGAGAAATTCATCACCAGCCCGCCAATAAAACAAACCACGTTCCAAAAGTACAATTCGCGTCCGAGCTTGGGTTGAACCGCCAGAATCATCGCCTCCATGCCCAGCGCGACGACCAGCAACGATTGGTGATTGTTGAAGCAGATGCCGTGCATGAAAAACGCCAGGTACAGGTAACGGTACTGGTTCGGCGCGTAAGTCCAGCGCAGCAGTCCGAGCATCACAACCATCAACGACAGCACGCTGAAGGAATAAACCTCCACGATAACCGACTGGCTCCACATGTAGCCGTTGAAACCGAGCAACATGGCCGCGACAAACCCCGACACGACGCAAATGGCGTTTTCCCAGCGCCGCTCAATGTTTTTCAATTCCGCGATGCCTTCGATCATCATGCTACTGCCGCGCGACACGAGCAAACCCAGCAACCCGGAGGCGACTGCTCCGGCGGTGGCTTCGCCCAGCGCCACGCGCCAAGCGACGTTTTTGAACGGCAGCAGGACCGACCAAAACCACGTGTAAATCGTCCATATCGGATAACCGGGCGGATGGGGAACTCCCGCGTAGAATGAGCCGACGGCCAGTTCACCGGAATCTTCGAGCGTCAGATCGGGGGCGAGCGTCAGGTAGTAGCCGAGCCAGACCAGCAAAGTCGTCACGCCGAACGTGAACCAGTCAATCGGTCGAAACAACGGCGGTACGTGCGCGGCCGGTACCACGGGTTTCGCGAGCGACGCGGCGGCGACAGTTTCGTTTTTGCCGGTGGTTTTTGCTTTTCCGTTGCTCATTTTACTCCAGGTCAGTTGTCAGATGTGGCCGAATAAGGGATGAGAACTTGGGGATAACCCCGCGCTTTGTCCAATCAAAAAGCAATCCATTGTGGAACGTGCGCGGGCCTTCACCGGCCCAATGGAATTGCACTTCCGTCACTGGATTAAATTCGTTGGTGACAGGAAACCGCCGAAAGCAGCGAACGTTTCGAGCTGATTGTGCGCGCACTGAAAGCTGCCGGGCAGGTAAGCGGCATAGCTCTGATTGCTCAAAATCAACCCCAGCATCCCGCCGGATGCCGACGTGCCGGACAAAGTCGCGGTGCTTTGCGGGTTCAAAATCAGGTCCGCAAAAAGCAGGCAGGCTGCGGCAGGCGCAAGCCATGCGGCCACGTGCGCCGGGCGTGGCCGTCGCGCGCGGTGGAACAGCCAACGTTCAAGCGTTGCGGATGGGCGGCGGAGCGTCCAAGATCGCAATTGCGTTTCCAACGGATTCGTCTCGTTCAACTCGTTCATAAACTTCTCCTTTCAAACAGGCCCGCATTTTTTCCAAGCCGTAGCGATAACGGCCTGCAGCGGTGTTCGGCGAAACCTCGAGCAGTTCGCCAATCTCTTCAAACGTGTATTCATGCCAGATTTTCAAGACAATCACCTCGCGCTGAGCCACGGGCAGGTCGGCCAGACACCGCATGGCGGCGCGTTCTTGCGGCGTCTCGCCCTCCGAACGTTCGAACCATCGCAGCGATTCCCATTCGCGCGTCACCCGCCGCCAGAACGAGCGGCGATAATTCAACGCGCGATTGCGGAAGCTACGCACGCAATACCGTTCCGGTTCCTCCGGTGGATCGGCGCGTTGCAGCAGCGCCAGAAACGTTTCCTGCAACACGTCCTCAGCCTCGCCGTGGCTGAGACCCAGCGCGCGGCCGTAAAGGATCAATTCGGCCGCTTTCGCTTTATACAACCGCTCGCACCAGGCGGGTGGTTTGTGGTCCACGTTCACAGTTCAACCCATAGACACCGTGGACGGGGAATTTGTATAAACTTTTTTGGGGAAAGAGTTGGAGTCCACGCTTTAGCGTGTCCTGGACAAGCTCAAACTTGAACTCCAGCGATCAGCCCAACCCGAGCAACCGCCCGCTTTGATAGGTTAGGAACGCCAGAACCCAGGCCAGCGCGCCCATGTAGAACCATTGAAAGAACGGCCATTTCCAGGAATTCGTCTCGCGTCGTACCACGGCCACGGTGCTCACGCATTGGAGCGCGAACACGTAAAACACCATCAACGCAATGGCCACCAGCGTCGTGTAAACCGGCGTGCCGTCGGGACGTTTCTGTTCGCGGAGCGTTTGGGCCAGACTGCTCGTGGTTGAGTTCGCATCGGCTTTGCCCACGTTATAGACCGTGGACATCGTGCTCACGAAAACTTCGCGCGCGGCAAACGACGCCACAATGCCAATACCGATTTTCCAATCGAATCCCAGCGGCGCGATGGCCGGTTCAATGGCGCGGCCGAGATAGCCGGCAAAACTGTGCCGAAGTTTTTCTCCCGCGATTTCGTTCTCGGTCAACTGCGGTGATGCGGAAGCAACCATTCTAACACTTTCCCGGTTTAACGTTGTAACGTCCGTTTTCGGATACGTCGCCAGAAACCACAGCAGAATGTTTATCCCCAAAATCACCGTCCCCGCGCGACGAAGAAAGAGCCGCGATCGATCCCACATGTGACGCACCACTACCCGGAGCAGAGGAAGTTTGTAAGGCGGCAGTTCCATGATGAGCATCGGCGTTTCGCCTTTGAGCAAAGTCTTCTTGAACAACCACGCCATCAGCAATGCCACAACCGTGCCGAGCAAATACATGGACAGCATCGTGAGACCGGTCAGTTTCAGAAAGCCGAGGATTTTCCGGTCAGGAATGCACGCCGCGATTAGCAACGTATAAACCGGCAACCGCGCCGAGCAACTCATCAACGGCGCGACGAGGATGGTCACGAGCCGGTCCTTCGGCGTTTCAATCGTGCGCGTGGCCATGATACCGGGAATCGCACACGCATACGAACTCAGCATTGGAATAAAACTTTTGCCGTGCAGTCCCACTTTGCTCATCAGCCGATCCATCAAAAACGCCGCGCGCGCCATGTAGCCCGTGTCCTCCAGAAATCCGATGAACAGGAACAGCAACAAAATCTGCGGCAGAAAAACCACCACCGCGCCCACGCCGGCGATAACGCCGTTGACCAGCAGATCATTCAAGTCACCCCGCGGAATCAGATGTGCCACCTGGCCGCCGAGCCAGCCCACGCAGAACTGAAGTCCATCCATCGGCCACTTGGCGAATGTGAAAATGCTCTGGAACATCAGCGCCATGACCGCGACGAAAATGAGCGTGCCCCAGATTTTGTCCGTCAGCACGCGGTCCAATTTGTCGCTGAACGTCTCGCCCGGCGGCGCGAGTTCCGTCGTCACTGCGCGCTGGATTTCGGCCACGCGCGCGTAACGCCACTCGATGGGCGCACCGCGCCAGTCCACGCCGTGCGCATCCAGTCGCTTGCGCGCGGCGGCCACAGCGTCCTGAATCATCTGCGGATAATGTGACCGGCTTGACGCGAGCGCCTTTTCGTTCGTCAGGATCAACAATGCCTCCGCCGTCGCCTGCAACTTCCGTTCGCTGAACGATGCGGCGAGCAACTCGGCGAGGTTCATCGCCTCGATACGAAACAATCCAGGCAACTGGCAAAACAACCTTGGCTTCACTTCCGGCGGGTTCTTGATAGTGGCGACAATTTTGGCGCGCAACTCCGGCACGCCCTGGCCGGTGCTGGCCACGACCGGCATCACGGGCACGCCGAGCGATTCGGAGAGTTTGGCCACGTCAATCGCGTGGCCGTTCGCTTCCGCCACGTCCACCATGTTGAGCGCAATGATCGTGGGATGGCCGAGTTCGACAACCTGCGTCGCGTAATAAAGATTGCGCTGAAGGTTCGAGGCATCCACGACGACGACGATCAAATCCGGCGGCGGCAATTCCGGGAGCCGATTGAGCAGCACGTCGCGGGAAATCTGTTCGTCGAGCGAATTCGGGCTGAGGCTGTAAGTGCCGGGCAAATCGAGCACGCGAATGTTCACCTCGCTTGGTGCGCCGAGCAGTTTGCCTTCCTTGCGCTCGACCGTGACGCCGGCGTAATTGCCCACCTTGGCGCGGAGACCCGTCAGCGCGTTGAACAAAGTCGTCTTGCCACAGTTCGGATTGCCTGTGACGACGACGTAGGCCGTGTGACGGGTGACGAGTGGCGAGTGAGGGGAAGCGCGCGAGGCGGCTTCAGCTTCGGAAGCAGTAATCTGTGAACGCTCGTTTGTGGTGGGATCGCCGGACACAGGAATTCGGGTCGCGTCACTCGTCACCCGCCACTCGCCACCTTCACCAAAATTTGTTCCGCCTCATGCTTGCGCAACGTGAGGTTGTAACCGCGTACCTTGATTTCCACCGGATCACCCATCGGCGCGAAGCGCACCAGCTCGACGGTCGTGCCGACGAGCAGGCCCATTTCCATGAGGCGCGGACGTTGTTCCGCCGGGAGCTTGATTTCTGCGACCGTCGCGGTCGTGCCCAAGGCGACCGAAGTCAGCGGTTGGAGGGCAGTGCTCACTGGGCCGGCGAATTGGGAGAGAGGGGTTGGACGAGGATGGCGTCGGCGAGCGCTTTGCTGAGGGCGACGCGGGCGTTGCAAATCTGGCAAATGACATTGTGGTGGCGGCTGACCAGCCGAACCTCCTGATCCTCGACCAGGCCGAGTTCGCGCAGACGGTCGCAGATTTCCGGCCGGCTCGTGAGCTTTTTGACGCACACGCGCGCGCCGACCTGCACGCGGCTCAACGGGCATACCGCCTCGCCGGCGCAATGGCCCTGCAAAATCTCGTATGGCGGTGGCGTTTTCTTGTTCACGGCGCGGCAACTTAGGTGAGTTATGCAGAGGTTGCAAGGCGGGATTTGACAGGCGGGATTTGGGAATGTCTTGACTCCACTGGCCTGGAGCAGGTCGAGCCTTGACAACAGGGCGCGTCTCAGGGATTCGTGGCGGTGGCAGCGCAAACCCGCATTGCACCTATGAACACAAAAACGTTCCTCAACCTCTCCCTCACCAGCGTGAGCCTTCTGGCAGCATTGGCCCTGCAACCCAGCAGCGACGCGGCGGAAGCCGCGAGCAAAATCCGCGTGCTGCTCGTGACCGGCGACGACGTCACGCCGGCGCACAATTGGGCGGAAGTGTCGCAGGCGATCAAAGAAACGCTCGTATCCGCCGGACGATTTGAAGTGCGCGTCTGCGAAGACGCGGGCGTGTTGGACTCCGCCACGAGCCTGGCGCGTTACGACCTCATCTTTCTGCATCTGTATAACACCAAGACGCCGACATTGTCGGACGCGGCGAAAGAGAATCTCCTCCAGTTTGTGAAAGGGGGCAAAGGGCTGGCCGTGTCGCACCTGTCCAGCGCGTCATTCAAGGAATGGGACGAATTCCACAAACTGTGCGGGCGCTACTGGGTCATGGGCAAATCGGGCCACGGGCCGCGCGGAATTTTCAAAGCTCGCATCGCGAACAAGGAACATCCCATCACCAAAGGTCTGGAGGACTTCGAGGCCGACGACGAGCTTTACGCCAAGCTCTTGGGTGATGTCCCCATCAATGTGCTCGTGGAGGCGGATTCGGATTGGAGCAAAAAGACCGAGCCGCTGGCGTTCACCTTGGAGTACGGCAAGGGCCGGGTTTTCCACGAAGCCTTTGGCCACGATGGCAAAGCCATCCGCAACCCGTCGGTCCAGAAGCTCATCCAGCGCGGCTGCGAATGGGCGGCGACGGGAAAGGTGGAGTAGGCATCGCCGCCAGGCCGAAAAGCTGAACCGCTAACGGGTGTCACCTTTATGAAAACTAACCTTTTTGCGGATTTTCAGGGGTTTTCAGCGATTTTGGCCAAAAAAGCCGTCTGACAAACCGATTTCCCGAACGACAAACCGATTTTGTCGAACGGAAAACTCCCTTTGTCGAACGGAAAACTCCCTTTGTCGAACGGAAAACTCCCTTTGTCGAACGGAAAACTGGCCCGGTCGAACGACTATTTTGGTTTGTCGAACGACAGTTTCCATTTGCCGAACGACAATCCGCGCCAGCGAACGACAAAATGACTTTGTCGAACAACAACCCGCGTTTGCCGCACGACAAAGCCGGATTGTTGAACGGCAAACAGCCTTTGCCGTCTGACGCCGCCGTTTGTCGAACGACAAACCGGAGCTGTCGAACGACAGACGGGCCATGTCGAACGGCAAACCGTCGCGACCGCTCGGCAAACTCGTTTGGGCGATGGACAACGCGACGTTGTGAGCGGGGAAACTCTCAACGCCAAGGCGCAAAGCCGCAAAGCCGCCTAGCATGGCTTTCCAAACCATTACGGGCCAGCCATACCTTGAGGATTTTGCCCCGACGAAAATCCTTGATCGAAATACGCAAGTCAGATTTCCTAAGCTCATGGGAACAGGAGATGTTAGAAAAAACAGCCGTGCACGCCCCCGTGCACGCGGCACCGTATAAGAACAATGTTAGGCGACATTCACATTTATGACTAAGAGATCTCGGCTTTATTGTGGTGTATGTTTCATTATCGGTTTAGCAGTCGGATATTTTTGTGGACTAGCCGGCATCAACCGGCGCGCCACAAACGTAAATGCTGCCTGCAATATTGCCAGTGTGGTTTCGTCGCAACGTAAGGCAAACGAGGCTTATCAACAGGAGAGCCGTCCGGTTGCTATTTACGCGCTTACTCAGTCATTGGATAAATTGAAGGAGTGCGAGCAGTCCCCAGAACACTTTACCATCGCTGGCAAACCGTTTTTTATGGGCAAGCAACAATTCGCATTTTATATGATGACGACTCACGCCCGGCTTGCGAAGCTTTACAGTGAGACCGGCCAGACCAATGTGAGTGTTCAGCATGTCGCTGAGGCGCTTAATTACGTCAAAGAAGGCAGCAAGTATTATGCGGTCACTAACGACCCTACATTGTTGGAGTTTATTGGCAAACAAGAAAAGAGTGCGAAATGACCATATCGTGAAGGGGTCAGTCCAACCCCTTTAAGTCGAAAAGCTGGACGCGAATTGCACGGATCGAGCGGAGGCGGAACGGAAAAGAAAATCCGTGAATTCCCTGTCATCTGTGGTTCAACCGGTTTCCGGCCTCAGAATCCTTCCAAAACCAGGTCGGCCATAAAATCAACCCAGTCCACGGAGATGGGCTGCTGGAGTTCGTACGAACGGGCGAAATCTTGTTCGAACAGATCGTGTTTCAACTTTGTGGCGAAGGCAGGGTCGGACGTGGCGATGTTCTGCTCCTGACTGAGCCGCAGACTTAGAAGACTGAGGTTGCCCGATCCCAAGCAAGCCCAGCCGTCCACGAGCATCGCCTTCACGTGCGTCATGCCGGGATAGAAATAAACCCGCACGCCGTGCTCCAGCAGATAATTGGCCGTGACCAGATTGCCGCGGGCACCGGCCTTGAAATCATTCACGCGGGGCAATACGACGCGCACATCCACGCCGCGCTTGCGCGCCTGCACCAGTCCGGCGATGACGCGTTTGTCGAAGAGGTACGGATTCTCGGCGTAGATGTAACTCCGGGCTTTGCGAATCGAAGTTTGCACGGCGGCGTTGAAAGGTTTCCAAAAAGTGCGGGTGGGCAGCCGCCGGACTTTGATCCAATGATCGGGCACTGTCGCCTTGGCGACTTTCGGTTGACGGAGCGCGGCGGCGACAAAGGCAAGATCACCCAGCGGTCCGGCGTGGGCCCAATCGCGTTTGAATTCATTTTCGAGTGAGGCGACGACCGGACCTTGAAGTTCAAACATCAGGTCGTGCCACTCGTAGCGATATTCGCGGCCCAGATTCATGCCGCCCACCCAGGCGCGGTTTCCATCCGCAAGGTAAACCTTCGTGTGGTCCACCGAAAACCAAGGATTGAGAAACGGCCGTACGTGAACGTGCGAATCCTCGCGCAGGTAATTGATGATCGAAGCGGGCGCGACAAAATCCACCGGTAACGGCGAGCCTGGTGGCACCAATCCGGCGGCGAGGCTGCCCATCCGGTCGAGGATCACCTTGACCCGAATATCAGCGGAGCGCTGTTTCAGTTTGTCGGCAATACCGACCGCGACGTCATCCCGGTCAAAGATGAACACGTTCATCGAGATACGATTCGTAGCTTCAGCAATCGCCTGCTGGAGTCGTGCGAAAAAGCGGTCGCCATCAATGAGCAGTTGGATTGATCCATCTTCCTGGCGCGTGCCGGTGTAACGATCCAGCCACTTTTCCCATTCAACGAGGTCCATGCCGTTGGTGTGCGAGAGCGTCGGGAAGCTGGCCGACCTTGGCAGCCGACGATGAAGCACCACGGCGGCAGTCTCGATTCCCAGATCGGCCAGACGCGCTGCGCCGGACACGGGGTTCTTAGCCAGCCCCAAGGTGTGACTTTCCACGACGGCGCCGAGGCCCTGAACCGTTGCGGCGAACCCGAGTCCACGATCGGTCGAATCGAAAAGGGCTGCCGGCAGAAGGTTGACGCACTGGCGGCGTTGCCGGTCCACCAACAACGGCGGACTCAAGCGGTTGCCGTTCGGCGCCATGAACACAAAGAGCTTTTCATCGGGATGACTTTCCGCGCGGTATTTCTCAGCCTGTTTGGCCAGGACTTGGAGCGTTTCCTCAAGCGGGAAGCGGTGATCAATGATCACCTGACCTGGCTGGTCGCCCTGCGGCGCGAGGTGAGGGATTCCTTGCGAGTCGCGGTACAACACGCGATCCGCGAGAAACGCCTGGTAATATACGCCGTGCCAAAGTGACTGCGGCGTCAATGACTCGATCAAATTCGTATCATAGCGCCGCCAGGCTGCACCGCCGATAACAGTCGCCTCCCGCCAACCTTGTCTGGCTTCCGGCAGACGGGACAAGCTCTCGTCCCAACGCAGCAATGCGGAGCTGACAGCGTAACCGTCGGCCGGAACCCGTAGGTGACTCCAACTCGCGCTGAAGCCCGTCACGTTGGTTTCGCCCTGAAAATAGAATCGGATCCGGTGGCCTTTGATGAAAACGCGCGGAGGTTCAGCCGTGGGAGACGTGAGATGTCGCCATTCTTCGAGGGACTTCTGTTTGGCACTCGTGACGACGGCGGCAGGCGCAGTCATCGCTGTGAAGAAAAGGACAAACAGGAAAACCATCGCTCCGGCGAAATGGTTTCCGTGATGTCGCGGATTCCTGATTTGATCAACGGCGAGCCGCATCGTGTTTCAGCGCCAGTTTACCTGACGGAATGGGAAGTCAACGGAGGGTTTGACAAGCTCGATTAACATCTGCAAAGATGTCGGTGTAAGGTGGTTTCGTGCGCCACGCACTACTTCCGAACTGACTCGACGTGTTTGCCGCGAATCTTCCGGGTGTTGAAATCCCACAGCAACCAGTCGTCGTCGGGCACGAAGCGGTTGAGCTTGCGGTCCCACTTTTTCGGCAACCGTGTGTTGAGTTTTTCAACGAACGGCAGCAGCGGACGTTGCGGCGGGAACCGCTTTTCGTGGCGGTCCAGCGCGATTTCCTTCCGCCAGCCAAATCGTTTCCGATACGGTCCAAAACCAAAGCCGTCAAAAAAGTTTTCGCCGCCGACCAGGGGGATGTACCAAAGACTCGGAATGCCGCGCGGGTTTTCCTTGATGGAAATTTCAGCCTCCAACCGTTTCAATATTTCGCTGCCGGCCGGATCGTTCTTCAAGTGTGCGCGCAATTCGTGCAGCGTTGGGAACATGATCGGCGGACTGACGAAGAGTACCGGCTTGTGCTGAAGCGTGGCCATGATGATCTCGTGCGGCGTGCCCACGCTGTAAATATTCGTCGGGCAATACGAAATCGAAAAGTCGCTCGTGTCCACCATCCGCAGGTCAATGTGCAGCGTCTCCCAGAACTGCCGCGCGCACCACGACCGCGCCTGCGCGCCCTTTTTGCCGCCTTCGTAGGTCCAACGTTTGCGGATGCGCTCGCCACTCTTCACGTCCTCGCGGCCGTATTCGTGGAGGCCGCGCACATCAGGCTTGAACCACGGGTCGAACACCGTCACGCCTAGCTCTTGCAAAAACTGGCTGACACGGTTGCGCCAGCCGGATTGTTTCTCCACCGCGCGCGACGCCACAAAATCCATCGGCCCGGAGAGATAAACCCGCGCGCCTTCGAGCAACCGATGCTTTTGCGGAGAACGCGACATCGCCGGCAGGAGTTGGTTTGCGACGACCGGGTCAGTGATGACAGTCGCACCCGTGTCCGCAAGCGCAGTCTTCCTCTTCCATGTCTTCGGGCGCGGGCACGCGACCCATTTCAAGCGCCTTGGAGACGTGCTTGTGGATAGATTCCTGAATGTCGTGCAGTTCCTGCTGCGCGTCGAGGAAGCCGGTCGCCACGGGGTTGGCGAGCAACGCCTCGCGCTGGTGCTCGAACTCCGAAACTTCCTCGCCGCTCACCGGCAGGGAACGTTGTTGTTTTTCCTGCAAAGCCTGACCTTTCGTCATCAGCGATTCGTACTGCGCGCGCGATTTATCGTCCGCCATGAACGAGCTGATGCGCTCGCGGATGGAAATCATTTTGGGTTCGGCCACGAGGACCGCACACAGTTCGCGCGTTTTTTCGAGGACCGCGTTTCCGTTGGTTTGAGTGGTCATAATTTGTATTACCGGACGCGCGGGCAACATGCCCCAGCGAAGCGGTGCAAAAATAAAGCACACGCCGTGCAGCAAGGCAAACCTTGTTTCGGACTCGGGCGAGAAGGACATGGCGGGATTCAAGAAGAAGCGGGAGAAATTTGTGCTGGGGCTGCGGAAGTCGAATAATTCGTGACGCGTGATTTGAGGGGCGGTTGACGCAAAGGCATCGCGGTGAGAGAAGCGAGACGCTAAGTTCGCTCCCGGCGCGCACGCGCGATCTTGACTTGGTCACGTTGCCCGCCAGCATGTGTGCAGATGTCATTGCCAACCCTACACGTTGATTGAATCCATGACGCTCATGACTTTTTCCTTCCCCACGCCGACATTGTTCGGCGCCGGTGCACTTTCTGAATTGCCGGCGCTAATGAAACGCCTCGGCATCCAACGACCG
>Ga0315268_10006042_pt1 | contig 12933 bp, 8 predicted proteins | sample C1_top_MG_FD_204535 | JGI IMG/M metagenome (GOLD analysis project Ga0315268, IMG submission 204535) | Sediment microbial communities from Yellowstone Lake, YNP, Wyoming, USA - C1_top | ecosystem: Environmental > Aquatic > Freshwater > Lake > Sediment | place: USA: Wyoming | collected 2017-08-01 | reverse complement strand
CGCCGTCCCCGCACACTGGGATTGGAAACCCTGCCAGCGCTGATTCGGGCACTTCATTGAGCGTTGTCCAAACTTCTGGTAGCCCGACACTGCCGTCCGGCCAGACCGGGACTCGAAGCACCGTGCTCTGCTCCGTGTTCGTCACGTAGAGGCTGCCATGGTAGTAGGCGATGCCGTTGGCTCCGACCGGGACGCCAAACCCCAGCGCGCCAGTTCCTGTGAAGAGCGCGTCATGGAAGCACTCTTCCACTTCTCCCCCGCGCGTGATGCGCCAGAGGCCTCCCTGTGCGCTATAAAATGGTGAAAAGGATTCGGTGATATACAGGGTGCCCCGATCGTCGAATGCGAGGCCATTCGCGAAGAAAATCTGATTGCTGCCTGGCAGGGGCTCGATATTCCCCCTACGGTCCATCCGGTAGATTCCCCTATCGGCCCCGACCGCCAAGGCGATATAGAGGTCTTCGTTTGCGGTGACCATGAGTCCTCCGATCGTCCCCTGGCCGATCTCAACGGAGAATAACAGCTCGCCGGCAGGCGTGTACTTCCGGATCTGGATGTACTCGAGGGTCGCGCGGACCTCTCCGACACTGACGTAGACGTTGCCGACCTTGTCGACCGCGACGCCCCTAGGGCTGACGCCCGGCATCGGGATGAAGGCCGGGAAATCGCCGGCCTTGGCGGACGCGCTCGCTCCGCCGATCTGCCCGGCGACCACAAATACTGCGATCGGCAGCAGCAACAGCCACCACCGACCGGCTATCTTCGATCTTTTCTTTTTTTTCATACCTAAACCCTCCCTTTAACTTTGGTTGACTACGAATAATGAACAACTCTCCGTATTTTCGAGTAAAAAAAGAGAGTTTCCCCCTCATTTAGTCAAAATCAACGGCTACCACCCCCTTTATACCTTGCCCAGTATTCGGCGTTTTTTTAGGATTCGAGAATTCGGCCCTCTGCAATAGCCCCGTCCTTCTATTCTTAATGACCGTAATATTTTGATATTGATTCGTCAAGCGGTTTTTTGGGTACATCCCGTCCGAGGTCCAGGCCCGGATCCTGGTGGTCTGCATCGACACGAATACGCTGCGCCTGGCGGTCATCGAGCAGAAACTGTCAGAAGTTCCTGTGGTCGCCGACCTACTGCCTCTGTTCCGTCGGCTACGTCAAGGAGATGCATGAGCTCCGGTTGGGCCGGACGGCCGAGATCGAACTCCTGGATTCGGTGTTCATGGGCGGCAAGCGCTGCAAATTCAAGGTCACCATCCTTAAATCATGAGGAAGGCGGAAAGTCCAAACTCCACAGGGCAGGACGGTCGCGAACAAACTAACCGCCTCGCCTCACCGCGGGAACAAAATTCGGCTTACGTCGTCGTCGACGAAGAGAGAGAGTATGGGCTTTATCGTCAGCCGGTTATTCTCCGGATGACCTAGGTCCTTCTACCAGATTTCCCTGAGCAAGGGGTACTGGGTCTTGAAGCCCAGGATGGCTAGATAGAGGCCGTAGTCCGGATAGTTCCTCCGGAGCTCCTTCAGGTTCTCTATGGGGTCGTAGGGCGTGCCTTCGGGAATCTCGTGGCCGACGCATTCGGAGAGGAGGTGGAGCTTCTTCGACATCCAGGCGTCGAGGATGACCGGCAGGCGGAATGGCTCGAGCCCGGCCAGCCTCTCATCGCGGCCGATGATCGGTTGGGTGATGATGAAGGACGCCCCGGCGTCCACCTTCCGCCTCATCTTTTCCAGCTCGTGGTCCTGCGGCTCGTAGGGATTGAAGGCGACGCCGCAGGTGAACTGGCCGGGATACTCCCGGTCGATGTACCGGAGGAGCTCGACCGACGTCACGGTCACAGCCTCGACGCCGATCTCGGCCGGCTCGAGCCGATGAAGCCGCTGGTTTCCGTCTCCGGAGACGACCAGCAGGTATTTACCGCCGGCCGCTTTGACCGCGCCGAGGATCTCGTCGAGCTCTTTTTTGGGGTGGAACGTGTTGAGGTGGACCATCAGCTGTTCCGGATAGACGGGCAGTCCCAGGAGGTCGATGGTCTCGGTGGCCCCATAGCTCAGGAGGCCCATGGGATTGTCGGTGATGCAGACGATCCAGCCCGCCTCCACGACCTTCCGGTACTTCTCCTCGAAGATCCGGACGTCCTTCTCGATATCTTCAGAGCTCCGCTTGGGGGTCTGGAGCTCGATGTGGAAGATTTTGTTCTCGATGTGGTGCCGGATAGATTCTTCAGGCATAGAATTCCTTGAGCCGCATGAGTGTGTCGAAGCCCTCGAGTTTCAGAATATCCTTGAGGCAGGCTAAAGCGGGATGGCCCTCGGGAAGGATTTCGTACTTGCGGACGGTCGAGCCGATGATCATATCGAGGCCGAGGGGCATGGCCAGGGTCAGGAACGCGCTTTCCAAGGGTCCTTTCACTGGTGATCCATCTGCCCGCTTCGAGGGGAGCATCACCGTGAAATTGCTCAGCCCCACCGACATGTGGACGCCGGAGAAGAACGGGTCGGAGTGGATAAGGGCGAGGGATTCCAGAACGCGCTTGAGCTGGCCTTCGCAGTCGGTCCCTATCGGGGCGATCCCCGGGTCGATAATGGCTTGGTTATTGAAGAAGCCGGGGATGCGCTGGCGGGCTTCCTCCAGTAGGGCACGTGCTGTCCCTCGGGTCTCTTCCGCAGTTCGGTTGGCGTTTGCGCTTCTCGCCCCGGTCTCGAACCGCTCCGAGGTCATGAGGATAGGGATGAATGGCTGGATCGTCCAGAAATCGAACATCTGCAGGCGGAGTGGGGAGATCGAATTCAGGATAGGCCTCAGCCCCCCAGTTCGCGCGACGTCGTAGGCCTGGAGGCCCGCCTTGGCAATGGCCGGATCTGGCGTGTCGATGGAGAGAGGTTTAGCCGTGATAGATTGAATCCGGCGGACCAGGTCGGCCATGAATTCAGGGGATCGCGGCCCCACGTTTACGTCGATATAGGAGGCGCCCTTCTCGTCCTGGCTCCGGGCCAGTTCGAGCAGGCCGGGAACGTCGTTTCCGTCGAAAAGCTTTTTTGTCGAAGGAACGGAATCGTTAATCGACTCGCCGATGATCGTCAATCCGGGAATAGCCATAGCGGTATCGCTCCTTATCGGCGGGATGATATTCCCGGAGGCGGGTATTGTCAACTTCGCTCAGAAGGTTTTCGGATTGTCAAAAATGGTGGCATAGGCGGCGGGCTCGTTTCCCGACAATTATCTTAGCCTTGACTTCGATCCGAGGTCGGGAATATTCTTTTTTCCTAAGGGAGGACGGCCATGAATATTCCTCAAGCGATCCGCAAAGCCAGGCTTCTTGCCCTGGGTTCGATTTTCTTCAGCGTGGCGATCGGAGGCGTCATCCTTTCCAATCCCGGGGGCGTTCCCCAAAGCGAGCAAACGTCCAAACCATCTATTCGCACAATCCTTCTTAAGACGATCCGGGAGGAAAACGTCGCCGAAGCGATTCGGCAATACCGGCGCTTGAAGACGGATTCTCCTGACGCATGCGATTTCGCCGAACAGAGGCTGAATGAGCTCGGATTGGATTTGATTGACGAAGATCGCATCAAGGACGCGATCGAGATTTTCAAGTTGAATGTCGAGGCCTATCCTCATGCCTGGAACACCTACGACAGCCTGGGCTATGCCTATATGATCGACGGCCGGAAGGACCTAGCCGTCCCCAATTACAGGAAGTCCGTCGAGTTGAATCCTGACAACCAGGTGGGGCGCCGCTACGCCTATGTTCTGGAACATTACGATAAAAAGGAGTATCTCGTCCCCATGCGGGACGGAGTGAAACTCTTTACCCAAGTCTATTCGCCCGTCGATCGAAGCCGGACTTATCCGATTTTGTTCCGCCGGACGCCTTACAGCATCCAGCCGTACGGTGAGAATATCTTCAGGCCTTCGCCAGGCCCCTCCTGGCTATTCGCCGAGGAAGGTTATATCTTCGTACATCAGGACTGCCGCGGACAGTTCAAGTCCGAGGGGGAATTCGTGGTGATGGAGCCCCATAATCCGCAAAAGAAAAGCTCACAGGACACGGATGAGAGCAGCGACACCTACGACACGATCGAATGGCTCCTGGCCAACATCCCCAATCACAACGGCCGGGTGGGCCAATGGGGAATCTCGTATTCCGGCTGGCATACGGTCATGGGCATGATCGATGCCCACCCCGCACTGAAGGCCTCCTCGCCTCAGGCTTCGCCTGCCGACATGTGGCTTGGCGACGACTTCCATCATAACGGCGCGCTCCGCCTGATGTACACTTTCGACTGGCTGGCCGGCAGCGCCCGAGCCCGAAGCGGGCCGTCTGGGGTTTCAGCCGGCCGCTTCCGCTACGGAACGCCAGACGCGTACAAATTCTTCCTCGAGCTCGGACCGGTCTTCAATGTGGATGGGTCTTACTTCCACAAGACCATCCCGACGTGGAACGATTATATGACCCACGGCGATTACGATGAATACTGGAAAAGGCAGAACGTCCTCCCGCATTTAAAAAACGTCCGGCATCCCGTCCTGAATGTGGCTGGCTGGTTTGACGCGGAGGATTTTTATGGCCCCCTGAGCATCTATAGGTCGCTTGAGGCGAAAAATCCCGTTAATAAGAGCACCCTCGTCGTCGGGCCCTGGTTGCACGGCGGTTGGGCGTCCATGGACGGCGACGTCCTGGGAAACATCCGGTTTGGGGTTAAGACGGGAGTGGATTATCGAGAAAAAGTAGAGCTGCCGTTCTTCAATTTTTATTTGAAAGACAAAGGAACTCTTGAGCTTCCTGAAGCGCTGGTGTTCGAGACGGGGTCGAACCACTGGGTTTCTTATGACCGCTGGCCGCCGCGGCACACGGGAGAGAGAAAGATCTATCTGCGAACGAACGGAAGACTTTCCTTTGAACCGCCTCCGGAATCGGACGGACGGGGGGCGGATTCTTATACGAGCGATCCCCGAAAGCCCGTCCCCTGGTCATCAGAAATCCGCACAACCCAGGGACATCTCTGGATGGTTGAGGACCAACGTTTCGCAGCACGACGCCCCGATGTGCTCGTCTATCAGTCAGACGTTTTAACGGAAGATATCACTATCGCCGGCCCCATCATTGCCGGCCTCTACGTATCCACGACGGGGACGGACGCGGACTGGGTCGTCAAACTGATCGACGTCTATCCCAGCGACTCGCCCGATCCGCGACCGAATCCCACCAATGTCCGCATGGGAGATTTCCAGATGTTGCTGGCGGGGGAGGTTTTCCGGAGCAAATACCGGAACAGCTTCGAGAAGCCCGAGCCCCTGACACCAAACGCGGTGACCAATATCGAATTCGATTTGCGGGACAAAAATCACCGTTTTCTCAAAGGACACCGCATCATGGTCCAGATCCAAAGCACGTGGTTCCCCCTCATCGACCGCAATCCGCAGAGGTTCATGGACATTTACCAAGCCCGAGAGGAGGACTTCCAGAGCGCGGTGCACACCGTGTATCGTTCTAGCCTCCATCCGTCGCATCTTAAGCTCAACGTGATCCCGGAAAAACAGGCAAATTGATGGGGAGGCATTTCATGGCTGAATCCAAGAGAACAACGCGGGTCAGCCTTGGTTTTATTGTGTTACTGATCATCCAGGCTTGCGGCTTCGGACAAGCATGGCCGGATGCAGACCCCAGTTCATTGGGCCAAAGCGCTCGACAAAAGCCGCTTGTGCTAACCGATCTCGCCAATTGTGGTGTCCTTGTCGCTTCCGGCGATTCCAAGGTCCTCGTCGACGCCCTCTTCGATAAGCCCAATCCCGAGTACCGGGCCCCCGCTCCGGATGTGCTCGATAAGCTCATGAAGGGCGCGGCTCCGTTTGACGGCGTCGACCTTGTTCTTGTCACCCACAATCATCCCGATCATTTCGACGCGCGTTTAGCCGTCCGCTATTTGGAGATCTTGCCCGAACCGGTCCTTTTGGCGCCTGCAGACGCTGTGGCTGAAATGCGCAAGCTGGCGGCGGATTGGAAAAGAATCGAATCGCGTGTCGTCCCACTTGGCATCAAGGTCGGGGAAAAAGGAAAGAAAGACTTGAAGGGGATCCCCGTCACGGCGTTCCGTACTCTCCATAGCGGCGACCGGGAATCCCCGATGAATCTCATGTTTCTTTTTGAACTCAACGGCTGGCGCATCTTCCATGAGGGTGATTCGACGGGCAAACCCGATGAATATCGGAATTTCGGGCTGGACAGCCCTCCGGTCGACCTGGCCTTGGTCCACTTCTGGTTTCTCCTCGATCCCGATTGCGCCCGCTATCTCCAAGAGGTCTTCACACCGGATCACATTGGCCTGACACATCTCCCCATCCGGCTCGAAGGCGACGCGCCCGGCAAGATCGAACAAATCCGGAGATATTACAAGGACATATTCCTCCTGCTGCCCGGGATGCCGGTCAAGGTGTTCCAGAAGAAGAACTTGGGCGGTTAGAGTTCGTTTGTCATTGTCCTCGGCAATATCCATAAAACGGGTCTCTCATATTTCGCATCTATCTTGACATCGATCTACGGCGGGGAATAATATTTTTTTCTCATGCAGGTGATACGAACCCGGGCTCAGACAATCTTGAAGAAAAAGAAACGGGAGTTTTTTCCCATTGGCATTATCCTAATCCTGATCTCTATGACAGCAGGAGGAAATGTGCTCGACCTTGGACGATCGATCCCAAAAAGAATCCTGGACTGGCAGGCGGCCGGCAAGGACATGGTCTATAACCGGAAAACGCTCTTCGATTATATGGACGGAGGCGCGGAAGTCTATCTTGCCTTCAGTTTCAAGGAGGCCTTTGTCCGAAAATATCAAGGTCCGAACAAAGACGAAATCGCTTTGGATATTTATGATATGGGCACGCCCGAGGAAGCCTTCGGCATCTTTTCTTGCGACCGTCAGGACCCGGAGGCCGGGATCGGCCAGGAATCGGAATATGGACCCGGTCTATTAAGATTCCGTCAAGGCCGCTACTTCGTCTCGATCACGGCGGCCGGCGACGAGAAAAGTGCAGAAAAAGCGCTGCTCGAGTTGGGGAGAACAGTTGCTCCGCTGCTCGGCCCGCCCGGCGCCCTTCCAGCGGTGCTTCAGTGGCTGCCCGAACCGGGGTTGAGGAAGGACCGGACTAGTTTTTTCCACAGCGCCATCAACCTGAACAACCGCTTCTTCGTATCGGGCGACAACATCCTGAACCTGGACGCGCGGACGGATTGCGTCTTTGCCGAGTATGAGTCAGGTCCGGCGGAAAAGGGGAACCTTCTCGTCGTCCGCTATCCCGACAAAGGCCGGGCCCAGGCGGCCTATCGTTCCTTCTGTAAAGCTTATTTCCCGCAGAGCGGGGAGGTCGGAACAGCTCAAGCGGAAGACCGGACCTGGACCATGGCCCGCGTCCGATCTAATTTCGCGGCTGTCGTGTTCAAGTCGCCGACGAAAGAATATGCGGAGCGCCTTCACTCCGCCGTTCGATATCCCCTGAGATGAGGTCAACATGAAATACACCCTGACCCGCCGCGATTTTATTCGGGGAACGGCCGGCGTTGTCCTCGGGACGGCCGTCGGATTGCCCCAGGAGTCGCCCATTCCGGTAAAAAAGACCCGGGTGATTCTCATCCGCGACAAGGATGCCCTGGACGAGAATTCGCAGTTCAACAAGAAGGTTATCCAGCAAATGCTGGATGAAGCCGTCATGAAGCTTCTCGGCCAAAGCGATCCGGTGGCGGGGTTCCGTGCGCTCGTCAAGCCCGAGGATATCGTCGGCATTAAAAGCAATGTCTGGTCCTATCTGCCGACGCCCCCCGAGGTTGAGATGGCCATCAAGCAGCGCCTGCTCGATGCCGGGGTGAAGGAAGAGGCCATTGCCATTGACGACCATACTGTCCGGACGAACCCCATCTTCGTCAAGTCAACGGCCCTATTCAACGTCCGGCCCATGCGGACGCACTACTTGGCGGGCATGTCCGGCTGCATCAAAAATTTCATTATGTTCGACGTCTCGCAAGAAGCCCATCATCCCGACAGCTGTGCCGACCTGGGCAGCCTCTTCTTGCTCCCCCAGGTCAAGGGCAAGACCCGGCTGAACGTTCTCTGTGTCCTGACGCCCCAGTATTACGGCCGAGGCCCGCACAATTTTAACCGCCGTTATGTCTGGAACTATAAAGGTCTGATCGTCGGTCAGGACCCCATAGCCGTCGACACCGTCGGCCTGAGGGTGCTCATGGCCAAGCGCCGCAAAGAGCTCGGCCCGGCCCAGGAGATTCCTCCGGTGCCTAAGCATATCCAGATTGCGGATACCAAGTATGGAATCGGCACGAGCGATCCTAACAAGATCGAGTTGATCAAGCTCGGCTGGACCGACGAGATCCTGATCTGAGCGGAGAAGGAATATGCCAAAAGCCAGATTATTGCCAAGAACCGTTATCTTACTTGTTGCTCTTATCGTAATTTTGGCCTCCATCCTGGGCGCTCTAGACGTCCGCAAGCTCACGTATGCTGGTTCGGCCCTCTGGACAAAAGCGCAGGATATTGAAGTTGAAGGGGACCTGGCTTATTGCGCTTTTCAGAACGGGTTGGCTATTTATGATATTGCCGATCGGAAGAAACCTATTCGGCTGTCCCAATTGTATCTCGGGGGTGGTTTTGCGCTTGAAGTTATTAATCCATGGATCTATCTGGCCGCGGGCGAAAAAGGATTGGCCATTATAGATATTTCGGATCCGAAATCTCCGGTCCTCAAAGCCCTACTCGAGACCGGAGGCGAAGCCCGGGAAGTCGCCGTCGGTGGGACCTACGCTTTTGTGGCCAATGGCCCTGCAGGACTGGTGATAGCCGATGTCCGCGATGCTTCTTCGCCAAGGCTCCTTGCCAAGTGGAAATCACCGGGCGAGACGCTCGGCCTGGCCTTGCGCGGAGGTCGTCTCTATCTTGCGGATGGCAGCGCGGGCCTGCAGATCCTCGATGTCAAGGATCCAACCAAGCCGACGCTGGCCGGGGCTCTCGACACTGATGGGACTGCGGAATCGATCGCTCTTGCCGGCGATAGCGCTTTCATCGCCGACGGCTCCTCGGGCATCAAGATCATCAATATCGCCGATCCGGCCGCGCCCAAGCTCGCCGCGAAATTAACCGCCTCCGGCTATTCCCGCAGCGTATCCTCCGCCGGCAAGTATCTCTGCGCGGGCAATTTGTACGACGGTGGTTTCCAGGTCATCGATGTGTCCAATCCCACTGTACCCGCCGTCGTCTCGACCAATAAATATACGATGTACAACGAAGGCTGGAGAGTGGTCTCGAAAGGCAGTTTCGTCTATGTCGTGGATTATTTTTCCGGCATCTTCTTCGTGGACATTTCCGATCCTCGACGGGCGATAACGGTCGGCTCAATCTTTACCCCGAGCTCTATCGTCGCCGCGGCGGCGCAGGACCATTACGCTTATGCCGTGGGTGAATTGTCCGGCCTCCAAATTCTTGATATCGCCGATCCGGCCCGCCCTCAATCCGTCGGTTCGACCCCGATTTTCCGAGGCGTCCAGGGTTTGGCTGTCAGCGGCGACTTTGCCTTTGTAACCGACCGCTGGTCTGTCCGGATCTTCGACATCAAAATCCCGGCCAAGCCCCGCCAAGTCAAGTCGCTGCCGACGCCTCCGGGTGGCGTGCCGCGGACAATCGTCGCCAAAGGGAACTTTGCCTATCTCACCGCCGACCTGTCCGGCCTGCATGTGATCGATATCACTAATCCTCTGGCCCCCAAGGTTGTCGGCTCCTATAGGCTCCCTGGCTTCACCTACGGTCTGGCCGTAAACGGAGATTTCGCTTATCTAGCCCACAGCGACACTGGCTTCCATATTTTGGATATTCATAATCCTTCCTCGCCGTCCCTCCTTGGCAGCTTGAAACTCGCCGGTGAGCCAAACGGCGCAGCCATAAGGGGGAATTACGCCTATATCGCATCAGGTCCCGCGGGACTCCTGGTCGTGGACATCAGCCGCCGCGAAACGCCCAAGCTCGCCGCTTCTTTGCGGACAGATGACTTCGCCAGCGCTGTAGCGCTCAGCGGTGATTATGCCTATGTCTCCGATGGCAATGCCGGCATCAAAAAGATCAATATCAGCAACCCCCTTGCGCCCAAACTCGAAGCCGCCTTCGACACGCCGGGAGAATCGCAAGGGATCGTTTTGAGCGGCCCGTGGATCCTCGTTCCCGATTCCAACTCACTGATCATATTGAAATGACCCTCTGACGATAGCCGCGGGTAGGGCAGGAAAAAATCAGGGCCCGCTCTGGCCGATTTTTCTTATAATTCCATTCTCATTTTCTTGACATCCTTCTCTATCGCGTTCTATTATCCCTGACGATGAGAGGAGGGGAAATGGCGTCTAAACGTTCGTTCAGCCCGAGAAGCCGCAGGCGAGTTCTTTTTAAATTCGGCCGGCCGGCCGGCTTGTCCAGCGCCCTTATCCGGCGCGTCCTGGTTGCTATGACCATCGGCGCGGCCTGTTTCACGGGCGCACTCATATCCAGTGAAGACGTCGGAACTGGAGTGCTATTACCCGACGGCCGGGAATTTATCTCCTGGGAAAAACCGCTTCAGTTCAGCCGGACATATTATGTGGATAACCGAAATGCCCGCGCTGCCGATACAAACCCCGGAACAAAAGAGCTGCCCTTCCTGACGATCAACAAGGCGGCCCGTATGTTGCAGCCGGGAGAGCAGGTCATCATTATGACGGGCGTCTACCGCGAGCGCATCGATCCGGCTCGAGGCGGCACTGGCCCTGACAAGATGATCAGCTACGAAGCGGCCCCCGGCGCAAACGTCATGGTCAAGGGCTCGCGCGTGGTCAAGACCGGCTGGGAGCCTTCGACCGGTTTCAAGCTCAATGTGCTTGCAGCCGATCGCGCCAAAGTGAAGATTTATCACCGCCGCCTCGACGATCTCGATTTTCAGGGCTATAACCCGTTTGGCATGGCCAGCATCATGCAAAATCGCGTCTACTTGATGCCCAAACCGGAGGAGTTATGGCGGCATCTCAAGCGTCGCGGCATGGTGTTCGTAGATGAGAAGCGCCTCGAGCAGGTTGAGCTTTTTCAGGGGCTGGCTGCAAAAGACGGCGCCTTCTGGTGTGAACACGACGGCCTCGCCATTCACGTCCGGCTTCCCGGAGATGCTGATCCCGCTCAGCACGAGGTGGAGCTCGCGATCCAAGAACAGGTTTTAGCTCCCCGGGCACGCGGGCTCAGCTATATCCGCGTCAAAGGAATCTCTTTCGAACACGCGGCCAATGCCTTCCCGGTTCCGCAGCGCGGCATGGTTTCCATGAGTCGGGGCCACCACTGGATTATTGAGGATTGCGTCCTTAAGCACGCCAATGGCGTTGCGCTCGATATCGGCGCTCAGGATTGGGACATGGAACCGCCTTCCGCCATAGGCTACGCCATAGTCCGGCGCAACAGCATCGACGACGTGGGAGTCTGCGGAATTGCCGGGATGTCGGTCAGGGATACACTTATTGAAACGAACTTGATTGAGCACGTAGGCTACCAAGATGTGGAGTTAGCCTGGGAGACCGGCGGGATCAAGCTGCATTCGACAAAGAACTGTCTGCTCCGGGCGAATGTCATCAGGCACACGATCCACGCCGAGGCCATCTGGCTCGACTACGAAAATACGAATACCCGGGTCACAGGGAACATTATGGGCGATAACCTGGAGACTCTGCGGGGCGGCATATATCTCGAAGCCTCCCATGACTCGAATATAATCGACAACAACATCATCTGGAAGGCCACGGAGGGAGCCGGGGGCGGTTCTTATAATATGCCGGGCCATGGCGGCTGGGGCATCACCGTCGACGGAAGCGATGAGACCGTCATTGCCCATAACCTCATCGGCTTGAGCCAGGACGCGGCCATCAAGTTTCGAAATATCGAGGGCCGGATCGTGACCGGTCGGGGAGGAACAACCCGCCGGAACAAGGTCTTGAACAATATCTTCTATCGGTGCGGCAAAGCTATCGATTTCTCCAACCAAGACAACACTTCCGACGGCAACCTCTATACGCGAGATTGGGGCGAGGTGCGAGACGAAACTCAGCCGGTGGGGCGGGGGCTGAACTGGATCCCCGATGCGGGCACGACCCTGCGGTTGGATCTTGAGGCCTGGCAGAAATTTTTCGGGTTTGACAAAAATGGCGCTTATGCCGACATGAATATCGCCGTCGACCTCGACGCGCTCAGCATGACCTGGTCTGTCTCTGGATCTATCCCTCAAGCTCCGACCGGAAAGCACTTCGAGCGGGATCTCGTCGGCCAAGCCGCGGGCAGTCTCCGCAAACCGGGTCCTCTCCTTGTTGTGCCGGATTCGCCGACCAAATTGATCATCGATCCGAGACGATAAGGCGGCCGCGCCGGGCTTGACTTGAACATTCACGGGAGATATATTCTCGCCATGAAAGATTCTCCTCGGGAAAGGAGAAAAAGCGGCAATTTTTCTCCGGCCAAATCCAAAATATCCCGGCGCGAATTTCTCGGGATATCTGTTGCCAGCTTGGCAGCTCTCAGCACTTCCCGGTGTGCCGCTCCCAAGGGCGTAACGATTGTGCCTCGGCGCGTTCTCGGGGGCCCTGGACAAATCCCGCCCAGCGATCGGATCAATTTTGCCGGAGTCGGCATCGGCGGCCAAGGGAACAGTGTCCTCGAGAATTTCTCCAAAGAGCAACAAAACGTTGTCGCCCTGTGCGATGTGGATTGGAAGTTTGCGGCCTGGACCTTCAAGAAGTTTCCCAAAGCGGCTCGGTATCGCGATTTCCGAGTGATGCTGGAGAAAGAGGCGAAAAACATCGATGCCGTGATTGTGGCCACTCCCGATCACATGCATGCGCCGATCTCGCTCGCCGCCATGCGCATGGG
>Ga0315268_10006041_pt1 | contig 12935 bp, 9 predicted proteins | sample C1_top_MG_FD_204535 | JGI IMG/M metagenome (GOLD analysis project Ga0315268, IMG submission 204535) | Sediment microbial communities from Yellowstone Lake, YNP, Wyoming, USA - C1_top | ecosystem: Environmental > Aquatic > Freshwater > Lake > Sediment | place: USA: Wyoming | collected 2017-08-01 | reverse complement strand
AATTTTCTCACTGCACCGCCTGGAAACCTGTTTTATTACCTCTGGCTGGTTTTATGCATCGCGGTAGCCTTGCAGGCAGCCTGGTATCACTTGCGCCTGGGCGGAGTTCTGTCTGCCAGGCGTTCCCTGTTGGGTCTGTTGGTGCTGCTGTTCCTTGTGATCTTGCCATTCTTCATCAACCCGGCCATCTGGTCCATCATCACCGACCAACGGCTGGTGCTGCCTTCTCTCGACCGGTTTGCCACGTTGATATTCCTAGCCTGGCTAGCCTGGTTGTGGATTTTCCCAGATCGATCACCTTTAGCAGATATTTCCATCATCTTGTTCTCAATAGGTTGCCTGGTGGTATTAGGCATCTCGTTTTTTCCAGGTTTCCAAAAATATCCTGATACTGGTTTCAATTACTCGATCATGGATTACTTGTGGCAGATTGTCAGTTTATTCCTGATCGGGTTGACATTGCTCCTGCTGCTCATCCGCCGGAAAAAGGGCTGGAAATGGGGGTGGACAGTCTTCCTGTTGGCAGGCATCGGGCATGTGCTTTACCTGTCAGTTGATTGGGGGATTGGAGATTATCCTGGGATCATCCGTTTGTCCCAATTCGTCATGGCTCCCATGTTATTGGCTCTACCTTTCCGTTATTCGGATCAAGCGCTCGCCAGGAAAGCAGATGTACCAGGACAGGCATCCAAGCCCGAAGAAGAGCCAAAAGCTGCCGCCATATCTTTCCTCTCGCAATTGGACCTGGCTGGCTGTCTCGAACTGCCCATCCCGACCCTCAGTCGCAACCTTTCGCAGTATTTTGGTTCCGATATTTGCGCATTCCTGACATTAACGGACGGGAACATCATCAACCCGCAAGGTGGTTACGATCGGATTCTGGAGAAAGACCTGCAAGGTTCCCTCCTGGGGGAGGTTGAAATCCCGGATCTATCGGCTGCCATGCAATCCCAGCAAGCCTTGATCGACCCTGCACCAGGCATACCGCCCGGCAACCTGGATTGGCTTACCGCGCTAGGAGTTTCCGAGCCGGGCAGCCTGCTCGCTGTCCCGATCAAGTTTGACCCACCTGCTGAGGTTCCTTCATACATTCTGCTGGCTTCCTCCAGGACCAGGCCAGGTTTTTCCGGAAAAGAGCAGGCCGAACTAACAGAAATTTCTGCGGTGATCGTGCCGTTTCTAAAGTCGGATCGAAATTTTGAAAAGCTTGTTCACCCACAGGATAATGCAGTCTCCCGTTTCAATGAGATCCAGTCCCAAGAAATGACCAGTGCCAGTTCAGCACAAGTAATTGAATCCGATACTTTCCGCCAGGTTGGTGCACCGAATGTTGCTGCTGGTCAAATGGACATTCAATTCCGCCTGATCTTGGAGGAACTGGTCATCCTTCAGAATGAGCTCATGAATGCCAACATGCTGATCTCCCAGCTGGAAACACGCAGGGTTCCCGATCCCAACCCGGTTGATCAGACCCTTTCCCTGGCATCCTTTTCACAGGAACTCCGCCAGCCCATGGCCTCCATCGTCGGGTACACGGATATGCTCCTGGGCGAATCGGTGGGCATTTTGGGTTCCATGCAAAGGAGTTTCCTGGAACGCATCAAGGCTTCCACCGATCGGATCAGCACCATGATCGAAGAGATGACCAATACCAATCCGGCTGCCGCAACCACTACTTCCAGCCAAGAGGCCAAGATCAATATTTATAACGTCATCAATAATTCATTGACGACATTTAAGTCTGAATTTCCTGACAAGGAAGAAACCCTTGAATTGGAAATTCCCAACTCATTGCCTGAAATTGCCGTGGACCAGGAGACTGTACAACAGGTGCTCCAGCACCTGCTGGTCAATGCCAGTGAAGCTTCTCCCAAGGAAGGACACATTTCCCTGCGCGTCCGTGTCCAGTCTGAACAGGGCAGGGAATTCCTGCTCATCCAGGTGGTCGATTCAGGTGGCGGCATCCATCCTTCCGACCTGCCCAAGGTCTTTGCCCGCCGCTACCGGACAGGTATCTTGCGTATCCAGGGTCTGGGGTATTCCGGCTTGGGGTTATCGATCGCCAAATCCCTGGCTGAAGCCCAGGCCGGACGCATCTGGATTGAAACCACGCGCGGAGTGGGCTCCACACTAAGCGTTCTGCTGCCCATTACCCCTGACCAGCCTACCGGGGATCCCCCTGATACTTCTGAATTGTCACCTGAAGATCTGGATATCAACCCAAGCACTGGTTCGCTTGACATCTGATGCCTGGATTTAAAATCATGCCATGACATTGACATTTTTTTCCAAGGGACCAGGATACGGTATTATTTGGTCCATTATCCTTATCCTGCTTGGCAGCCTGGTCTTAACTGCTTGTGGCACCAGTTCAAATTCCCAGACTGCCGTCGCCAGCCCGATCTTGATGACCATCCCACCGGATGCGACGGCCACGGCGACTCCTTTCCAACCCGACCTCGGCCAGGAATCCGGAACGGTAGGCAACCCGCAATCCACAGCCCAACCGACGTTTGCGACCTGGGGTGATTTCCCGGCTCCGCAGGTTTTCCCGGTTTACACCCAGGTCCCACCGCCAGTCAACCACCTCCCGCAACCCTCCGGTCAGGTCAACATTTTATTGCTCGGTTCCGACCAGCGTCCCAATGATAGCGGTTTCCGCACCGACACCATCATCCTGATCACACTCAACCCGGATGGCCGTGCCAGCCTGACTTCTTTTCCAAGAGACTTGTACGTTTATATACCTGGCTGGATGATGCAGCGCATCAATTCCGCCATGGGATTTGGCGGTTTCAACGCCCTACGCCTGACCTTTGAATACAACTTCGGCATCACACCGGATTATTACGTATTGATCAATTTTGATGGCTTCCGCCGCATTATTAATAACCTGGGTGGCATCACCGTGAACGTCGGGCAGACTTTTAGCGACGCCCGTTCAGGATACCCCAATGGTTATGCGGTTTACCCTGGTCCAGTTGCGATGGATAGCGAAACTGCGTTGTGGTATGTCCGTTCGCGCTATTCCTCCAACGATATCGATCGACTTCGTCGGGCTCAGGAGGTTCTGCAGGCTATAGGTCAAAAACTCTTCAGCCTGGATGGACTCAACCATGTCCCGGACCTGTTCAATACCTATAAATCCACGGTAGAAACCAATTTGACCCTGGATGCCACACTGCGCCTGCTTCCGGCTGCCAACCTGATCCATGATCCCTCCAGTATCCGCCGTTATGTCATTGGCTATGACCAGGCTTATGACTGGGTGGAACCCTCCACCGGTGCCATGGTACTCCTGCCAGTCTATCCTGAGATCCAGAAAATCCTCCAGCAGGCTCAGACACTTCAATAAAAGCCTCCCAGGCACTGACCTTTATAGAAAGCCCGTGGATTGACTTTCGCATAGTGTTGCGCTAAACTATACGAAGAAGTTTGTCGTATTTTAATTGGAGGCTTGAATGCCATCTGAAAACAACCGTTCCATTCCTGCCCATTTATCGGACAACCTGCCCCTGGTGCCAGCCATGAACGCCTGGGAAATGTACTTGACTGACCAGGGGCGTTCGCCACACACCATCAAAGCCTTCCTCTCGGATGTGAAGCTCCTGGGTAATTACCTGGCTCCAGACCGCAGCCTGGGTTCAATGACCACCATGGACTTGAACAACTTCCTGTTGTGGCTCGAAAAGGAGCGGGGCGTCCCCTGCAGCCCCAAGTCCCTGGCCAGGCGCATTACTTCGCTAAAGTCCTTTTTCCGCTGGTTGCAAAAAGGTGGCGTTATCCTGATCGACCCGGCTGAGAAGATCCTGCAGCGCTCCGTCATCAGCCCGCTGCCCGAAGTCCTCACTGAAGAAGAGGTGGCACGGACGCTCCTGGCGGCTGACCGGCACCGCCGCCTGCCCAAACCGGATGCCCGTCCCTACACTCTGCTCTCGCTTTTATTGAGCACCGGGGTCAAGAAGTCTGAATGCCTGGGTATCCACATTAACCACATTGACATGAGTCACCCTGGTGGAGCATTTGTTTTCGTCCGATATGCCAGCCCGGCCAACCGCTACAAAGAACGCAAGATCCAACTGGGTGATGAGTGGTTGGCTGCCTATCAGGAATATCTGCAACAGTACATCCCGGTGGACCAGCTTTTCCCCTGGTCGCCGCGCCGACTTGAATACCTGTTGGAGGACATCGGACGCGAGGCCGGTCTTCAAAAGCACCTGTCCTTTGACATGTGCCGTTGGACGGCATCGCTGCTGGACCTGATGAATAATGTTGAAGTAGACAGCATCCGGCAGAAACTGGGCATTTCCAAGATCCAGTGGCGCGAGGTGCATAACAAGCTGCGCCAGTTAACCGCCAACTCCTGAAATTAATCCCGGTCAACTTTCTTGACTTCAAGATGTAAAACGCTTGACGTAACCTCCGTCACCCGAAAAAGGTGGCATGGGCGGTAACCCGGAATCCAGGCTATTCTTTCCCCCGCGCACAGGAGCGGCCAGAGTTTCCGGGCTCTCCAGGGAATCTTCTGATTAATGAATACATCTGACAACTTTAAGCTGCCAGCAGTCATGCCCAATGGTTGGACACGGTCGCCGTTCCTTCTGGCTCTCACATATAAGATTTCCCTGAATGCATCGGCGTCCAGCCAGGCTTGGAATTGATCGGAAGAAGTCTCAAAGGACATAATAAGCGCATTCTTTTCCAGAAGCTGGCTGGAAATAGTCCAGGCATCATTCAGAGGTTGGGTTGCGCCCACCACCAACTCAAAAGGCTGGGTAACCTGTGGCCAATCCAGGGTCGGAAGGGTGGTCTTGGAACTGGCTAGGATCAATTCCCCTTTTTCTTTTAGGGCGTACAACCCCCCTGCCAGGTCCACCTGGCCTGGTCGATTGTGATCAACAATGAAGTGCACCAGCCGGTCCACATCAGCAAAGTCGATGTTCCGCAGACCCGGGTTCAACTTCCCAGCCCCCCTGCGAATGAGATTGCGCAGCAAGGGAATATCCATTTTCTCCAAAACGCCCAACTTAAAAGACAGGTGATCGTTCCCTACTGCTCTGATCGCAGAGGTCCAGGCGGTGTCAACGGCAGATTCAACGATCATCAGGTCTCCGGCCAAGGCTTGTGCGCTGCGCAGCAGGTTGTTCTTGAATCCGGGGTGATGACTTTCCATCAATGGGATGAGTTCATGGCGTAAACGGTTGCGGAAATAAGTCGTGTCCAGGTTGGATGGGTCTTGCACCGGTTCCAGTCCATTTTCACGGCAATAGACGTCGATCTCGGTGCGCCACACTTTCAGTAAGGGCCTGATCAAGGGGATGTGCGCATCAAATTCCACCAGGAAGGTGACGGGAGTCATTCCTTTCAGTCCGCTCAACCCGGCGCCGCGCAGGAAATGCATCAACACCGTCTCCACCTGGTCATCCGCATGGTGGGCAACGGCTATGCTCCCGGCACCATTTTTTCGCGCTGCATTAAAGAGGAACTGGTACCTCAATTTACGGGCAGCCTCCTCAATGGATAATCTTTCTTCCCTGGCAAACTGGCTGGCATCACCCTGACCCAACTCAAAATGTAGATGAAGGTTGTGCGCGATGGATTTGACCTTATCAGCCTCCTCCTCCGCTTCTGGTCGCAGGTGATGGTTAAAGTGAGCCACGACCACATCCGCGCTGGCTTTGACCAGCAGGTCCAGCAAGCACAGGCTGTCTGCCCCGCCCGATACACCCACCAGGATAGGTTCCAGCCTACGCGCTCTGGATTCAGATTCAAGGAATTGGGTAATGGCAGTTAACACAGGCTTATTAAACCACAACCCCCGCAGGTCGGGGGTTGGTATGCTCACCACTTGATTTGGGTCATTCGGGCAACTGGTAGAGTTCCACCAGCACCCCGCCGGTTGATTCCGGGTGGATGAATGCATACAGCTTGCCAGCCTCGCCTTTAACCGGTTGTTCATCGATCAGGCGGACACCGTTCGCCTTCATGCGAGTCAGCAGGCTTCCAATATCGTCCACCTGCAGGCAGATGTGGTGCATCCCCTGGCCGCGTTTGGCCAGGTAGCGCGCCAGACCGCTGTCCGCATCCACCGGCTGCACCAGTTCCAGTTCCCCCTCCCCGGCCGGCAGGAAAGCGATGCGGGCTTTTTGCTCGGGGATGGTCTTCACCATGCTGGGATCCATTCCCAACACATCCCGCCAGAAATGCAACGATCGCTCCACATCTTCGACTACAACTGCCACATGATGGATCTTTCGTATACTGGTCATTGCTTCTCCTTAGTTAAACAAAAATTCTTTGGATCAATTTCATCTTGGGCTGATGATCCTGGCATCCAGCAGTTGGTTAAAGCCATCCCAATCCCGATCGGATTGGAAAAACCGGCGCGGGAAGACCAGCAACAAACCGTCCCTGGCTACCAGGGTGTTTAAACCTGATTTCCGCCTGACCCGTACAAAGCGATTCCAGGTCATCCTGTTTTCGCCAACCTTTAAATGATATGTGATCCCGTTCTGGTCCACTGAACCGCGCAGTTCATCCTTTAATGCCAGGTTTAACCACAGTTTTCGGGCTGCCAGGTACGGCAGCAGGTTGGTGCGCAACACAAAAGCAGCAATGATCATCAGCACGGCAATGAAACTGGCATTCCCGATCACATCCCGCGTCTGGATCAGCCGCATGACCAGGATAACCATGGCGACCAACACGGTGATGGTCATGACCGGTTGGACCCAGCGCTGTTTGGCAGACGGTTGGTTAGCCAGCCGTACCGCCTGAAAAAAGGTCTGGCGGTCATAGCTGCCGCGGAAACGGATCTCTTTGGAGGCGTTAATCCTGAGTCTCCACTTTCATCAATCCAAACAGGGACCACATGCCACGCATCATTATGTGCCCAAAGTCCGGATTCAGGAATTGGTTGGGGCAGCTCCCGGGGATCACCTGGATACCATTTTCCAGACAGGTCTTCACGGCTGCAGCTGAAACGCTGGTCATGCTGGCAGCCAGACCGGGTTTTGTCCCCATCATGCAGTGCATCCAGACATGCTTCACACCCAGTTGTACACATTGATCAACGATTTGTTCAGTCACTTTTGGATTGGCCAGGATGAACACGCCTTCCGGTTTTTCCGGCAGGCTTTTCAAATCCGGGTAACAAACATCGCCCTCAAATGTTGTGATGCGTGGATTGACCGCGTAGACCTGGTAACCAGCTGATTTGAACTTTCGATAACCCAGGTTGCAGCCAGTATCACGCTGGTCGGAAACACCCACCACGGCGATCTTCTTTAAGTCCAAGAAATCCTGCACCATTTTATCCAGTTTTGCCATGATCCTCTCCTCTTTTTCCCAATTGAATCGTTACCAGCCGCTGGCGTCGAAAAGCTCCCCCAGGAAAAGTCTTCGTTCCTCTTCAGTCATTGGTCTTGGCCGTGCATAATCCTCCAGCATGGCGGTCAGCAGTTCTGTGTTGATATATTTCCCATTATAAAAGATATGCCGGTCGATGAATTCCCGACGTGTCCCCACCACTGGGTAATCCATCTGGTCGAAGAACAGATTTCCCAACCCGTAATGAATGAAGGCGCTTTCATGGAATTCCATGGTCATCGGGTAATGCGCCTGGCTTCCGCTTACGATGACTGCACCTGCATCCGCCATTTTCCGGAAATCATCCACCTGCTTTTGGTCGGGCCATGCGCTGTAACCTTCATAATATTGGAAAGTGACGATGGGTAGGATTCCTTCTGCTCGCAGACGTTTAACCTCTGCGGTCATAAAATCCCAATCACAACTGGCTGCCCCCGGCTCTGTTTCAGTAGCCCAGGCATAAACCGGCCCTGCAGGGTTGCAGCCAATGAAGGCGATCTTGTTTCCATTATGCTCGATTGTGATGGATTTGCGCGCATCCGCCTGGTTGATGCCTCCCCCAAAATAAGGCCAACCCCTCTGGTTGTACATATTGATCGTGAAAAGTGTGGCTGCCGATCCCCAATCCTGGAGATGGTTACCGGTCAACTCCACAACATCCGTCCCGATGTACTCAAGCAGTTCGATGTTTTTTGGATCGCTGCAAAATATCAGGCTGGAATTAAATGCATCCGGGAACGGGCAATCATTTGAAAAAGGGATCTCGTTGCTGATATGGGTGATATCTGCACCGGCCAGCCAATCATGGACGGCCTCACCAGGGTAAGTCCTACTTTTATTCTCCATTTTTAATGCTGTAGCCCTGACCATGGCTGTCACACCGGTCATGACCAGCCGGGTCATCCTGGCGGGATCCAGGTTCGTCACCGGCAGGTTAATTCTGATCAGGTCCCTGCCAGGACCTGTCAGTGAAAAATAAATGGTCAATGGGTAGGTTTCCGGGTTGAACTCTTTGCGTAATGGGCTTTGTCCATCCACCGTCAGCACTTTCCAGCGCGGTTCGACCTCTTCAAAAGGGATGATGGCGAATGCAGGTTGGGCTGCCCAGGCGGAAGCCAGGATATCCTCTGGTCCGCTTGTTTTAACCTGCAACCCTTGATTTGGAGGACCCCAAAGATTGGTTAGTGCTGCCAGGGTGCTCGCCTCCATCCAGATCGGAACTCCTTGCAGCCTGCTCGAGGCATCCCCAGCCCACCCCCTTTTAATCTCTTCCAGGCTCATTCCATCCAGTTGGGTCGGGAATGGTGCCACAAAGGCATACACCCACGTGATCGAACCGGCAGGAACAGACTTGTCCATGCCTAATAGCAGGTTGGCATCTGCCGGGTCAGTAACCAACTCCAATCCGGATCCTCGAGCCACCTCCGCCAGTTTGAAAGGTACTTCTGCAGCGATCCACAACCGGGTGGGAATCGCTGGCGGGGAAAGGGTTTCAATTTCCTCTGGTTGAAAGGGGGTGAAACTTGGAGTTTCCTCAACTCCCGATGTCCCCTTTGAATTCATGAGGCTTCCTGGTGCACATCCAACCAGGAATGCACAAACCAGGATTAATTCGAAAATTTTTTTCATATCCGGTGAATTACTCTCATAATCCTACCGATTGGTATTCCCCCCACAAGCCCCGCAAAGTGTTGCAGATTTCCCCCAGGGTCATCCCCATTTCGACGCATTCGATCATTACCGGCATCAGGTTTTCTTTTCCACCGGCAGCAGTTCTTAGTTTTTCGGTTTGTTGTTGGAATTTTTGCGGGTCCCGGACGGCGCGTAGTTTCTCCAATCGCTTTTTTTGATTCATTTCGATTGCAGGTTCCACCTTTAACCTCTCCAGGCTGACATCTTCCTTCACCTGGAACTGGTTGACACCCACCACGATCTGTTCCTTTTTCTCAACTGCCCGTTGCGCGGCATAAGCTGCCTCCTGGATCTCATCCTGCATGTAGCCGGTTTCAATAGCCACCAAGGCTCCCCCCATCGCATCGATCTTTTCAATGTATTTCCTGGCACCCAGTTCGATTTCATCTGTCAGGTACTCCAGCAAATACGATCCGCCCAGAGGATCGATTGATTCAGCGACGCCCGATTCATGGGCGATGATCTGTTGGGTGCGCAAGGCTATGCGAACTGATCTTTCGGTAGGCAGCCACAAGGCTTCATCCATGCTGTTGGTATGCAGCGATTGTGTACCGCCCAGGACGGCAGCCAGCGCCTGCAGGGTCACCCGGGTGATGTTGTTCTCAGGTTGTTGGGCGGTCAGGGTCGAACCGGCAGTCTGGGTGTGGAAGCGCAACTGCATCGAGGTGGGTTTTTGCGCTCCGAAGCGCTCTTTCATAATGCCGGCCCACAGACGCCTTGCCGCCCTGAACTTGGCCACCTCTTCTAGCAAGTTGTTGTGGGCGTTGAAGAAGAACGAGAGTTGAGGTGCAAACTGGTCGACCTGCAAGCCACACCGGATGGCAGCCTGTACATAAGCAATCGCATTGGCCAGGGTAAAAGCCACCTCCTGTACCGCGGTCGAGCCGGCTTCCCGGATGTGGTAACCGGAAATGGAGATGGTATTGAAGCCGGGGATGTTCCCGGCGCAGAAGGCGAAAACGTCCGTGATCAACCGCAATGACGGTTCAGGCGGGAAAATGTAAGTACCCCGGGCAACATACTCCTTCAGGATGTCATTCTGGATGGTGCCGCGCAATTGCTTCATCTCCACACCCTGGCGCCTGGCCACGGCAATGTACATAGCCAGCAGGATGGCAGCCGGGGCGTTGATGGTCATCGAGGTGGACACCTTGTCCATGGGGATCTGATCGAACAACTGCGCCATGTCTTCGATGGAGGAAATGGATACGCCTACCTTGCCAACCTCACCGGCTGCCAAGGGATCATCGGCATCATAGCCGATCTGGGTGGGCAGATCGAAAGCCACTGAAAGACCGGTCTGCCCCTGTTCCAGCAGGTAGCGGTATCGCAGGTTGGATTGTTCAGCGCTGGCGTAGCCGGCATACTGGCGCATGGTCCACAGGCGTCCACGGTACATACTGGGTTGCACGCCGCGTGTGAACGGATACTCGCCTGGAAAACCACTCTTTTCCAGGTAGCGTTCGTCCTCATTGGTGGGCAGGCAGATCTCCGGCAATACGATGCCGGACGAGGTTTCAAAACGCGCCCGCCTTTCAGCCTGTTTGGCAAGTGAGTTCCTGTAAGTGTTCTCTTTCCAACGCTGGTATTGTTCCTGGATGGTCATGTGACTCCTGGGGGTTGCCTGGTGGAGGGTTGTCTTCAAATAACACCTCTATCGTCTGAATGCTCTGGAACAAGTATACAAATAAAATCCATGAGTGTATAGCCTGCAGGTCAACCACCTGTGGTTGAACCCTTCCCGCTGGATGTTACAACCTTATCGACCGTCTCTGCGTAAATGGGATGAAGTTCCTGCTTTAATTTGCATCCCGGGAGTTAAAATGCTAAACTATCATGAGATTGATCCCATCGGTTTCAATTCTCGAACGTTGATGCAAATTAATCATTCCCTACATACCTTGTTTTGGAGGTCTCCATGAAACCTGTCACCTGGATGTACATCCTGGCGGTCATCTTGATCGTGATGGCTGCCTGTGGTTTGGGTATTGGTGGATTCATTGCCCTGGGTCGAGCCGGGGGAGCCAACGTCCAAGCCAGCATGATCGCAATCCCCATCCTGCTGGGTTTGCTCGGCGGGTTGGCTGGCATTGCCCTGATCATCGTTGCTGTTCGTAAAACCAGGTCGGATACCGCCCAGAATGTTACTCTCAAGGTGGATCTACCCGGTGACGTGAACGTCGAGAAAATGAAGTGTCAATCCTGCGGCGGTGTTTTGAGCGCAGATGACATCAAGGTGATCAATGGCGCACCCATGGTCACGTGCCCCTTCTGCAAAACAGTCTATCAATTGACTGAAGAACCCAAGTGGTGAAACGAATTCCCTGGTTACAAAGAGGAGATGGACGATGAAGAGACGCATCCTCACCTTGTTGGTTACCCTGCTGCTGGTCTTTGGATTAACCACCAATGCCTTCGCTCAAAGTTATTCGTTTATCGTACCCACTGAAACCGTCCAGGCCTACTGGAACGCAGATGGGACTCTGAGCCTGGATTACTTGATCACTTTCCAGAACGATGCCGGCGGACACATCATCGATTTTGTTGACCTGGGCCTGCCCAATGGCAATTATGACTTTAACAGCATTACCGCTGAAATAAACGGTCATTCATTGGAGATCAGCCGTGACTTTCAAGGGGATGGTCCGAACGGTGTTTCAGTGGTGATGGGACAATACGCCATCCCACCCGGATTAGCCGGCACCGTGCATGTTGCGGTTGGAAAGATCACCGGCATGTTCTTCCCCGATTCAAACGATCAAAACATGACCAGTGGTGATTTCGCACCCGCCTACTGGACAACCGCTCACGGTAACACTTTTCTGACGGTCGCCTTCCACCTGCCCCCGGGGGTCCAACCCAATGAACCCCGCTTCCATACGCCATCCAGCAACTGGCCGGGAGACCAGGCTCCTCAGGGCAGCCTGGACGCGCAGGGACGGATCATCTACACCTGGCAATCAACCCAGGCGGATGCCTCTTCCCAATTCACCTTTGGCATGTCGGTACCTCGCAGCTACATCCCAGCCGGTGCCATTAACTCAAAACCCAGTATCGATCTGACAGGTTTCGATTTTAGTACCCTTATAAGTTGGGGGATTTGCTGTTTCTTCGTCTTCATCTTCTTTGGTGCCCCCATCCTGGGTGTCATCAATGAGCGCAAGCGAAAAATGCAATACCTGCCCCCCAAGATATCCATTGAAGGTCATGGCATCAAGCGCGGCCTGACGGCTGTCGAAGCCTCCATCTTGATGGAACAACCGCTCGACAAGGTCATGACCATGATCCTGTTCGGAGTGGTCAAGAAAGGCGCGGCAACTGTCGTCACACGCGACCCGCTGAAACTGAAATTGACCGACCCTCAACCAGCGGACCTGCACGATTACGAGAAGGATTTTCTTAAAGCCTTCGCCAATCCTGCCGTGGAGCCCAAAGAAGGCTTACAGACCATGACCATCAACCTGATCAAATCGGTTGGCGACAAGATGAAGGGTTTCAGCGGCAAGGAGACCAACGAATATTACAAATCCATCATGGAGGAAGCCTGGAAGCAAATTGAAGCCGCGGGTACGCCCGAAGTAAAGAGTGACCTGTATGAGAAATCCCTTGAATGGACCATGCTGGACAAGGATTATGATAACCGCACCCGCCGGGTGTTCAGCGGGCCGATCTTCGTTCCCATGTGGTGGGGGAATTACGATCCAGGTTACCATTCAGCCAGCTTGCCCAAAGCGTCACCGGGTGTACCAGCCATGGGCTCAGGCAGGTCATCCACATCCATTCCAGGCGCATCCTTTGCCGCATCGGTCGTGACCGGTGTGCAAAACTTCTCCGGCCGGGTGCTGGGGAACCTGGGAGGTTTCACCTCTAAAGTG
>Ga0315268_10006040_pt1 | contig 12936 bp, 7 predicted proteins | sample C1_top_MG_FD_204535 | JGI IMG/M metagenome (GOLD analysis project Ga0315268, IMG submission 204535) | Sediment microbial communities from Yellowstone Lake, YNP, Wyoming, USA - C1_top | ecosystem: Environmental > Aquatic > Freshwater > Lake > Sediment | place: USA: Wyoming | collected 2017-08-01 | reverse complement strand
TGAGATTAGTGGCCAGCAACCAGAGCGTCTATATCCCCTTAATGACCGCGCACCGCCTGGAAAACCCGGAAAACGAGCCGCTCAACATCATCGAGGTCCAAACCGGCGCCTACCTGGAGGAAGACGACATCATCCGCCTGGACGACGATTACTGGCGCCCGGAGAAGAGCTGAGAGGTTGGGGGAGGGGGCTAGGAGCCGCCAAGGCGCCAAATAAGATTCTCTCGCCAAGGCGCCAAGGCGCAAAGAAAAAAGGCCGGTCCCGAGGGACCGGCCTTTTATTTATCTTGGCGTTCTTTGCGTCTTTGCGTGAGATTAATCCCGGTGCCCGGCGTCCCCCTGGCCCTCCCCCCAAAATATTTCCTCTTTTTTTCACCCGCCGCGCCGGGTTGGGGGATTTCTGGGGTTTATAGAGTAAAGCCCGGAGTACCGGACTTAACCATCTCAGAAAGAGATAGAGGAGATAATTGCATGAGAAAAAGCAAGATGTCGCTGACGTTAGTGCTGGCCCTGGTGTTGACCCTGGGTCTGGCCGCCTCTTCCTGGGCCCGTCCCTGGGGGGGCGGACCTGAGGGCATGAACCTTACCCCGGAGCAAGCCGGCCAGTTATTCGACCTCAAAGAAAAGTTCCATAATGACACCGCCTCGCTGCGCAAGCAGATGTGGGTCAAGCGGGCGGAGATGGCGGCCCTGTGGCGCGCCGACAACCCGGACGAGAAGCAGATCCAGGCCAAGCAGAAAGAAATCAGCGCCCTGAAGGGTCAGCTGCAGGAGAAGGCCGTGGCCCTACGGTTGGGAATCCGTAAGGTTGCCCCCCAGGCCGCTTTTGGCCCCGGCGGGTTCTGCGGTATGGGTCGTGGCGGCGGCTTCGGCATGGGTCATGGCGGCGGCTTCGGCATGGGACCTGGCGACGGCCCCGGCATGGGTCCTGGGGGAGGCCCCGGCATGGGTCCTGGCCCCAAGTAAATCAGGTCAATTACCCCAACTTAGTTAGGGGCGCGGGCCGGCTCAGGCCCCCGCCCCTTTTTGGCGTTCTTTAGCCGACCGGCTGCCCCTCCCTGAAAGAAGCCGGTGCAGAGTTTGGCAGCGGGTGTAATTTTGCGCCGCCATGTGGTCCGGTTCTTGAAAATCACCCGCAAATGTTATAAATTTATTAATAAGCAGAAATTATTTAGGAACTTTTCCGGATAGCTATCGACATGGCGGTGTTACCGATTCGCAAGTTGCCCGACCCGGTTTTAAGGGATAAAGCCGAGGACGTCACCGAGATCAACGGCGAGCTGCAGCGTCTCATCGATGACATGGCCGAAACCATGTACGCCGCGCCGGGGTTGGGGTTGGCGGCCAACCAGGTGGGGGTCCGGCGCCGCCTCATCGTGTTCGACGTCTCCCACCGGGATGGCGGCCCCCGGGACCTGCAAGTGCTCCTCAACCCGTGCATTACCGCGGGGGCAGGGGAGATCACCCGGGAGGAAGCCTGCCTGTCGGTGGCCGATTTCGCCGCGGAGGTGAAGCGCCATGCCCGGGTGACCGTGACCGGGCTGGACCGGCAGGGCAAACCCGTGGAAATGACGGGGGAGGGACTGCTGGCGGTGGTGCTTCAGCATGAAGTGGATCATCTAAACGGCATTCTGTTCATCGACCGGATCAGCCGGCTTAAACGGGGGCTCTATTTAAGGCGGCTCAAGAAGCAGGCGGCGGCCAGGTGAAAGCGGGCCCCTGGCGCCTGATCTTCATGGGCACTCCCCAGTTTGCCCTGCCTTCTCTGGAGGCCCTGCTGGCCACCGGCGAAGACGTGGCCGCGGTGGTGACCCAGCCGGACCGGCCCCGGGGCCGGGGGCAGGTGGTCAGCCCCTCCCCGGTGAAAGAGCTGGCCCTGGCCTGGAGAGTGCCGGTGCTGCAGCCCCAGCGCCTGAAGGACCCGGAGCTGCTCCGGCGCCTGGCCGCAGCGGCGCCGGAGCTGATGATCGTGGTGGCCTACGGCCGGATCCTGACCCCTGAAATCCTGGCGCTGCCGTCCGTGGGCTTTCTCAACGTGCACGCCTCCCTCCTGCCCCGCTACCGGGGCTCGGCCCCCATAAATTGGGCCCTGATCAACGGGGACCGGGAAACCGGGGTCACCATCCAGTGGGTGCAATACGAGGTGGACAGCGGCCCCATTTTCCTCCAGGAGAGGATGCCCATCAACGACGAGGACAACGCCGGCACCCTGTACCGCAAGCTCTCAGAGCGGGGGGCGGCCTTGTTGGTCCAGGCCCTGGACCGGTTGCGGCGGGGGGAGGCCGTCAAGCAGCCCCAGCCCCAGGCAGGGATAACCTATGCGCCCCCCATCACCCCGGAGATGCGGCACCTCAACTGGCAGTTGCCGGCCCCGGAGGTCTGCGGCTGGATCCGCGGCCTGGACCCCAAGCCGGGGGCGCAGGCCCGCTGGCAGGGAAAGGTGCTGAAACTGTTCGCCGCCCGGGTGAAAAAGTCCGCAGCGCTCCCGGCGCCGCCGGGCACGGTGCTCCGTCTCACTCCCCAGGGCCTGGAGATTGCCTGCGGCCAAGGGAGCGTCACGGTTAAGGAGCTGCAACTGGCCGCGCACAAGCGCCTGCCGGCCCCGGAATTTCTCAGAGGGCACCACCTGCTCCGGCAGGTGCTGGAATAGAGCAGCCTTATGGGTAAACCTGTCAAGATCCTGAACGGCGGCAACTCCATCCGGCCCCAGAAGCGCATTTTTCTGGGATTGCTGGTGGTCACCTGCCTGCTCCTGACCATTATCCTGGGAATCCTCTGGTACGTCCCCTATGTGGGCCTAACCAACCTGCACCGCGATCTCCCCCTGATCCTGGGGGTCATCTTTGGCGTCCTGTTGTTGGTGGTGGGGGGCGGCCTGATCCTCCTGGCCCTGACGGTGGTCCTGGGGCGGGACCTCTTCTTTTCCCGGAAACTCCGGGGGGTGGTGATCAAGCTGCTGCTGCCCCTGATGAGCGGCGTGGGTAAGCTCTGCGGCGTCTCCAAAGACCGGGTGCGCCATTCCTTCATCGAAATCAATAATCAGCTGGTCCTGGCCCAGCATCCCCGCACCACCCCGGACAAACTGTTGCTGCTGATGCCCCACTGCCTCCAGTTCCACGAATGCGAGTTCCGCATCACCGGCAGCACGGTGCATTGCCAGCGCTGCGGCCAATGCCCCATCACCGGCCTGGTGGAGCTCTCCGAGAAGTACGGGGTGGGGCTGGCGGTGGCCACCGGCGGCACCCTGGCCCGGCGCATCGTGGTGGAGCGGCGCCCCAAACTGATCATCGCGGTGGCCTGCGAGCGCGACCTCTCCAGCGGCATTCAGGACAGCTACCCCCTGCCGATTTTCGGAATCATCAACCACCGGCCCCACGGCCCCTGCTACGATACCCAGGTGGACCTGGACAGGGTGGAAGAAGCCCTGCAAACGTTCCTGGTGCCCCCCGCCCAGCCAGCCCCCCAGGCCTCCCCCGGTGGCCAACCCGCCTAAATCGCCCAAACTTCCCGGCGCCCGGGACCTGGCCCTAGATATTCTAAGCGCGGCCCGCCGGCAAGAGCGCTCGGTGGAAGACCTCCTGGCCGCGGTCCTGGGACGGCACCGCGGCCTGCCCCGGTCCGAGCGGGCCCTGCTGCTGGAGCTGGTCCAGGGGGTGAAGCGCTGGGAATTCAAGCTCGATTATTTCCTGGCCCGGGTTTCTGACCTGCCCCTGAAAAAACTGCACCCCCTGGTGCACCAGATCCTGCGCCTGGGGGCCTACCAGATATTGATGTTGGATAAGGTGCCGGCCCGGGCCGCGGTGCACGAGGCCGGGCGCCAGGCCCGGGGCCGCGGTCTGCCGGCGGCGCACGCCGGCTTTATCAACGCGGTGCTCCGAAGGCTGGCCGCCGGGGAGTCGCCCTCCATCCCGCCCCTCAAGGCCGACCCGGTGCTGTCCCTGAGCCTGGAGCACTCGCACCCGGCCTGGCTGGTCCGGCGCTGGCTGGAGCGCCGGGGCCTGGAGCAGACCCGGGCCCTGCTAGCAGCCAACAACCGCATCCCGCCCTTGACCATCCGGGTCAACCTCCTGAAGACCGACGCCGCCACCCTGAAAGAGCACCTGGCCCGGGAAGGGGTGGAGGCCGCCCCCTGCCGGTTCTCTCCCGAGGGCCTGAACCTGCTGACCCTGACTTCGCCCCCCCTGGAGCTGCCGTCTTACCGGGACGGCCTCTGGCTCTTTCAGGATGAGGGGGCCCAGCTGGCCAGCCGGTTGCTGCCCCTGAAGCCGGGGGCGCGGGTCCTGGAAATCGGCGCCGGCCGGGGCGGCAAGACCAGCCACCTGGCCGCGGCCCTGGGAGACCGCGGCTTGATCCTGGCGCTGGACCGCCATTTCCACCGCCTGCAGGAACTGAAACTCAACCTGGCCCGGCTGGGGGTGGGCGCGGCCCAACCCCTAATGGCCGACGCCACCGCCGCCTTGCCTTGCAAGGCCGGGGCCGCGGACGCGGTCCTGGTGGACGCCCCCTGTTCCTCCCTGGGCATCATCCGGCGGCACCCGGAAATCAAAGGCCGCATCCGCGAAGCGGACCTGGCCGCCTTTCCGCCCCGCCAGTTGGCTATGCTGGCGGCGGCCGCGCCCTGCTTGCGGCCCGGCGGCCGGCTGCTCTACATCACCTGCACCTCCGAGCCGCCGGAAAACGAAGCAGTGATCGGCGCCTTCCTAACGGCCCACCCGGAATTTCATCCGGCCACCGATGCCAGCCGGCTGCCGGCCCCGGCCCGCTCCCTCATCGAGCCCCCAGGTTTCTTCCGTACCTCCCCGGAAGAACACGACCTGGACGCCTTCTTTGCCGCGCTGCTGGCCAAGGAAGAGTAGGGCGGGATGATATCTAAGAAATATTAACTCCTCTTTGTGGGGCTTTAAGCGCGAATAAATAGCAGTTATCGGGGATTACTCAGTCGAGGGGCATAAGGATTATGTGGCGATGCAGTGAAAGGAAGGGAGAGAGTGAACGAATGGCATCGGCGACACGGCTCTGCCGTTTAGGTTTGGATGCCATTGTTAGGTACCTTATGACTTACAGATATTGCGGCTGAAAGTATTGACATAGAACATCTGCAATCGCGTCCTGGAATTTTCCGGTGACGAACTGTCCCCATGTACGTGAAGATCCACTACTCTAACATCACTTGTGAATCAGTTTGGGGGGGGGCAGACCAGAGGGGGTCAATATATGATCCGCATTGTGACATTCTTCAAAATGATCTTTAGGAGCGCATCTATAGAGGCTATGAAAGGTTCTCCGAGTAGGCCTCTTGGTATCAAAGGTGGAGTTTCTCGAGAAAAACCAAAGGGACGGGAGGCTTACCATGGACCAAAAGCAGGGAATCCGAGAACAGAGCGCCCAGATACCAGTTCAACCGGATGCTTCACGCTTGCTTTAATACCTCGAGCATTAGATTCTCGGAGCTAAGGCAATAAGCCTTTAATATATTTATAATATATGAGTATAAATTTATAAAAGTTAAGAAAACATATTGACATTATAGTTTTATTTTTGTATATTTTTGGGTAAATCTAGAAAAGCCAAACCCTTCGTGAGATGGGGACGGAAAGCCACGGATCTCGATAACGAGAGATAGCCGGGTTGCCTGGAAAAATGGCCGCTCGGCTATTTTATTTACCCGACCTAAAAACCCAAGTAAGGCCCTCGAGCATCGGGGCGGAGTCCATCCTGAATGAGAAGACCACTGCAAGCTAATTGGCCATATTGGGTAAAATATTTCAACGTAATTACGAATAAGTCCTAAGTATCAAAAATCATCTAGTGGCAGCTTATGGCTTTTTAGGACCATTAATTATTCAAACTTATAATCCCGACTCTCCGCAAAACCAATTTCGCTTTACTTGATAATGTGGTTTTTTATGGTTCGGCTATTCACTAAGTTCAAACAAATCAGAACCTTCTTTACCCTCCCGTCGAGCGTAGAAATCGAGAAGAACTGTATTGATAGCATTAGAGAAATTGTGCTCCCTGGATTCTCGATGGAACAGATTATTTCTCTCAATGTGTTCCATAATACTTTGGGAGTAGACCATCATTGTCGGAATTTTTCGCTGAAAACTAACAAGGGGACACCAGAAATGGAATTAACAGAAAAAACACAGATATTGGAATTAGATATCAATCAGAAGTTGGAGAAATCCAAATCAATTATTAGGGAGGCTATTTCTCTATTTGGAATTGAGAATATTGCAATAGCTATAACTGGCGGGAAAGATAGTACTACCATTCTATGGATATTTAAACAAGTATGCGAAGAAATGGGATACGAACTTCCCAGGTGTATATTTATTGATGAAGGAGACGTCTTTGTTGAAATTAGAGAATTTATCCACTATATCGAAAAACTTTGGTCTCTTAAGATAATATTTCTCAAAAATGATAATGTATCCTTACAAGTTCAACATGTTGGTGATTTAATCCAAGTTTCTTTTCTCAACGAGCAGAATCAGATGGCCCTTGAAGAAATGAATTTTTTCGAAAAGGAATTTCCTTTTATTCCGGATTCAACGATCTGTAATCATTTAATGAAGACCATACCCCTGCGAAATTTTATTGCAGAGCATGGAATAAAGGCTTTGGCAACTGCCATCAGATGGGACGAAGCCGATGCCAGGGAAAGCGAAGAGTACTTCAGCCAGAGGGCCAATCCTTCCCACTCCAGAGTCCACCCGATTCTACACTTTAAAGAGAGAGACATTTGGATAGCGATTTTTAAATATGACATCCCCTATAACAGCCTTTACAAGCTTGGATACCGCTCCCTGGGGGCTCGTTGTGCCACTATCAAGTCCTCAGATATTCCGGCCTGGAGGCAGGACCTGGAGAATACCCCTGAACGTGGAGGGAGGGACCAGGAAAAAGAAGCAATCATGGGCCAGTTAAGAGCCCTGGGCTATATGTAAGTGATTTTGTACATGGAGCATGATTTCGCGATGAAGGTTAGGCGGAGCGTTGATAAGAAAGTAGTCATTCTGGGCCTGGATGGAGTCCCATGCAGCCTGCTCAATTATTACGTTAATCAGGGGATTATGCCTCATTTCGGGGATATGGTTTCAAGAGGCGCACTGCTGCCCCTGACCAGCACTCTCCCAGAAGTCTCCTCTGTGGCCTGGGCTTCTTTCATGACTGGCCAGAACCCAGCCGAGCACGGGATTTTTGGCTTTATGGAAATCGATCCCCGGAGTTATGAATTTCGCTTCCCGAATTTCCTGTCACTGAAGTCCCCCACCTTTTGGGAAAAGCTGGGGGTTCCCACGGTGTCTTTCAATATTCCTCAGACTTATCCCGCTCGCGCTACCAATGGGGCGATCATTAGCGGCTTCGTGGCTCCGGATCTAGAAAAAGCGGTGTATCCCCGCCGTCTTTACGATTATTGCAAGAGCGTAGGTTACCGCCTGGATGTTCAGAGCGGACTCGCCGCCCAGAACCCGGAACCTTTTTTTAAAGATCTTTTCGAGGTCTTTCAAAAAAGAGCCGAAATGATGACCTATCTCTATACGCAGGAGGACTGGCGAATCTTTATCGGGACAATTACGGAAACCGATAGACTGCACCATTTCTTTTATGATTCAGCAACTGGCGGGAAATACTATGAAATATTTGTTGAATTCTACCAGCAGCTTGACAAGTTGCTCTGGGAAATGTTCACCAGGGCCCAAAAAGACGGAGCACTTTTCCTGACCTGCTCCGATCATGGGTTCGTTCCCATTAAATCCGAGGTCTACGTAGCAACCTGCCTTAAGGAACAAGGGTTTCTCCGGTTGGCCGAACCCGGCGGATTGAAGAATATTACCCCAGATTCCCGGGCCTTCTGCCTGGAGCCCGCGAGGATTTACATCCATTTGAAAGATAAGTTTTCTCGCGGTTCGGTTGCCGGTTCTGAGTATGAGGCCATTCGGCAAGAACTGAAAGAGGTTTTTGAAGCGCTCTCTTATAATGGCTGCAAAGTGGTCAAGCAGGTATTTTTCAAGGAAGAGATTTTCTGGGGCCCTTATCTGGCCGACGCCCCGGACCTTTATATCCTTGGCGAGCCGGGCTTTGACCTAAGGTCCTCACTAAATAAAGAAACCGTCTTTGGCCTCTCGCATTTTCGCGGTGCCCATACTTATAACGATGCTCATCTCTTTCTATCAGGAAGTGAGGGATTGTTATCAGAACCCCCAGAGTCGATCGATGGCATTGCTTTAATGATCACTTCCTTTTTGGGGCAAACCTACTAGACTCGAGATTCGTAAAATTTTCCAGCCTAATCGCCCTCCGGGGAGACTATGAGCCGCCTGCGCCTTGTTGTTCTGACTCCTCCTGGTCTGATAGATCCATCCCTGGCCATCGCCGGTAGCCGGGCCGGAGGATTAGGAGTGTTGGACCTCGAATATGGGGCCCAGACACCTGCGGCGCGCCAGGCCTGGACGAAGCTTTGCCACTATGGCGGCAAAGATATTGGCCTGAAACTGTCCAGCCAGGACCTGGAATTTCTCCAAGAGATCACTCCATTCCCCGACAATCTCCGAGTGGTTATCCTCACTCATCCCGAGACTGCGCCCCTAGAGAAGGGCATAGACCAGCTTCGCCCCTTAAACATTCAGGTTTTTCTGGAATGCACTTCACTCGAAGAAGCCCAGCTGGCCGAAAAAGCCGGAGCCGACGGAGTTGTCGCCAAAGGCAATGAGGCCGGTGGTCGCATCGGCAATGAGACCACCTTCATTTTGCTGCAGCGTTGTCTACAAAATCTTAGCATTCCCATCATCTGGGTCCAGGGCGGCATCGGGCTGCATACCGCGGCGGCCTGCCATGCCGCTGGAGCCCAAGGCGTCATCCTGGACAGCCAGATTCTTTTAGCCCGGGAGTCCCCCCTGCCCGAAGCCGCTAAAGCCAGGGTCCGATCCCTAAACGGCACCGAGACGGTGGTGCTGGGGGAGGATTTGGGGGAGTGTTATCGAGTCTGTGGCCCACTGGGGCTACCGGTGATCAAGGATCTCCAGACAACGGAAAAAGCGCTTGTTCTTGAAGCTCCCCGGGCCCGGGAGGCAGTTCCGGCCTGGCGGCGGGCCGTGGCCCAGCGGGTCGGGTGGTCCTCCACCAAGGAACAATTGCTTCTGGGAGGCCAGGATCTCGGTTTGGCCTTAAACCTGGCCCGCCGGTTTGAGACCGTGGCCGGTATCCTGACAGGCATCAGCCAGGCCATCGCTGACCACTGTCGGGCCGCGGTCACCTATAAGCCCCTGGCTGCGGAGTCCAGCCTGGCCCAGTCTCACGGCACCCGCTATCCCATCGTGCAAGGCCCCATGGCCCGGGTGAGCGATACCCCGGTTTTCGCTTCCCTGGTGGCCCAGGGAGGCGCCCTGCCATTCGTGGCCGCGGCCTGGATGCGCGCCCCTCAATTAGAGGCCTTACTTCGGGAAACCAAGATTCTCCTGGGGGACCGGGCCTGGGGGGTGGGCCTCTTGGGATTCCTGCCTCCGGAGGTTTTTCGGGAGCAGTTAAACGTAGTGCTGGCCCAGCGTCCGCCCTTTGCCCTCATCGCCGGCGGCCAGCCCGAGCAGGTCAAGCTCCTGGAAGGTCAAGGAATTAATACGTATTTGCATGTCCCTTCCCCCGGGCTGCTGCAGATGTTCTTTAAGGCCGGCGTCACCCGCTTCGTGTTTGAGGGCCGGGAGTCTGGAGGGCATGTGGGGCCGCTCTGCAGTTTTGTCCTCTATGACACCATGATCAGCCTGCTCCTGGAGCTGCTTACCGACAGCAAGGCTTCCGGGGACTATCATGTCTTGTTTGCCGGCGGCATCCACGATGCCCTGTCCGCCTCCATGGTGGCAGCCATGGCAGCCCCCTTGGCTGGAAAGGGGGTGCGCCTGGGGGTCCAGCTGGGCACGGCTTATCTGTTTACCAAAGAAGTGGTGGCCAGCGGCGCCATTGTCCCGGCATATCAGCAGGAGGCCATCCGGTGCGACGGCACCACCCTGTTGGTATCGGGGCCCGGAAATGCCGAGCGTTGCATCAATACCCCCTTTGCCGCGACTTTTAAACGGGAAAAATGGCGGCAGGCGAAGTCCGGGGTTCCGGCGGAGACAATCCGCCACCTCCTAGAACGCCTGAAGCTGGGGCGATTACGCATTGCCACCAAGGGCATCGCCAGAAATCCTGAACATGAAGCCGATCCCAAGGCTCCCAGGTTTCTCCAGCTCAGTGAACCTGAGCAGCTCGAACAGGGAATGTATATGGTGGGGCAACTGGCTGCCCTGCGCCGACAGGCGGTCACCATTGAGTCCCTGCATGAGGATATTTCCGCGGGGGGCACCGGGCGGCTGGAAAAATTGGGGCCAGAACCCGGCGAAATCCCGGAATCCCGGGAGGCGGACCGGCCCGCGGACGTGGCCATCATCGGCATGGCCTGTCTCCTGCCCCGGGCGGCTGATGTACAGACATTTTGGCAGAATATCCTTAACAAAGTCGGGGCCATCGAGGAGGTCCCTCCGGAGCGCTGGGATTGGCGGCTCTATTATGACCAGGATCAGCGGGCCCGGGACAAGGTCTGCTCAAAACACGGAGCTTTTCTGGGGGAAATCCCCTTTGATCCCATAAAATACGGCATGCCTCCCAATTCCCTGCCGGCCATCGAACCCCTCCAGCTTTTGGCCCTGGAAGTGGCCAGCCGGGCGCTTACCGATGCCGGCTATGCCAAGCGGCCTTTCCCGCGCCAGCGCACCTCAGTGGTTCTTGGCATCAGCGGTTCGGGTGAATTGGCCCAGCTTTATAGTTTTAGAACCTTGTTGCCCATGTTTTTTGGTGAGGGCAGCGGTGAGATTGTCTCCCATTTTGAAGGGATGTTACCTGAATGGACGGAGGATTCTTTCCCGGGGATATTGACGAATGTCACCGCCGGCCGTATCGCCAACCGCCTAGACCTGGGGGGCACCAATTGTACGGTGGATGCCGCCTGCGCCTCATCTTTGGCTGCGGTTTACTGGGCGGTGAAAGAACTGGAAGCCCGCACCAGCGATCTGGTCATCGTGGGCAGCGCCGATTGCATGCAGAATCCTTTCTCGTTCATGTGTTTTTCCAAAACCCAGGCCCTGTCGCCCCGGGGACGTTGCCAGGCGCTGGATGAAAGCGCCGACGGCATCGTCATCGGCGAAGGGATCGCCATGCTGGTTCTAAAGCGGCTGGCCGACGCCGAGCGGGATGGTGACCGGATTTACGCGGTAATCAAAGGGGTGGGCGCCGCCAGCGACGGCCGGGATAAAAGCTTGACCGCGCCCAATCAGGAAGGTCAGGTGAGGGCCCTGAAGCGGGCTTATGCCAAGGCTCAGCTCTCCCCGGCTACGGTCGGGCTCATTGAAGCCCATGCCACCGGCACCACTGTGGGCGACCGCATCGAGATCGAGTCCCTGAGCCAGGTATTCAAAGAGGCCGGGGCCGGAGAACTTTGCTGTGTCATCGGTTCCATCAAGGCCATGGTCGGCCATACCAAGTCCACCGCCGGTCTGGCGAGTCTCATAAAGGCGTCCCTGGCCTTGCATCATAAGGTGCTGCCACCCACCAACGCCGTGGAAAAGCCCAACCCCGCCCTCCGCCTGGCTGGCAACCACTTTTACGTGAATACCGAGACCCGCCCCTGGCTGACCAGCCCCGGTGATATGCCCCGCCGAGCCGGAGTGAGCGCCTTCGGGTTCGGCGGCACCAACTTCCATGTGGTCCTGGAAGAATACACCGGTAACTATCTGGACTACGAGGGCGAGGCCTCGTTTCAAGACTGGCCTGCGGAATTGCTCTTTTGGGAGAAATCTTCCCGCCAGGAACTGCTTAACGTCATCAGGCAGCTTGAGGAGTCATTGCTTGGGGGAGCCAGACCGGCCCTGGGTGACCTGGCCTTCACTCTTTTTCAAGACCATGAGAGGAACCCGGCGAAGGTGGGGCGTTGGCGCCTGGCCTTGGTCACTTCTTCCCTTGACGATCTGACCGCCAAACTGGGCCGGGCCAGGGAACTCCTGGGATGTCCCGCGCCTGCCTTCTCGGAACCTACCGGAATTTACTTTGCCGAGAACCCCCTGGCGCCGGAAGGCAAGCTGGCTTTCATCTTTCCAGGCCAGGGGTCCCAGTACGTCAACATGTTGGCCGACCTTGCCGTACAATTTCCCGAGATCCGCACCCTGTTTGCCCGGAGTGACCGCCTCCTGGAAGGGAAATTGCCCCGGCTTTTGAGTGCCTCGGTCTTTCCGCCCCCGTCCTTCAGTGAAGCAGAGAAGCTTGCCGCCCGCCAGGCGTTGGCCCAGACCCAGGTTGCGCAACCAGCCATGGGCACTGCCGACCTGGCCATGTACCATCTGCTACGGAACCTGGGAATGCGGCCGGATATGGCCGCCGGGCACAGCTATGGAGAATACGTGGCCTTATGCGCCGCCGGGGTCCTGGGCGAAGCAGACCTGATATTGCTGTCCGAGGCCAGGGCCCGCTTCATAGCCGATGGGACCGGCGCGGCGCCCGGGACCATGGTCGCGGTCAACGCCGATGGCGAGCTGGTGGCGGCAAACCTGCACGGTTTGGAAGGAGTGTGGACCGCCAATATCAACGCCCCTATGCAGACGGTCATCAGCGGCACCGAAGCGGGGGTGGAGGCGGCCATTAACCGGCTGGCCAACCAGGGGGTTAAGGCCAGCCGCCTACCCGTGAGCTGCGCCTTTCACTCCCCCGTGGTCGCCCCGGCCCGGGAGCCCCTGGAAGAATTTCTCGCAACCATCAAGCTGGGAACGCCCCGGTTTAAGGTTTTCTCCAATACCACGGCCGGCCCCTATCCCGAGGACCCCGAAGCCATCGCCACCCAGCTGGGGCGGCATTTGGTCAGCCGGGTGGAGTTTGTCCGGGAAATTGAAGCGATGCACGAGGCTGGGGCCCG
>Ga0315268_10006038_pt1 | contig 12938 bp, 7 predicted proteins | sample C1_top_MG_FD_204535 | JGI IMG/M metagenome (GOLD analysis project Ga0315268, IMG submission 204535) | Sediment microbial communities from Yellowstone Lake, YNP, Wyoming, USA - C1_top | ecosystem: Environmental > Aquatic > Freshwater > Lake > Sediment | place: USA: Wyoming | collected 2017-08-01 | reverse complement strand
CGTCAAAGGAAACAATAATGTCTCCTCTCTTTATCCCGGATTTGTCCGCGGGTCCTCCCTGCACGACGTCTGCAACAAGCGCGCCCTTAGGCTCTTTCAACCCAAAGGATTTGGCAATTTCCTGCGTTACTGTCTGAATGGATACCCCTATCCATCCGCGTACTACTTTCCCCTTTTCCTTCAGTTGAGCAATTATGGACTTTGCCATGTTACTGGGTATGGCAAAGCCAATACCCTGTCCGGTCGCTATGATAGCGGTATTTATGCCGATAACCTCTCCCTTTAAATTGACCAGGGGGCCGCCGCTATTACCCGGATTAATGGGTGCATCGGTCTGGAGAAAATCATCGTATGGCCCTGAACCTATTACTCGTCCGGTTGCGCTGATGATGCCCTGCGTTACGGTATGTCCCAGTCCAAAAGGATTTCCTACGGCGAGAACCCAGTCACCAACCCTGATCTTATCCGAGTCGCCGAGGCTGATTGTTGGAAGATCTTTGAAAATTGAAGAAATCTTTATAAGGGCGAGGTCTGTTTTAGGATCCCTCCCTATGACCTTTGTAGTAAACTCCCTTCTGTCTGCAAGTTTTACTTTTATCTCATCAGCTCCATCAACCATGTGATTGTTTGTGATAATATGGCCATCCTTATCTACAATAAACCCGGAACCGAGGCTCTGTTGTTTTAATTCCTGGTCAGGAATATCACCGAAGAACCTGTGAAAGAAATCTCCGAATGGCTCCTGTTCGCCCCCGAAAAAGTGTCTAAAAGGATTGCCTGGAACCTTTACGGTCGTGGTAGAACTTATATTAACCACTGCGGGCTTCACCTCTTCTGCAAGGTCTGCAAAAGATTTTGGAAAACCAACGACTTGTTCTTCGGTACTCTTGCTCTCGCAACCTGCCAGGTGACCGAGAAAGATTCCTGCTGTGAGAAAGAGCAGAGCAGTTGCCATAACGACTAAATTTCTTTTTCTCATTGCTTCCCTCCTTTGTTCATATCCCTGCTGATTATTGTTCCGGTTTCGTCACTATATTTACTTTTTGCCGCCATTTCATGCTGCAGTTTTCGGATCGGAGATTCTGTACCGTTTCCGATATCAACGTACCTCTTGTTAGGTTCTGACTTAAGTGGACCGGCTCCTCGTCAAATGAGACAGTCGGCCCTGAGTTGCCTCAATAAAATGCACTATCGAAAGCAAGATAAATGCCATGACGCAACTTATTGATTTATTGAAATTTTTATGAGCAAGAAGGAGTATCCTGTCAGGCAATTTGCCTTACTGAAAGGGCAAATTGCCCGAAGAAATAATTTGAAATTTATAACGTGACTCGCGCTTTTAGACAAATTAACACCCGCTTTTAGAAAAACGGCTTTTTTTGACCTTCGGCAGATCTCCAAAAGCCTCCCCAATGACCCCTTGGACATCCCCCCTAAGCCTCCTTTAACTGCCTCTTAAAAGTTAGTTATAATCAGCTCGCCGACTCTCCTTGCCGGGGTGTTGCGCCGGTTATTTATGCAGTAGTGTACCGGGTTGGTTTCCTTTATGTTGAATCCCCGGTACAATCTTCTGATCTCAGGGTGATCATCATATGATAATATGACCTTCCCGAAGATCGCTCTCAGGATATCTCTTAGCCGTTCGTGATCCTCCTTGCTGAACGTACATTGATAATATGATCCTCCTTCCCTCTCGATGAGCATATAGTACGGGGGATCGCAATAAAACAGCGTCTCTTCCCTGTCCCAGTTAGGGATGAGTTTATCATATGACAGGTTGTCGATATAGACATTTTTCAGGCGTTCTCTCGCCTCATCGAGGTGCCGGAGGCTATTACGATATGTAGGCGGTCTGTCAGGCCCGAATGCCCAGCCGGTAAAAATGGAGCTGCCGAAGCTATTCTTAATACAATAATAGAATGCGATCGCCCTGTCGATATCGTCCTTGAATTTCCCCTTCCTTACGGCCGCCTGAAAGGCATAGTATTCTTCCCGGCTCGATAAAAGGAAGTATTGCCGGCGCTTGAATATGCCGAGTTTATTCCGGACAACGCGAAAGAGATTCACCAGGTCGGAATTCAGATCGTTCCAGACCTCGACCGCAGACGGCTCTTTTTTGAAGAGCACCCAGCCGGCTCCGCCGAAGACTTCGGCATATGTGTAGTGTTCGGGCATCATTTTGATGATTGTTTTTGCGAGGATATGTTTCCCGCCGATCCATGCGATAAAACTGTTCATAGCAACCTTCCCTCTGCTATAATTCCCTCGCCGTGCGCGGCAGAGGGGGTACAGCAGGCTTTCCTGTGGTTCATGTTGACGCATGGACCGGTTAGTCCCGCAAGGGCGGGACGCCTGTACTCCCGACCTTTTACACCGAGAAAATCCTTTCTATGTCCGCATAGCCGTCGGCCGAAATGAGGGCGGTATATGTACCGTGCGGGAAAGAAGAAAAGACGGCCTCGCCCGCGGCATCGGTAGTCCTCTTGACAGAGTTGACATTTACGAGCGCCCCGGGAATCGGGGGATATCCCGGCGAGTCGGCGTATATGGTAACCCTCAGGCTTTCATTAATATACTCGAATTTCGTGCCGAGCTTGTCGCTGCCGGCCTGGGAGATCGCGATAAGCTCGCTTTGCATCAGCCCGGAAGCGGAATCCACGGCTACCGAATATCTTATATCGATTTCCCCAATCTCCTTCTTTATGACTTCGCAGGGAGCGGACACATATCCGTTCTCTCCGAGTCCCGCCCTATGAGTAATATTGCATCTGTCGCCCGGCTCTACGTGAAAACTTTTCATATTGTGACGAAAAGATATGATAATCTGCGGGATCGAGAAGGTGCGGAGTATCGCGTCTGTAATTTTTTCCGCCTGCCTGGCTCCCCGGATCATGCGAAGGTCAATAGTTTTAATTGCCGGGCCATAGATGATTTTAGAAAGGGGGTTGTGCTTTGTAATCGTGGACTTGTATTTTTCGTCTGCAGGGTCATATGCGAAGTTCAGGGTGATCTCATTGAAAAGATCTTCAGAGGTGATCTCGATATCTTTTATCTCATCCTCTTTAAATTGATACAGAATCGCCGCATCGGATATCCGCGAACGCAATCTCATCACCGAGCGGCCGTCCGAGATGAGCCAGTGGGCGTGCAGATTAAAGGCAAGTTCATCGAGGAAGTTTTTCAGCGTCGCCTTCGGGTCGGTGAGAAAGCATGCCACCTTCATCTCTTCTTTCAGGCAATCCGCATAAAAACGGGAGATCTCGCCTCCATCTATAGACGACTCGTCATATTCCTGCACGGATAAAAAAACATCGGAAATAACGTCCGCGGGGATATCTATCAATTCTCCCGATGTGAGTTTTATGGCGCCCTTGCCGGAGACGCATATCCTTTTGTCGTATTGAGGCTCGTCGAAAACGATTGCCGCGATCGAGCGGCCGGTTTCATCCTGATAAGCGGTATATGCTTTATAGCCGAAACTCTGCGGCTTCCCGTCGACGTAAACTCTTGAGATCGCCTGCATCGGCCGATCTGAGACGTGCTGGGTTTTGCCGTCGGAATCAATGGCCGTGCAGGGGACCAGGGCGTCTGAGTAATCACCGTAAACTATGCAGAGCGGCGATATATCCCTCGGCTTCTTATATACGCTCGACGTCCTGAGATTGATCGTGTCGAGCAGAGACAGTCTCTTCATGCGTTAAATTCCAGCGTCACCAGCGCCTCGGTGAGCCTCCATCGTCCTATGATTCCCCTGAAAAGAAGTATGATATCGGTTCCGACCATGCCGGAGATCTCCACCAGGCGTTTGACCGGCAATTCTTTCCCAAACTTCCTGCTGAAATAATAATTCTTGTTCCTGAGGACGACCGAAGCGTTCGCTATCGAGTATGCGCCCTCAGAGGACATGCCCTCGCTTAAGGGACCGGCAGATTCCAGATAATCGTTTTTCGTATATATCTCCGGATCCTGAAAATATATTTTGATGCTGAGCTCGGGAGCTACCCCGCGCTCGATTGCGCGCAGGCTCTCCAGCGAGAGCTTTTTCATAAACCGCCTACGAGCCAGACAATGTTGGACGTATTTGTAAATAAGACCGTGACAGAGTCGTTACTGGTCTTTGTCATTGTGAGCCTCAACTCAAACGGTATTTTATTGGCGTTGGGCTTAATGGCCTCGAACTGGACATTGAGAGTTGAAAAAGCAGTCGAGAGCCCCCAGTTTTCGGAAATGGCCGTATAAAGGTCCGTCCAGGATCCCTCCGGCTTACATCTGATCTGCCATTTCCATGTCACGGGGACTTCATAATAAACCGTGATCTGAACGTAATCAACGTATGCATTGTACGTGCCTGATGTAGCCGTATCCTTTGCCGATATTACGACGCCGAAATTCGACGCATTCACGATCGCAGGCGTCAACACGTTACCCCACAGGTCCGTTTGGCCACCATAATTCTTGCCCGTTAATGAACTGTTGGTGGATCTGTCATCTCCGGATATTACCCCGTTCACAACAAGTTTGACGCTGTAATCATAGATCAGGGAGCTGTCTTGCGATCCTGCGACATATGTCAAAATTCCCTTAATCGTAGCGTTCGAAGGTATTGCAAGGGCGAAATTCGTGGCCTTGAGATAGTGGCTGGTAGCGCTTGCCGCCAGGCTCGCCGCTGCCTTATTGCCATCTTGAACTTTCACGCCGTTGACGTTTGTCCATGCGACTGTCCCGACAGATGCATCGTCAGCCGCGGTCCCGGGGAAACACGATGCACCGCCGAACGGAGCCGATACCGTATGGTAGAAAGAGAACCTTGCGAGAAGACTTTTGAAGTAATCCTCGGATCCCGGGTTATCTATCCATGCCCTGAAGATTTCCCTGTCGGTAACGGAGCCTGACACAGCAACGGCCGACTGGGTTGCGCCGAGTTTCATTGCCGCATCGAGTGCATACTGAGAATATTCCCATGCCATAACAGGCGACGCCGCCACGAGCAACACAATAACCGCCATAACTAAAATTCGCTTTAACATTTTTTCCTCCCTTAAACTCCCACGATCGGGAGCGTCCACGTATATATCCTTTTATCCTTGTCCATATTCATGTCCTTGTCACTGCCGGGTTCTATATTGTCGGCATCGACAATCCCCCTCAGGGCTTCCTCCGGGTATTTAACGTTCGGGCTGAAGTAGAAAGGCATGTCGTTATTGGTCTTCTGATAGTTTATGAGATCGTCGAGGATTTCATGGTCGGACTGATTGACGAAGCTGTCGTACTTCACCATATATCCCCTGCTTATTGCCCTGAACAGACTGAACCGGCCGTCCTGCTGTCTGAGCATATTGTATTTCGTGAAAGGTACCACGCTATCCGCGTCGACCGAGAGACGCGCGGCCCGACCGAGGAAAACATACCCGATCTCGTTTTCCGTATTCTTCACGATCCTGAAATATTTCGCGGTTATCGGCGCATCGAGCCAGAACTTGCAGATCAGGGGAGAGACGGCGATTTGAACATCCGCGATAAGTTCGCCGAAGTCCTCCTGGTCCGACGCCTGGAAGGATATCGTGCCCGACATGTCGTGCGCATCGATTATCAGCGTATCGACTGTCGTGGCAGCGCTGAATGCAAAAACGAGATTCCCGTCTCCTTTATATAATGTATCCCACGGCTCGCTCAGGTTTGCAGCCCTGTTTTCCTGTGTGCATAATATTTCCCACAGATCGTCTACCATAAAAGAAGGCGAGACTCCGAACCCGAAGGCTATCTCAAGGTCGTCGCCGAGAGACTGGAAATCAGGGGATATCTCCTTCAGTTCCGACCATCCGCCCCCGTCCTTTCTGAAAATCCAGTGGCCGCCCTCGATGTTGAACTCGAACATATCTCCGACAGCAAACATTATAATGCCGTCGTCTATCATGAATGAAAGTTTTGTCCCGGAATACGGCTGTGGGTCGTTCCTGTCGAGGAGATAATCGGGGAAAGAATCGATGTCCCCTTTCACCTCGAAGGTATAGGTATCGTCGCCGTCTATCCCGCCGGAAAGGCTGAGATTCTGCGCAGCGACGGTAGGCAGAAATATAATATCGCCGTTCTTATAGGTATGCTCATACTCTATGCCGCCGATAGTAATCTCGATGATGTCTCCCTCCAGAAGCGAGCCGCCGCAGGGGACCGAGATATCAAAGGCAAATTCCTTTGTGTTGATATAACTGTCCCCTGACTTGACGGTCGAATAATAGGGCACGTCCGTAAACGCAGGCAGATATGCCTTGTTCCCGCGCACCTCCCAGTAGTACTCGCTGTCGGAATCCTGGTAGGAGCCGTCATCCGACGAGATAACGCTATTTTTTTTTACGCCGTAAGTTTTCTCGTACTCGAGTACGGAGTCTACGAGCGCCTTATACTTCGCAGTGTCGTAGCGTACCTCGTCAATCGTCAGGAGCGTACTGTCCGACCATACACCCGTGATATCGCTCCATGTGGCGGTTATGGGAGTTCCCTGGTTATATGCCCACAGGCTCAGTGAATTGATGAGCGCTTTATAATCCGTCACCATCTGAGCAAGAGCATCGGCGTCATCCTCCGGCAAGGCCATGATGCGCTGCGCAAGCGACTTCCATCTGCGGAAATATTCCGCCGTCATCCGCGCGAAGTTCTGAAAGGTATATTGACCCTGAACCGATTCCCTCCCCTTTGTCGCCTCGCCTTCTCCTGACTTTTGTGTCTGCCCTCTCCTGAAGACCTCGCACATCCTCTCTGCAGCAGCCTCCGTCCAGAATGTTAAATCGGGGACTGTATATGCCATTCCTATTTCACCCCCTTTCTCATCAAAGCCGAGATATGCATCCGAAAAAGAGACCGGCGGACAAACGCACGCCACCGGCCTCTTTTTATATTCAAGTCTGAGAGACTGCGGCTTCGCATTGATGCCCAGCCGCATTGCAAGACAGATGGGCGGGGGGGTTATCCCCTGCCCCCGGCTCATATATGTCGCCTTCCATGACCAGTCTTCTTTTATAACGCCCCAGTCGTCGGGAAATTTCTGAGGGATCGTAAAGCCTATCGGTCCGAATTCGTTATAATCTCCCGTCTTAACCTGCCCGAGATATCCGCTTGACGAACCTGAGACCTCCCATATCTCCGCGCCGACGAAGGTGTTATCTTTGCACTTCGCCTGCACGAGTTCCGTCTTCGTGTTCAGATTCACCTTTATGCTCTCAAGCTCCGAGGCATACTCCGATGATTTTTCTCCGCCGTAGGGAGGCAGGGAATAAGAAGATGTTTTGACCACCATTTCCCTTACCGCAGGACTGTCGGCAGTTTTTTCCGTGTTCAGCGCGTTATCGACCGGCTCTATAAGAGCGGATACGCTCCTTACCGCCGCCCAGAAATCGGCAATCGTGACGATGTCCGTATATTCCTCGCTCGTCTCGCCGTCCGATACGGTGATAGTCCTTCCGCCGGTAACGAAAAAAACCTTTGTTCCGGCCAAGACCGGATAGCGGATCGGCATGATGAAGTAATATTTATAGACACCGTTTTCGAACTTTTTATACTGCCTGTAGATATGAAGAGTATCAGGCCCGAAGGCGACACGATGCGCGGAATCCGGGACTATGTCTCCCTGGAGGATCTTCGTATCCCAGTCCCATTCCTGCCCCTCGAGAGCCGTATCCGCCTCTTTCAGGTCTTTAATCGCAGAAAATGTCGAGTCCGAAAAAACGAGCGTCGAGTCGTCAACCGTAATCGTGATATTGTTCCCGGCCGCACCGCTTTCCTTCGCCCTGAACCGTACGCCTTCGATCTCGATCTCAGCCGTCTGCGTCCTGACTCCGGTCGACAGGCAAAGGACGCGCACCTTCTGTGCGTCGAGTCCGGAAGCGGCGATATCCTTTATTTGCCCTGTCCCGGCTCCTTTAAAAACGGGCACGGAAATAACCGGAGCGGAAAAAGCGGAATCGGCTACCTTTACCTCATATGTCGCATCGACCGGACCACTGAAATTCCCCCTGACGGAAATATTCCCGTTCCCCTTTTTTGTGACGGGATAGATGAGCGCGGCCTTTGCGCTCGGAGAAACGGATGCGGCGATCGCCGCATCGAGGAGCTTGTTATCCTTATTATATATATATGCCTGCTGACCGCTCATGTCGTTACCAGCTTTGCAAGGTCGATACCTTTAAGCCTGAGATATTTCTCCCACTCCGGGAAGATCACTTCCTTCGCTACCTTCACCACAGAGTCGTTGTCGAGTGCTTTTATCGTGAAAACCGTATCGAGCGATATCTCCTTTTTTAAGCTGATTTCCTGCGGCGACATCTTCACACCTTCTCCGAATGCCTGCTGTATCGCTCCGATGGTATTCTGCACGTGAAGTTCGAGGTTCTTTTTCACATCGTCTGCGAACTGCACAAAGGGGTTCGCCATGCCCGGCGGGAAAACCACTTTCGGTGTGACGGCAAGACTTCCTGCAGGACTGCCGGCAGCGCCTCCGCCGCTTTCTTCCGTAGCGCCTCCCCCGAAATATTCATCTTCTTTTTGCTTGAGGTCATCGAGGACGTTCTTCTTCTTCTCCGCATATATCGCATCGAGCAGGGCGAGGGCTTCATAATATTCCTTGCTGCTGCCGAGCTGGTCTTTATATTTTTCCTCAAGCTTTTCTTTTTCCTTCGCATACCATCTTTCGAGTATCGCCGTGTCATTGCCCCGGAGCTGGTCGAGCTCATCCTGGTAGGTCGCAATCTGGTCTTTCAGAGACATGAGCAAGCCCTTCACATAGTTGACATATTCCGCGACCTTCTGTACCCATTCCTGCGCGGTCATCCCGACGGCTTCTGTAGTCTCCTGCCCCAGTTGTTTCATCTGCGAATAGAACGCGACAATATCAGTCGACGCGGACGAGGCGAGGGATTTCAGTAATTGAGAAGCCTGTCCGACTGAAGTGATCCCCATCGCCGACAGGTCTTCAAACGTGCCCTTCACAGTGCCTACGGCGTCCTGAATCGTTGAGATTATGTCGCCGTAGGTCTCTTTGATCCTGTCCCTGAAAAATGTAGTCCAGTATCCGATTATGTTCTCCCATCCGTCCGGGCGGGACATGATATTCACAGAGAGGGCTTTATAGTATCCGACCATTTGCTCTGCTGTGGCGACGACGTCCTTCACCTGCGTTGTGAACGCTTCGAGAACTTTTTGACTCGTATCTTCCGCCACCTGCGCTACTCCTTCGGTTTCTTTCTGCTGCGCGTCGGCGATCTCCTGTTCGGATTTAACGACTGCGGCCTGGAATTCAAGCTGGAGCTGCTCTTTCTTTTGCATCGCCTCTTCGTATTCGGCAATATCCTTTTCAGTATTTAATCCCGTGCGCTGGGCGATCTGATTCGCAGTATCCGTGGCAAGGGCGATTTCCTGTGCGTAATATTCCTTCTCCCTCGCAAGTTTTCTTTCGAGGGCCTCGGACTGCGTCATCTCTCCCCGCTTTACCGCAGCGTCCTCAACTGCTGATTCAAGATCGATCTGACCTTTAAGCGTCTGGAGTTTGAGGTCCTGAAGATTCTTCCAGTTGGTGAACGCCTCTTCCTCTTCCTTTTGTCTCTCCTCGATACCCTGATCGCGTATCTTGGCGGCTTCCTCATCTATATGCCGGGTCTCTATAGCGGCGTTGATGCGTATCTGTTTGATCTCCTCTTCCACTACCGCGATCTTCGCTTTCGCTTCGTCGGCGGAGATGACGCGCATTTCCTGTTCTTTCCGTATCTCCTCTTTGCGTAGCTCCGCCTGGGCTATCTGGTCTTTTGTCGCTTTTTCCTGCGCGGCCGTCGCATAGGCGACATATGCCTCCATTGTGATCTGCCCCTTTTCAAAGTCCTCCTTTATGAGATCGAGAAAGAGTTTCGATTGGGCTTCCATGGTCTTTCCCTGAGCTGCCCAGACCGCGCCGGCCTGCTTCATCTGCTCAAGAAGGTTCGACTGTTTGCCCGTGATTTGATCGGTAACGACTATCCCCGCCTTCACCGCACGCTCGTATTTTTGCCATGCATCCGGACCGGTAAAGCCCAACTCGGCGAGCCGTGCGTTTAATTCCGCCGTATTTTTTTCAAGCTCTTTTTGAGTCTTCGCAGTTTCGGCGAGCGGCCTGTTCATGCCGGAAAGATCGATGTTCGCAAGGTCATAGGTGAGTTTATCTATCACCTTCCCCAGCTCGAATCCGATGACGGCTGCCGCAGCTACCAGAGAAGACTTCATAACCATTGCGGCGGCGCCGCTTGCGATCGAGAGACCTTCAAAGGATGCGATAATCGCGCCTATCGCCTTCGGTGCGTTATAGATCGCGGCTGCGGAAAGAGCGATTCCAATCGCATCGAGATTCCCTGCTGCAGCGGCGAGCACGTTGACAAGCTCTTTGCCTATGCTCTCCTTCATCTCTTCTATCCGCGCCTTGTTTATTTGCAATTGCTCGTTTTCATTGACGAGCGCAATGTTCATCTTCGACCGCTGCCGCAGTCCCTCTTCTATCGCCGCATCGGCCAAAGCCTGCGATTGCTGCTGCTCGTTCAGCGCGTCTTTTGCAATTCCGAGTTTATTCGCATAATCCTCAAACGCCTTATTCTGGTCGATCACGATACCGAGGGATTTCAGCCCTCTCGTCATCTGGTTTGCGGTAGCCTCGGTGATGCGGTCGAAGGCAGAGGCGATATCGGTCCCCGCCACTCTCGCGGACGACCGCGCTACTTCCATTAAATGCACGATCTGGTCGGGGCTGAGTCCCTGCTGCAGCGCCTTCACCGCCCGCTGCATCATTGCGCTTTCGTCTATCGCGCCGACAGAGACTTCCTTCAGCTTTGCGAGCAGCCTGTCTCCGTCAACTCCGTAAGCGTCCGTGACCTGTTTGAATGATTCCTCCGCCTGCATCGCGGCAGCGCCGATATTCAGGTATTCTTTCGCCTCACTGATAGAGGCCCATGCGCCGATGATCACGCCGGTCACTGCGACCCAGTGATCCTTGAAGGTATCGAGGAGTCCCTTGCGCGTGGCGAAGTTCTGTCTGTCGAGGTCCTCAACGGCTTTGGCCCGTGCGGCCTCGGCCCGTTTTATCTCGTCGGCGGTGGAGGTGCCGGAATTCCTGATCTGAAGATATGCGGCGTTGATCGCTTCTTTCTGTGCGTTAATGGAAGCCGTAGTAGAGACCTTCAGCGTTTGGAACGCGGCGGCGATTTCATCCGTGGCCGTGCGGATATGCTCTGCGGCTGCGGGAATCGAATCGAGGGCTGCCCGTAAATTATTTACAACCTGGCTCGCTTCGTCCCTTGCCTTAAATATTAATTCTAAGGTATCACTGTCCACTTTTTCTCCATAAAGCGTAAGGTGTCACAAAGACCGTGAAGTGCAAAGGAGCGTAAAGCGTAAGGCGATTTTAAAACACTTTGCACTTTACGTTTTGCGGTCATTTATTTCCCCTTTAAAATGTCGATTAACAGGCTTTTCATCCGAGCCTGCACCTTTATCTGCGCGAGAACGATCTTGCGAAACCACGAGAAGCCGTAATCGAAGGCATTTACATGCCCTTCCGCGACAAGCCAGCAAGCCCAGTCAAGGAAACTCCAAACGTCTTTGTTATGGCGAGTCCGCTTTTTACGAGAGTCTCCATCTTCGCCGGCAAAGATGCGAAAAAATCGGAGTTCACCTCGCGTACCGCCTGCTCAAGGATGGTGAAATTATTTATCCCTTCGGTGACCGCTTCAAATTCTTCCGGCGGGAGGTCCACCGAAAGCATCATAATTTTCTTAATGTCCTGCGGTAGCCCCGAAATCAGCCCGATACAAATTTGGATACCTTCTTTCGTCTCGAGGAGGGTAATCGCCTCGGAGGTCTTCAGCTCGCGCACAACGATATCTTTAGCGTCCAGCGTTACTGTTTTTTCTTTGCGCATAAAAATCCTTTCTCGTCAAACGTAAGGTGTAAAGTGTAAAGTGTTTCCTTACACCTTACGCCTCACGTGCTCACGTTTTACGGTTGTTAATTAGTCGAGAGCCAGCGCCTCCCAGGTGTCGGCGCCGACCGCCTGGATGTCGCCGGAGAATTCCAGCTTCGCAAAATCGTCCGTTATCCAGTCGATACTGCCGGACGGTTTGAGCGACGCCTTGTGCACGATCACCATAACCGGTTTCCCGGTGTTGATGTTCTTTCCTTTCAGCCGCAGTAAACAGTCGATTTTTGTGAGAGTCGCCGCATTCACGTTGTAGCCGGTATAAGCGTCGTAGCTGAAATCCACCAGCAGGGACTGCTCCTCGGCGATATCGCCGTCAGAAAGCGCGGTTATCGTACCGTAGGTGTAGTCGATCTCGTAATCCGTATCCAGCGTATAGGTGAGTTTGCGGATCGTCCAGGTAACCGTACCGTCGGTAACGGTCTCTCCGGGGACCTTGCCCGTCCATGTCGGCTCGGATACGCCCGATGTGCCGGCAGTCGTACATTCAGCCCTGTAGGTCCCGGCAAGGACAAAATTAGTCAGCACATACGCATGCTCGGTCTGCCAGGCAGACGGAGCTGCAACGCTCACGACAACAGCCGGGCTGCTCTTGATCTTCATCTTCGAGAGCTTCATTTCCTTGTCGAGCCGTGCGGTGATCGCCTCGTCCGTGACCGAGCTTGAGGATACGTCGATCGCCGAGTCCTCGCCAAACATTGCGAGAGCGAGGTTTTTCCTGTTGATGTCGCCGAGCGTAAATTTCAGGCTCTGCGTCTTGCTCAGGATTATATCGTCTATCAGATTCCCGAAATTCTCGATCCTGTGACCCGTGCGCTGTTTGTCTGTAATCTTCATCGCCTCGATTGTAAAATTCGAGGTCTCCCCTACGTCCCTTTCCCCCTGCTGCGCGCCGTTTGCGTCCAGCACATCGATAAGCAGGTTGCCTGCAAAAATGCCGCCTTCGCTCTGATAG
>Ga0315268_10006037_pt1 | contig 12938 bp, 10 predicted proteins | sample C1_top_MG_FD_204535 | JGI IMG/M metagenome (GOLD analysis project Ga0315268, IMG submission 204535) | Sediment microbial communities from Yellowstone Lake, YNP, Wyoming, USA - C1_top | ecosystem: Environmental > Aquatic > Freshwater > Lake > Sediment | place: USA: Wyoming | collected 2017-08-01 | reverse complement strand
CCTTTGATGCCCAGCGTAGCCAGCAGCTGAAAAACTGCTTCTGCTTCATGCTGCTGCTTGTCCGCTTTATAAGGGACGCCTCTGTCGATGGCTGCGGCGCCCGGTTTGCCGGGTTCGGTAAAACCAAGCACCTGTTTTGCCCCGGCGAAGCGAGCCAGTCGGATCAAGCGTGGCTGGAATCCCTGTGTCGCGAGGATCGCATAGTCGAAGTGGAATTTTCTGAGACGGGCGAAGAGTCGCAGCCGATCCCAGTAAACCTTTAATACGCTGGTTCCGGGTGGCCGATGTTTGGCTTTGGTGTAGGCGAACACTGCATCGATATCAGGGTTGTTGGCGAGTACCGGAGCGTTGTAGCTGTTAACCAGGGCGGTGATGGTGGCAGTGGGGTAGTGCTGGCGCAGGGCATGTATCAGCGGCGTGGTGCAGACCAGGTCGCCGATGTTGTCACGGCGGATAACGAGGAAGCGAGGGGATGCCAATGATCGCGTCATGCTCTGTCGGAAGTATCCGTTGCTTTAAGGCGGACGCCGTACCCCAGCAACAACCCGACCAGCGCCCAGAACAGGAGGGCGTCCGTGCGCCAGAACAGGTCATCGGTCATGTTCTTCGTGACCATTGCGGTGGTTATTGCGATACCGCAAATCCCGATCATGCTGAGTTCGTTGTTGGTGGAACGGTAAAATATCCAGAACCGCTGAACGATACTTCCCAGCAGAAATAGCAATACAGCGAGGCCAAACACGCCTAGCTGCAAAAGATAATTCAGGAAAAGGTTGTGCGCATGGGCAAACCAGGGGTCGCTCCATTCTTTGGGTTTGGGGTAGGTATAGTGCGGCAGGTCTCGTCCAAAGCCCACACCGGTCCATGGCCGTTCGGCGATATGGTCGGACCAATATCGCCAGATGATGTAACGTTCGCTTTGCTGGAAGGTTTCGCTCAGCGCGGCTTGGGTTGATTCTGGCGCCGCTATTTTTTTCTTTGCTACAGAAGCAAAAGCGATTCCAGCGACAATGAGGATGACCAGTGCAATCGGCACGATTCGTCTGCTATGCGCAGTATGTCGGATCTTTATCCAGGCCAACCCAAGAAAAAGCGAAGCGACAATGGCAAACGATATCCAGAACATGCGGTTCGCGTTGACATAGGCGATAAAGAGAAACAGGGGGAGGGCGAACCAGGCCAGATATCGGATGAATCTGTTCTGCGAGGGATTGAGCAAAAGGTAAAACAGAAACGGCGCCACCGTGACCAGATAGGTGCTATAGCTGACGTAACCGTGCTGCCAATCCCATTCGTAGCCTTGCCAGCTGCCGAGCTGCCAGAAATCTTTCAGTGCGAATAGGATAGTGGCCAGAAGGCCAAGCATGATGGCAGCCAGCCATAAGCGGAATGTCTTTTCGCTGTCGGTCAGCACATAGAACGTCAGGAAGGCGAGCAGGCCATAACCGATTTCGGTCTTGATTTCATTCAGCGAAAACCAGGGATCGGCGGACCAGGTGAGCGAAAGCAGCGCCACGCCAGCCCACAGGGCGAGCGGCAATTTGAGGGAGATTAAGGGAATGGGGTGGCGGCGAACGTAGGCAAGGGCGATGCCTGCCGCGAGGAATAGCGTCACCAACCGCAAGGCCATGGTGTGATTGATGGGCAGGATGAGCAGGAACAGGGTGGCGGGTAGCAGCTGCCAGCGAAATTTCCCCATGTCGCTATTAATTGAGTTTGCCAAGAAAAGAGGCATTATATTTAAGCCACGCTAGATTTTTTTAAATAGAAACAAGCTGTATCGCCATCCCTTAGCGTGTTCAGCAATTCGGCAAACTTTTCGAACTGGTCTTTTTCCTTATCTGAAAAAGGTTTTTTCTCCGGCTTCCGGAATCCGTTTTTATGATCCTTGTAGGGAATGCCTCTTAAGTATTGTTCGCTATTCTGGAATTGGCGAATCGTGGAGTCATATACAACTTCTGTTACTTCGAAGCCAGCCTGCGCCGACAAGATATGCATGCTTTTGACTGTGTGCAAGTAAATGTGGCGCGGTGCGTCCAGAGCCGTCCAATCAATGCCGTATTTTCTCCAGGCGTAGCAATCTACGACAGGGATCCTGATCAGTACGCAGCCATCGGGGTGAATCAAGTCATGTAATTTTCGTAAGGCTCCCAGTTGGTCGGGCATGTGTTCCAGGGAATGGTTGAGCATGATGAAGTCGAATGTCCGATCAAGTTCATCCAGCCCTTTTTTGTAAACCCGGACGCCGTTTTCGTAAGCGATATCTTCTGCGATGAAGGGATCTAATCCGGTCAGGTTAAGAAATCCCTCACGCTGCAATTTAAGGAGCAGTCCTCCTGCACCACAGCCTACATCGAGTATTTCGGAGTCGAAATTCACACCCGCACGTTTTAGCCAGTCGAAGTGCTCCTGTTTGGTGGACAGCGATGCCAGCAATCCACCGACGAAACTGTGTTGGCCCAAAAAATGCTGGCTGCGGATTTTTCGGAGATGCAACAGTGGCGCGCTGTATTCTTTCCGGGGCGGCTCCTGATAGGAGTAATAGGCATGTTCCGGGTAGTATTTCGGCAAATCCTCCGGAATTGCCGCGAGTTGCAGACAGCCGCAATGAGCACATTTGATGTATTCGAATTCATCTCGGAAATTGAACCACATTTCCCGCGCCAGGTAGGAAACATTCCCCGTCTCGTTCTGGCAAATCCTGCAAACGCTCATTTAATGATCTCTCCCGATTTTTGAGGGGCGTGGTTCTCCCGCCATTCCCGAATGACGCGAATCAGGCTCTCGGCTCGCCGCTCATAGGTGTGGTCGCGCATTACCCTCAGGTGGGCGGCTTCGGCGATGGCACGGGCTTCACCGGGGTGGGCGAGATAATGACGGATCCTGGCAACGCAGTCTTCCAGATTGTGGAAGTCCGCCCATTCCGTGCCGGGTTCGAAATCGTCGCGGGCGTGGCGGCGTTCGTCGCTCAGCAGAAAGCCGCCGCACGCCGGTACGCCGTAGCAGCGTTCCGGCAGCCCCCAGCTTCTTTCACCGCCGTGGTCCGCGGCCGCCCCGGCGTTCAGGTTGATGCGGCTGCGCTGGATGATTTCGATCTGTTCGCTTATGGGCAGGTTCTCGGCATGCCTGAACAGGCAGTTTATCCCGATATTGGATAGGCGACGCCCCAGTTCCGCAAAAAATTCAGCACGTGCGCCGTGCTCCCGGTAACGCCCATCCAGGTTGCCGACGAAGGAGACGTCGTGGCGAAAGAAATCCGGGCGGCGCATCTCTTCCAGTGTTGTTCCATGCAGATGGTAGTGCCGGGCCCAAGCCGCGTTGGCTTGGTAGACCGTTTCCGGTGCAAAAGTCAGGGTCGGCTGCAGGGTGTGGGAGGCATAGAGGTCAAGTGGGCGCAGCAGGCTGAACAGCCACAGCCGGCGGCGGCGGACACCCAAGTGCCAGGGTGCATCGCGGTCGATGCCGATCAGGGGGATGCCGTGCCGTTTCAGCTTCGCCTTCAAACGCCATGTCCGCCAAGGTTGCCGCACGCCCTCGTAAAAATTGATGATGCAGGCATCGGTTTCCTTGAGTTGCGCCTCGCTAGGTTCCCACAAGTTGTCGAAGACCGTGCACCCACTGGCCTCCAAGCCCTCCTTGAGCGGCGTAAAGCCTTTCCTGAAATTGAAGATCAGCTGCATGGCGTCACGTCCAGAAGACGGCTGGCAGCATCCATCGCCCGTTCCACACGCTGCGAAAATTGTGCGAGGGAAAAGCGTTCGAGGTGCGTCGTTGCCCGGCGCGGATCGGGGAATTTCCCGTTTGCAGTGCGGAGCTTGCCGAGCAGGCGCGCGAAGTCGCGGCCGTCATCCTGCCGCGGGTCGGAGAAGAGATAGCCGGTTTCTCCTTCAACCACGGTCTCGGTGAAAGGCGGGGCATTTACGGCCAGCACGGGCGTGCCGCAAGCTTGTGCCTCGATCACGTTGAGGCCGAGCGCTTCCTTTTCCGGTAACCCGGTGAGCAGGAAATCCAGTTGCGGATAAATCGCGCCCATGTTGTTCTGGTGTCCCCACCAGCGCACTTGGCCGGCGATAGGATTGAGGCTTTTGCGCAGGTCGCGCACCGAAGCGTAGCCGCCGCTGCCGAAGATTTCCAGGGTGACGTCAGGGAACTGCCGGATGACAGGGGCGAGGATGCCGAACATCAGCGGAAATTGCTTGATCGGCGTTAAGCGCGAGACGATGCCCAGCGTCAGGCCTTTTCTTTTCCTGAAATATTTCGCGGGCTTGAGTGCGAACCAGATGGGATATAGATGGCTCAGGAGGCGGTCGCGCACCTTGCGGGGATCCCAATCGTAAACCGATGCGGCGCGGATCGCCGTTGCGTGTTCCTTCGCCGGGCGTGTCAGATCGGCCACGCCGTAAAGGGGCTCTTCATAACAACTCTCGATACCCGCCGCGTGCAGGCTGTCGATGACATGGCAGGAAACGGCGAAAATAAGGTGGTAGCGCCTGAACGGCTCCGGATTCCGGTTGTACAGCGGCATGTGGGCGAAACTGGCGAGGATGTGCTTGCTGGCGAGCGTGTCGGCCAGTCTGCCGGTTACAGGGGAATGAGTGATGAACAGTGAACGTTCGGTCGGCAGATGGGCGTGGATTTCTTCATAACTGCCGACCGGGACGAGAGAAACGCCGGGCATGTCCAGTTTCCGCCAGAAGCCGGCATTCCTGTGGACGAAAAGCGTAACTTGCCAGCCAAGCTGCTGCAGCGCGTGGCTGAAAAAACGGGTATAGATTTCTCCGCCGCCGAAGCCTTGCTGCAAGTTGATTTGGTAGCAGACCTTGTTCATCTACTCGCGTATGCCCAGTTCTTCGATGGCCCGGCGTACATCAGCCACCTGAATGCCGTCCATGCACGCTCCGACATCGACGCATTCACGCTGGCCGCGACCGCACCGCCTCACCCAGACTATGGCTCGTCTGAAAAACACGCGTTGATCCCGGCAGGGGAAATTAGCTACCGTGACGGCACGGTATGGACTATTTCTCCAGAATTCGCCTGCGCCGCAGAGGACCGGCGAACCCGGACCAAACAGCGTTACCGTTGGGGTGCCGACGATGCGGCCGAGGTGGGCCGCGCCCGTGTCAGGACAGACCAGCAGTCTGGCGTGGGCCAACAGGTGCCACAGTTGAGCCAGGTCAAGCTGGCCGGCAAACGAAAGATGTTTTTTGTCCGGATCGATTTCATCGACAACGCGTTGTTCGCCCGGGCCGCCGCTCCAGACAATCTGGAGTCCGCATTTTGTCAGGAACTCGGCCAGAGCGCGCCACTTTTCCGGACTCCACAGCTTGAGCACCGTGCTTGCCCCTACGTGCAGGACGCAATATGGCTGCGCTGGCAAAGCGTAAGGGCTGCAATCCGGGGCTGGCCAATCTTCAGGCTTGTAGGGTGCCGGTGGCGAGCCGTCTATCAGCCCGGCCGCCATGTCTCCCCAGGTGGCGGGCGTATCTGGGTAGGGGGTGAGCTGATCCATCAGCCAGTTTTTGCTGGCGGGGCGGTCGCCCGCGAAGCCCGCTACCCAGCGTGCGCCCAAGGCGCGGGCCAGCCAGCTGTAGCGGTTGTCTCCCGGGACGATGGCAAGATCGAATCCGCGCAGCCGAAACAATGCGCGAAGACTCCTATGGTCGCGCGGGTCGTAGGCAATCGCTTTCACGCCATAGGGCTGTTTCTGGTAAAGGGGGGCGGTAACGGGCGACGCCGTCAACAGGATTTCCGCCGCGGGGTAGCATGCGCGCAATTTGGCCAGCAATGGGGTCAGCAGCAGGGTGTCGCCCAGCATTTGGGGGTGATGGGTGACCAGGACGCGACGCACGTCCCTGGGCGGATGTCGCTGCCCCAATGTAAGCAACGAGCGCCATAGTGCTGCGACAACGATATGGAGGCGTACAGGGAAGCGGCTGGACATCGTGGTTAATGCTTGACGACCTGCAGTTCGAATCGAAGTGTGCTGGCGCGGAAAATGAAGCAGTACTTTTTTTCGAAGGCTTCCGGGCTTAGCGAGAAGATCATGCGTCCGATGAGCCCCAGCAGGCCGCCGCCGAAAGACAGGTTGCGCTGCACGACATTCAGTCCGCTGCCGACGTAGTGGCGCACCGACATTTTCTCGAAGTGGTCGAACGAGAAGTACGAAAGGTGATGCAGATGAGTCGGGTCTTTCCAGGAAGACAGGGACGTGAAGTGGGGGGTGATAATGGTGATTTTTGCGCTGTTTCGCGCCGTGCGCACGATTTCCGCCATCAGGGCGGGAATGTCGGGAACATGCTCGATCAGGTTGTCGAGATAAAACTCGTCAACCGAGTTGTCGCGGAACGGCAGAGATCGGGTGACATCGCATAAAACGCCCGCCGCCTGGCAAGGGAAGCGATCGACACCGAGGTATCCTTCAAGGCGTTTGTTGCCGCAGCCAAGGTTGATTCTGAGTGGATTTTCCGTTGCTGCGGTCATTTTTTCAGAGCCCCCTGAAATACGGCTTCCATTTTGTCCAGCATGGCCTCCATCCCGAACTTTTCGCGGGCAGTAATCAGAGCCGCCTGCGCGAGTTTTTGGCCGAGCGGCTGGTCCGCTAGCAGCCGCTCCAGGGCAAGCCGCAGCGGCTCCGCCTGGCGCGGCTCGACGATCAGGGCCGTGTGCTCGTGCTGTAATGCATCGAGGATGCTGCCCACCGGCGTGGTGATAATCGGCAGGGCGCACAGCATAGCTTGCAGCAGGGCCTGGGGCACGCCTTCATTCGCGTAGGAAGGCAGGACAAAAATGTCCATGGCTTGCAGCCAGGGCAGCACATCACGCTGGTTGCCGGGCATGATGACACGCTCTTGCAGACCCAGCTCGACCACTTTCTTCTGGAGGGCATCCCGCTGCGGGCCGCCGCCCACGATCAGCAGGCGGGCCGCGGGGTCTCCCAGTGCCGCGAAGGCATCCAGCAAATAGGCGTGGCCCTTCCAGCTGCGCAGCGTGGCGACGATGCCGATGATGGCGCTCTCTTCCGGCAGCCCAAGTTGTCGGCGGGCGAGCAGTTTGTCGCCGGGCATGAAGCGGCTGGTGTCGATCCCGGTGGGTACGGATGTGATGGTTTCCGGCCTGTAGCCGTTCTCGGCGATCAGTTGTTGCCGCAGCTTTTCGCCGGTAGTGACGATGTGGCGGGTCGCGTTCTGGTATAGCCAGCGCGTTGCCCGATTGTTCGGGATAGGCGCAGAAATGTGGCGGGTACGCACGATCGGTGCCTGCGTTCCTGGCAGCAAGGAGGCCAGCGCTGCCAGCCAGGTATCCGTCGAGCTGTGGGTATTGAGAATATCGGCAGGATTTTCCCGCAGCCAGCGATGCAGAGCCAGGATGCCACGCAGGTTTTTTCTGCCGATCGGCAGTGCCGTTGCGGGAATGCCGCGGAGTTTGGCTTCTTGGTAGATTTTGGCCTCCGCCGGGCACAGCAGAGTAACCCGATGGCCGCGCTGCATCATGCCGGCCGCTTCGGTGAGGATGCGAATTTCCTGGCCGCCCCAGCCGAGAGAGGCCTCGGTGTGGACGATATGTAGCTTAGAAATACCCATGTTCAGTCGCCAGCCTGCGGCAGATGCTCCTGCGCGAATTGAATGTGGTAAAGATGGGCATAGATACCCTTTCTTTCCAGCAGTTCTCGGTGGCTGCCGATTTCGGCGATGCGACCCTTTTGCAGCACTACGATGCGGTCGGCCTTTTCAATCGTCGAAAGCCGGTGTGCGATGACGATGGTGGTACGCCCCTGCATCAAGGTTTCCAGTGCGGCCTGGACGTGGCGTTCGGATTCGGTGTCGAGGGCTGAGGTGGCTTCGTCCAGGATCAGGATAGGGGCATTTTTCAAAATGGCGCGGGCAATGGCCAGCCGCTGACGCTGGCCGCCCGACAGGCGCACGCCGTTTTCGCCGATCAGGGTTTGCAGGCCTTCCGGCATGCTGAGGATGAATTCCATCGCATGGGCAGCTTCGGCGGCAGCCACGATTTCCGCCTCGCTGGCGCCGCGCATGGCGCCATAGGCGATGTTGGCGGCAACCGTGTCGTTGAACAGGGTCACGTCCTGGCTGACCACGGCGATATTGGCGCGCAGGTCGGAGAGCTTGATGTGTTCGACATTATGGCCATCGATCAGGAGTTGGCCCGAAGTGGGATGGTAAAAGCGCGGGATGAGGTTGACGAGCGAAGTCTTGCCGCTGCCGGATGGCCCCACCAGGGCAATGGTTTCGCCCGGTTCGATCGCAAGGGAAATGCCATCCAGCGCCGGTGCTTCTTCCGGCTGATAGGCGAGGCCCAGGTCGCGGAATTCGATCCGGCCGCTAGCGCGGGGGAGCGGTTCGGTGCCGCTGTCCGGCTCGGACTCCTGGTCGATCAGCTCGAACACGCTTTCGGCCGCCGCCAGCCCCCTTTGCATGCTTTCGTTGACACCGGTCAGACGTTTCAGTGGCGTCAGCAGCATCAGCATGGCGGTGATGAAGGAAACGAACCCGCCTACCGTGGTCTGGTCGGCGGACGACTGGTCGATGGCGATATACACGATGATGGCCAATGCCACGGCGGCGAAGAACTGCACGAGGGGCACCGATGCTGCCGCCGCGATGGTCTGCTTCATGTTGTAGCGGCGCACCAGGTTGTTGGCATCGAAGAAGCGCTTTGCTTCATATTCCTGGCCGCCGAAGACCTTGACCACCTTGTTGCAGCCAATGGTTTCCTCCAGCACCTGGGTGATGTTGCCCATGGAACGCTGTGCTTCCCTGCTCATTGCCCGCAGGCGGCCGCTGAATGCCGTGACGATGAGGGCGACGATGGGGGCGATGACCAGGCTGACCAGAGTCAGCTTCCAGTTGAGATACAGCATCCATCCCAGAAGTCCGACGATGGTCAGGGAGTCGCGTACCAGCACGGTGATGGCGCTGGTGGCCGCAGCGGTTACTTGCCCCACGTCGTACACCACTTTTGAGATGAGCGCGCCGGTGCTGCTATTGTCGTAGTAGGGGATGGGCAGGGCGATGATTTTGCGGAACATCTGGTCGCGCAGATCCATGACCACTTTATTGCCGACCCAGGCGATGGCATAGGATCCCGCATAGGTGAGCAAACCGCGCAACAGGAACAAGCCGATCAGGGCCGCCGGCACCAGCCAGGTCATTTCAATGTTGCGGTTGACGAAGCCGTTGTCGAGCAGGGGCTTCATCAGCGCCGGGAAAAGGGGCTCGGTTGCCGCCAGCGCCACCATGCTCACAACGGACAGAGCGAAAGTGCGCCAGTAGGGCAGGACGTTTTGGAGTAAGCGCAGGTAAAGTTCCCTGCTGTTCATTTCTGGATGGGGCATAACCGGCGAATTATACGCACTTTTCTGCCCCAATCCGAGAGCTACCGAGCAAGGGGTGTAATTGAAAGTGTTGGTCGTTCATTTCGCACCCTCTCCCCCAGCCCCTCTCCCGCCTGCGGGAGAGGGGAGCACAGTTGGAACAAGCCTGGATGGTTGACCGGGCGTAGCCACATCCGTCCCCTCTCCCTCTTGTGGGAGAGGGTTAGGGAGAGGGGCTTGGAGTTGACGGCCAACACTTTCAATTGCACCCCAGAGCAAATCCCGGTAAAGGGCGAATAGACGGCTGCTCATGGCGGCAGGAGAAAGCTCTGCCACGGTGTCTCGTGAGGGCGCGTTGTAGGGGGCAACGCCCTGTATGGCAATCTGTCGCATTGCGGTGGCAAATCCTGCGACATCCAGTGCGTCGCAGACGAAGCCGTTTTCCCCCTCGCGGATCAATTCCGCTGCCCCGCTCTTGCTGCTGGTGATCACCGGCAGGCCGCAGGCAAAAGCTTCCAGCGCAGCGTTGGGGAAGGGGTCGTAGAGCGTGGGCAAGACAAAAGCATCGGCTGCGCCATAAAACGGCTTCACGTTTACCTGTCCGCCCAGGAACCGGGTTCTGGCCTCTACACCCAATTTATTCGCCAGGCGGCGAAACTGTTCGAGTTTCTTGTCCTTGCCCACCACCAGCAAATGAGTGGATGCGGGCAGGTCGGCCAAGGCGCGAAGCGCAGCGGCCAGGCCCTTGCGTTCGAAGCCGGAACCGACGAAGAGAAAGACGGTGGCGTCGGCGGGAATGTGGTATTGCGCGAGCACCGCGGAGCGGTGGAGTTCCCGCAGCCCGGGGTGAAACGCATCCAGGTCAACACCGCTGTAAATGACGTGCAGCTTTTCTTCAGGCAATCCGAAATGGCGCTGGATTTCCTCCTTGACCATGTTCGAATTGCAAATCACCGCCTTGAGTTGCGGGCTGGCGAACAGCTTTTTCTCCGCAGAGAGCACGTGGTGGTGGTAGGGATTGAGTGCGACGCCGAGCCGGCTCAGCGGGCCGAGCACACGCCGGCGCTGGGTCAGCCATTCGCGGTGAACGCCATCGCCGGCGCGGTATATGTCGCAGCAGGCGATACGCTCGTGCGACTGTACCAGGTCGAAATCCTTCTTTTGCAAAGAGCGGCAGACGCAGCGGGCGAAGCTCCAGTCGCGCCACAGACTGCCGAGGTAAAAGGGATTGCAGATCAGGGGGAAGAATTCTTCCCCGCCAGGCCAGTGACGGGTGACGATAGTCAGCGATGCGCCCTCGGCACGCAGGGCGCGCACGGCATTGGCGACGAAGCGTTCCGCCCCGCCGAAGGGAGTGTAGCGCTGGCGAATAAGGGCGATGAGCAAGGGCTGGTGATGAGTGATGGGTGATGGGTGATGATTTCCCCCCCATTGCTCATTACTCATTACCCATCACCTCATGTATCGCGGCGAGCACCTGCTCGACGGGGATGGCAGACAGGCATTCGCTGAGTTTCCCTCCGCCGCAGCCGTCGTTGCCGCATGGGCGGCACGTGTGGTTTGAGGTAATGATCTTGTGCGGGACTTGCCATGGGCCCCATTCCGGGTCTCCGCTAGGGCCGAACAGTACCGCCGTGGGTGTTCCCATGGCGGCGGCGATGTGCATCGGGGCGGAATCCACGCCGATGAAGGCTTGCGCTCTGGCGGTGAGCGCCGCAAGCTGTTTGAGCGACAGGCGGCCGGACAGGTCTATTACGGGCGCAGACAGGGAGGCCATGATGCGCTTTACCGCGACCATCTCGTCGTCGCCTGGTCCGGCGGTCAGCACCACGCGATGCCCTTCCATCTGTAGAGCATCGATCAGTTCACTCATTTTTTCCTCGGGCCAGCATTTGAATTGCCAGCGCGAAGTCGGGTGCAGATGGAGAAACGGCTTTCCCCGCAAATCATGTCGTTCGAGTTCCTGGTCGATGAAAGCCTCTGCTTCCTTGCCGGGTGTCAGTGTGAGGCGCCGTTCCTGCTCGGCGGGATAGACCCCGATGCGGCGCAGTGCGTCCAGATTGAGCTCCACGCGGTGGCGCCAGCGACCGATGGGAATAGGATAGAGGTGGCTGAAGCTGCTGCACCAGAAGCGAGCCTTGTCGCGCAGTTTCTCGGCCACGCCATAGCGTGCACCGAGTAGCCTGGTTAACCAGGCCCCCCGGTTGTGTTCGGTCAGGTGGATGATCAGGTCGTAGTGCCTCGCCCGTAGCGCTGACAGCAGTTTCCATTCGGCTTTGGCCTGGGCCAGAATGCCGGCAGATTTCCATTTCCGATCGATGGTGTGCAGCTGGCTGATGGCGGGGTGGAGGCTCAGCATTTCCGCCGTATCCTGGTAGACGAGCGCATCAATTTCCAGATGCGGCGCGTGATTTTTCAGTACGCTGAAAACCGGCGAGGTAAGCAACACGTCACCGTGGTGGCGTAGTTTGATGACTAATACGCGACGAAGCGTAGACAGGTCGATGGCGTCTTTGAGCATGACGCGAACAATAGCAAAATTTCGCAGCTTCCCCAATGGGCGAGAGAAATTCAAGACGGGTGGAAGTGATTTTGCCCCACACCCGCAAGGAGTGGCAGCAAGCTGCACTCCGACTTTCTATCGACTGAAGTCGATGAAAGGTCGTATGTCCCCGCCGGGTGCCCGCTGCTTGCGCAGCGACCGCGGCGAGACAAGGGGACTCCAACCCGCTACGAGCCATATAACCGGCTCGTGCGGGATTGTATGGTAGAATGCCAGCCTGAGTTTTAGGTGCCTGTTCCGCCTTCCGGCGGACGGGTTAAACGGGAAACAGGTGAGCCCAGCAATCGGCGAAGCCTGTGCTGCCCCCGCAACGGTAAGTGAGCGCGAACGTACCAGCATGCCACTGTGGTGTAAGCCATGGGAAGGCGGTGCGTTTTTTCACGAGCCCGGAGACCGGCCTGGAGCTTATGTACGGAAATGCCGCGGGGTGACGGTAGCCAAATGGCCGTTTTGCGCCATTCCCGCGGTGTTTCCATTGTTCTCAAACCACGGCATGCCCGTGAAAAATCGTATGCCCCCACAAGGGGACTCCGACTTTCTACGGGCTCTTGTCCTATGCGACCCGCAGGGGAGTGTAGGGGAAGCCCGTGAAAGATCGTATGCGGGGTCGCATACGCTAAACGATGGAAAATATAATGAAATCCCCTTTTAAGCTTAGTCTGATCTCCCTCGCCATTCTGGCGCCTGCCACACAAACCGTCGCCGAAGAAATTCCGCTTTACCGCGGCGACGAGATCGTCGTCACGGCCACGCGCACGGCGCGAACCGCCGACGAGACCCTGGCTGCCACCACGGTCATCACGCGCCGCGACATCGAACGCAGCCAGGCCACCTCCGTGCAGGATTTGCTGCAAGGACTGGCGGGCGTGTCCATCGCCAATAGCGGCGGCGCGGGCAAGGCCACTTCGGTTTTATTGCGCGGAACCAACTCCGACCACGTGGTGGTGCTGATCGACGGCATCAAGGTGGGTTCGGCCACCTTGGGTACCGCCGCATTCCAGGATTTCCCCGTGGAACAGATCGAGCGCATCGAAGTGGTGC